>ERZ834722.2507-NODE-2507-length-14279-cov-7.940453_pt1 | contig 14279 bp, 9 predicted proteins | sample MGYA00519576_ERZ834722 | MGnify/ENA primary metagenome ERZ834722 (study PRJEB31850, sample SAMEA3708759) | human gut metagenome | biome: human gut; feature: human-associated habitat; material: faeces | place: China | collected 2014 ...
GCGGCCAGCAGGATGCGAGCGGCAGCGAAGCAGACGCTGGGAGCCGCAACCCGGGTTCCTTTAATAAAACTGGGCGGGGTAGGCCGCAGGACAAGTATAACACAGTTTCCAACAAAAAGATACATAAATAAATAGACTCCTGTCGGGCTATACTACTCCCAAAGAGATGAAAGGGAGCGTAACGCTTATGACACAGAGACAAAAAGCTCTTCTGAGCTGTGCCGTGGCGGCGGCACTGCTGCTGTCCGGTTGCCGCAAAGGCAACAGCGATTCCGGCAGCATGAGCAGTTCGAACGCCATGTCCGGCTCGTCCGGCAGTGCCAGCACCACCCAGACCGGCGGCTGGAAGACCGGCCTCGGCATCCTGACCGAGGCCTCCGACGAGGCCCGCACCGGCACCATCCATACCATCGCCGCCGCCGTCCTGCTGGACGGAGACGGCAAGCTGGCCGACGTGATGCTGGATGAGCTGGAAGTGGAAGTTACCGCCGACGGCAAAGGCGTCGTCACCATGCCTACCGACTACCGCACCAAGCGCCAGAAAGGGGACGACTACCCGCTGGCAGCGGCATCTTCGCTGAAAAAGGGCTGGGCCGAGCAGGCCGATGACTTCGCCGACTACCTTACCGGCATGACGCCCGAGCAGGCATCCATGCTGGAAACGGATAAGGACGGCAAGGCTGTGGACGCCGACCTGCTGTCCGGCTGCACTATCCGGGTGGATCAGTACCGCGACGCCGTGGCGAAAGCCTGCACGAATGCGTCCGCCCTCGGCGCGGCGAAGGGCGACCGGGTGAGCCTCGGCGTGGAGGCGGAGAATGCCTCTTCGGACATCACCGCCACCGACGACAAGGATGTGAACGCAGAAGTTGACCTTACCGTCGTGGCCCTGACTTTGGATGCCGATGGCCGTGTGACCAGCGCCATCGGCGACATGGCAGAGCCTGCGCTGACCATCGCGGCAGACGGCGGCGTCACCGCCCCGGACACCGTCCGCTCCAAGCTTGAGCTGGGCGACAGCTACGGGATGCGGAACGCATCCAGCCTCGGCAAGGAGTGGTACGAGCACAGCGAGGGCTATTGCAGCTACCTCAAGGGCAAGACTGAGAAAGAGGTGGCAGACATCCCTGCCGACGGCTCGGACGCCGACCTCGCGGCCCTCTGCACCATCTCCATCGACGCCCTGCAAAAGGCCGCAGGGGATGCGTTTGAGAATGCGTCATTATAAATTGAACGGAAAGTCTGACCGTCACCGTGAGGTGGCGGTTTTCTTTTTGTCCTTTGTACAAATACACCGAAAACCCTATCGGAAAGGGGCGATCTGCGGGCAAAACGCGAAAAAATCGGTTTTCCTCTTGCAAAACGGGGCAAAACGCGCTATTCTATAGTCACAGTTTAACAATTTAGCATGGTAAAGCGGTAAAACGAAGCGCTGCTTCTGCTGAAACTGAGGGAGGAAATTACAACATGAAACGTCTGGTATCTGCTTTTCTGGCCGGTGCGATGGCACTGAGCCTTGCCGCCTGCGGCGGTTCTGCATCCACTTCTACGACTGCTTCTTCTGCCGCCGCCTCTGCCGCCCCGGCAAGCTCCGTGGCCGCTGACAGCGACCTGGCTTACCTCCAGTCCAACGGCAAGATGGTCATCGGCTACACCGTGTATGAGCCGATGAACTACACCGACGCCGACGGCAACTTCACCGGTTTCGATACCGAGCTGGCCACCGCTGTCTGTGAGAAGCTGGGTGTCGAGCCGGAGTTCGTGGAGATCAACTGGGACACCAAGGAGACCGAGCTGGCTGCAAAGAGCATCGACTGCATCTGGAACGGCCTGACCCTGACCGATGACCGCGGGGAGAACATGGCCTGCACCAAGCCCTACGTCAAGAACGCCCAGGTCGTCGTGGTGAAGGACGGCACCGATTATACCTCCACCGCTGACCTCATCGGCAAGACCGTGGTAGCCGAGGCCGGCTCTGCCGGTGAGACCACCATCACCGAGAACGCCGACCTGTCTCAGGCTGATTTCATCTCCAAGGCTGTTCAGACCGACTGCCTGATGGAAGTCGCCGCTGGCACTGCTGACGCCGCCATCCTCGACCTGACTCTGGCTTCTGCCATGATCGGCGAGGGTACCGACTACGCAAACCTCAAGATGGTGGATGAGCTGAACGTCGAGGAGTACGGCGTGGCCTTCCGCAAGGGCAGCGACGTGGCCGAGGCTGTGGACAACGCTTTCGACGAGCTGAAGGCTGACGGCACTATGCAGACTCTGGCTGACAAGTACGGCCTGACTCTGGCTGAGTAACTTACATTATAAACGGATAGGTGTAGTGATTCTGTGACTGTGATTTTGGAGCGTCTGACTGGCGCATTCACGCTCAACTGTGAGCTGTTCTTTCTGACCTTGCTGTTCTCGCTGCCGCTGGGCCTTGTGGTGGCCTTTGGCTCCATGAGCCGGTGCGCACCGCTGCGGGGCGTCGTCAAGACCTTCGTGTGGGTCATCCGCGGCACGCCGCTGATGCTCCAGATCATCGTCATCTACCTTGGCCCCGGCCTGCTGGGTATGACCAACCCCTGGCCCTCCGGCTCTTCGGGCCGTCTGGTGGCGGCGGTGGTGGCTTTCGCCATCAACTACGCCTGCTACTTCTCTGAGATCTACCGCGGCGGCATCGAGGCTGTGCCGAAAGGCCAGACCGAGGCCGGTCAGGTGCTTGGCATGACCAAGAGCCAGATCTTCTTCAAGGTCACGCTCCTGCAGGTCGTCAAGCGCATCCTGCCCCCGATGGGCAACGAGGTCATCACGCTGGTGAAGGATACCTCGCTGGCGAACGTCATCGCCAACAAGGAGATCATCATGATGGCGAAGGAGTACAGCGCCAAGGGCCTTATTTGGCCGCTGTTCTCCACCGCGATTTTCTTCCTCGTCTTTGTCGGCGCACTCACCCTGCTGCTGGACTGGGCCGAGAAAAAGATGGACTATTTCCGCTGTTAAGGAGGATACTGAATTATGGCATTACTCGAAGCCTCCGGCATCGGGAAGAATTTCGGCGAGACGAAAGTTCTCAAGGACATCTCGCTCACACTGGAACAGGGCGAGGCGCTGGCGATCATCGGCTCGTCCGGCTCGGGCAAGACGACGCTGCTGCGCTGCCTGAATTTCCTTGAGCGTCCCGACACCGGCGTCATCAGGGTGAACGGCGAGACCATGTGGGACGCCGCCGACCCTGCCACCCAGCGGGAGAGCGAGGTGCGGAAAAAGCGCCTCCACTTCGGCCTCGTGTTCCAGAACTTCAACCTCTTCCCCCAGTACACCGCGCTGGAAAACGTGATGCTGGCGGGGGAGCTTCTGGCGAAGGAGCAGCCCGACTACAAGACCAACAAAAAGGCCATCCACGCCCAGCTGGAAGCACAGGCCCGTGACCTGCTGGCCCAGATGGGCCTGTCGGAGCGGGCAGGCCACTACCCCCACCAGCTTTCCGGCGGCCAGCAGCAGCGGGTGGCCATCGCCCGCGCACTGGCGCTCCACCCGGACATCCTCTGCTTCGATGAGCCCACCAGCGCCCTTGACCCGGAGCTGACCGGCGAAGTCCTCCGTGTCCTGCGGGATCTCGCTGACCGAAAGACCACCATGATCATCGTCACCCATGAGATGCACTTCGCCCGGGACGTGGCCGACCGCATCCTATTCATGGACGGCGGCGTCGTGGTGGAGGAAGGCCCGGCCCGCCAGCTCATCGACCACCCCCAGGAGGAGCGCACCAAGCAGTTTTTGGCGCACTACTCTGAATAAGACAGGCTATGGCCCTCCCCGCTCGGGAGGGCTTTTTTGCGCCACTCACGCCGAAAACACCACGATTCGCGCAGTTTTTATTTACATTCTCCGGATTTTTTGGTAAGCTTGTATCGAAAAAGGCTGATTCTTCAAAAGACGAACAGACCAAAGGAGGACGGACTATGAGACTGAAGAGCGCACTCCGGCGGGGCGTGGCCGCCGCCGTCATCGCGGGCATCGTGGTGAGCTCCGGCATCCCGGCCTATGCGGGAACATGGAACATCGCCGACGGCGACATTACGGTCAAAGGTGCGAGCGATGAAAGCGGAAACTATAACAATGTCAAGCAGGGTGAAAAGGATTTCGAGAAGGATGAGGGGGAGACCGTCATCACCGGCGAGTCGAAGGAGCATACCGTCACCATCGACACCTCCGAGGGCAACGTGGACGTCACCTTCGACGACCTGAAGATCGACGTCAGCGGCAAGAAGGAGGGGGATGGCAGCGATGACAGCCCTGTCCGGGAGAGCAATGCAGCCGTCACCGTGAAGGGTGACCACGATGCGGCCATCGAGCTGGACGGCGACAACGAGCTGAAGAGCGGCGACTACAATGCGGGCCTCGAAAAGAACGGCCATGAGTCGGAGGGAACGCTGACCATCAAGGACGACAAGGGCAAGGACGGCTCCCTCACCGCTGAGGGCGGCTTCGGCGGCGCAGGCATCGGCGGCGGCATCGAGAGCACCGGCAGCAACATCACCATCCGGGGCGGCACCATCGAGGCTGAGGGCGGGAGCAACGCGGCAGGCATCGGCGACGGTGCAGGCCGCGCGTCGGACGACACCGACGACCCGAACCCGGGAGACCTCTACATCTGCGGCGACGCCGAGGTGACGGCCAAGGCGGGAAGCCAGATGACGGACGCCAAGGCCCCGGCCATCGGCGGCAGCTACGGCGAAGTACCCACGGAGAACCTTTCTGACGATGAACATAAGGTGACGGGAGGACGGCTGACCCGTCTGAACGCGGACGGCACCGTGATGGAGGGGATGGGCTACGACTACACCTCCACCCCCAAGCCCCAGCCGGACGACGACGAGGACGACGATGATGATGACGTCCCGCCCCCGGCACAGGAGAACGCTCCCGAACCCCTGCCCGGCGGCATGGTGGTGGGCGGCTTCTTTTCCAGCCGGGTCACCATCCATCGGCTGGACCCTGCTTTGGCCATTGAGAGTGCCAACCCCATGCCCGGCAGCGTAAAGGCCGGCGACGCCGGAGAGGTCCTCACCCCGGGGGGTGTGGTGCTTATTGAGAGCGCCGCTCCCCGCTCCACCGTCACCACCGACATCTCCAGTCTCCGGGAGGACGGCGTGGAGGACATCTTCTTCCGCTATGAGGACACCATGACCCACTATAGCGTGGACAAGATGGCCGACGCGGCGGGCGAGGACGCTGACGTGGAGCTGAAGCAGAACAGGGAGGACATCAGCCTCCGGCTGGACGGCGAAACGCGGGACGACCTGTCGGAGCGCTATCTGGAGTGGGTGCCGGTGCAGACGCCAGAGCCGCAGGAGCGGCTGATATTGACCCACGAACATGAAGAGGTAGAGCGAAAAACGAGTGAAGAACTCAGACGTGAACTCGACGAATTACTGAAACAAGAGCGGGAGATGGGCTTCCAATTTGCGAAAAAAAGGGACGACCGCCCGAGTTTGGATTGGTGGCTCGAGCCTGCGAGAACGGAAACGCCGAGAATCGGGCTTGACGAGTCCCTGAAACAGATGGCTTCCCGATTTGAGGCCATCGCTCCCGAGGAGGATAAGCCACGGCTTTTCCTGCTGGAAACCACCGTCCCGGATGGCACAAAGTATACCAATCTGTTGGAGAGTGACCTGCGGAGCTATACCGACCTTGGTGACGACTGGGACGACCTGCCGGATACCCAGGGTGAGATAAAGATCTGGCTGCCGGAGGACTTGGGGCAGCCCAAAGAAATAAGCATCTCAAAGGAGAGCCTGAGCCGCAGCGACGGCATTGCATGATACACAGAACGAAAGGAGATGTACTATGAGACTGAAGAGCGCACTCCGGCGGGGCGTGGCCGCCGCCGTCATCGCGGGCATCGTGGTGAGCTCCGGCATCCCGGCCTATGCGGGAACATGGAACATCGCCGACGGCGACATTACGGTCAAAGGTGCGAGCGATGAAAGCGGAAACTATAACAATGTCAAGCAGGGTGAAAAGGATTTCGAGAAGGATGAGGGGGAGACCGTCATCACCGGCGAGTCGAAGGAGCATACCGTCACCATCGACACCTCCGAGGGCAACGTGGACGTCACCTTCGACGACCTGAAGATCGACGTCAGCGGCAAGAAGGAGGGGGACGTCAGCGGCAAGACCGAGGTGGATGGCAGCGGCAAGACCGAGGGGAACGTCAGCGGCAAGACCGAGGTGGATGACAGCGGTGACAGCCCAGTCGATGCGGGCAAAGCCGCCGTCACCGTGCAGGGTGACCACGATGCCGCCATCGAGCTGGACGGCGCCAACGAGCTGAAGAGCGGCAGCTGCAATGCGGGTCTTGAGAAGAATGGCAATGAGTCCTCCGGCAAGCTGACCATCAAGGACGACAACGACACCAAAGGCTCCCTCACCGCCGAAGGCGGCGAAGACGGCGCAGGCATCGGCGGCGGCTACGAAAGCGGTGCCGGAAACATCGAGATCACCGGCGGCACGGTAGAAGCCGTGGGCGGTGAGGGTGCTGCCGGTATCGGCGGCGGCGTGTACGGCCCGGGCCGCGACATCGAGATTTCCGGCGGCAAGGTGTCGGCCACGGGCGGCAGCTACAGCGGCGACCCCCGCCCCGGCGCGGCAGGCATTGGCGACGGCGCGGGTGCGTGGTCTGAGATAGACCCGGATGCGCCGCCCAGCAATCCCAATCACATCATCATCTCCGGCGACGCCGAGGTGGAGGCCAAGGCAGGCGCAAGCACCGGCGGCAAAACTGCGGCCATCGGCGGCGGCATAGTCGGCGAGATCCCCAATGACGCCCTCTCCAACGACGACCACAAGGTGACGGGCGGCAGTCTGACCCGCTACGACCCCGACGGGAAGAAGATGGAGGACTACAGCTACGACAGGCGGACGCCCTCCCAGCCGGAGCAGCCGGGCAAGCCGGACAAGCCGGAGCAGCCGGATAAGCCGGAACAGCCCGATGATACCGAGAACGACGACGAGGACGACGCTCCGGACACGCAGACCGGCGAGGTGCCGGACCGTGTGAAGCAGATGTACGAGGCCGTCGGCGTGATCACCCATCTGGATGGCACACAGGAGCTTGGTGACGTGACCACGGCGGAGTATGACCCGGTCAACAGGGTCCTGAGCTTCGATGCCCATGGTTCGGTCTTTCGGATGACAGGCGACTCGCTGCGGGAGCTTGCAAAGGAGGTCCATGAGCTTCGCATCCGGTTCCTTGATGGGGAAGGGCAGGAAATGGAGGCCGTCATTCCGCTGGTCCGGATAAAAGATCTGGTCGGCGTGAATGGTGCGTTCGAACTCGAGCTGTCCCAGGAAGGGCTTTATCGGTTCCATGTTGTCGGGCAGACGGGATATGATAGAAAAACATTCTCGGATGAGACCGCCCTGCGCATAAACGGCAGGGAGCTGGTCCTCGTGTACCGCGTTGGCGATGAGGAGCAGAAAGCGCAGGAGACTGCCCGGGTGGAGGAGGCGATCGCCCGCCGTAAGCAGGAGAAAAAGCAATGGGGAACGGTCCTCTCCGGTCTGGAAGGCTCCCTGAGCGGACAGCCCGAGCTGACTCAGCCGGGAACGGGCACCGTCGGCGGCGTGACCGACTCCATCGCAGACCCGAAGGTCACCGACATGGGCTCCATCACGGTTCGTCTGCCCGGGAAGCCCGCCTCCGACTCGACGGTGTGGAAGACATTTACCGGTAACATCGTGAAGCTCGTGAGCGGGAAGCAGGACGTCACGCATGACGATTCGGCTGACATCGTGAAGCTCGTGAGCGGGAAGCAGGACAGCAAGAAGGACGACCCGGCCTCCTCCGTCGATGACCTCAGCGGCCTCCAGACTCTCTCGCCGGACAGCCTCACCACGGTCCAGCAGCCGGAGACAATCGGTAAGCAGCCGGAGACAATCGGTAAGCAGCCGGAGACAATCGGTCAGCAGCCGGAAACAGGCGGATGGGTAACGGACAGTCAGGGTGACTGGGTGTGGAAGCAGGGTGACTGGGTGTGGAAGCCGGGCAAGGATGACAGTCAGCCGCCGGATTTGAGAGGAAATTGGGAGACAAGAAAATGGATAGGGGACAGCGGCGATAATTTGTGGGCGTGGCAGCCGGGTCTGGAGAGCGGCCAGCAGCCAGACTGGAAACCAAACAAATGGGTAAGGCTCCATGACTATTTTCCGTGGGATCCCTTTTATGACCCCGCATATTGGGAGACAAGAAAATGGAGAAGGGTCAGTCAGCCGCCGGATTATGCTCGGTGGAATCCCTTTTATGACTCCGCATATTATGACTCTGAATGGGATTTCGATTATAAAGGCTGAGAGCGTGGGCTGAGAGGGAGCGCGGCGGGAGGGCCTTGCCGCTCCACTGCGCACAATCACCAAAAACCACTGATAGAAAATAGCAATGTTGTACGAAGAAATCTGAGAAAAACCCCTTGCAAAATCACGATAAGCTGAGTATAATACCATTCATGAAACGCAAAACGTCCTGCCCCTCGTCCGGCAGGGCGTTTTTGTCGGTAAAGATCCGGCAAAGAAATGTTAAGTGACCGCCCGGGGAGGGGCTTTGTATGACAAAAGACATGACACAGGGCAGCCCGCTCAAGCTCATCCTTGCCTTTGCGGTGCCGCTGATGCTGGGCAGTCTGTTCCAGCAGTTCTACAATCTGGCCGATACCATCATCGTGGGCCGTTTCGTGGGCGTGGATGCGCTGGCGGCGGTGGGCAGCGTGGGCGGCCTGAACTATCTGGTGCTGGGCTTCGTCAACGGCATCGCCTGCGGCTTCTCCATCCCCATCTCGTGGACCTTCGGCGCGAAGGATTACAGAGAGATGCGGCGCTACACCGCCAATACCGTCTGGCTGAGCCTCTTTTTCGCCGTCGTGCTCACGGTGGTGACGGTGGCCCTGACCCGGGCGGTGCTGGTCTGGACCAACACCCCCGACAACATCATCGACATCGCGGACATCTACATCCGCACCATCTTCGCGGGCATCCCCTTCACCCTGCTGTACAACGTCACCAGCGCCCTCATGCGCGCGCTGGGCGACAGCAAGCGGCCGCTCTATTTCCTGCTGGTGGCCAGCGTGCTGAACATCGGCCTCGACCTGCTCTGTATCCTCATCTTCCGGATGGGGGCGTTCGGTGCGGCCTTCGCCACCGTGTTCAGTCAGGCGGTGGCGGGCATCGGCAGTCTCATCTACATCGGCCGCCACTACCCGGAGCTGAAATGGAGCAGGGAAGAGGGCCGTCTGAGCGCCAGCCACTGCCTCAAGCTCTGCAACATGGGCATCCCTATGGGCCTGCAGTGCAGCATCACCGCCATCGGCAGCGTCGTGCTGCAGGGCGCGGTGAACGGTCTGGGCAGCAGCATCGTGGCCGCGCAGACCGCAGGCAGCAAGGCCGCCCAGTTCCTCTCGGTGCCGCTGGAGAGCATCGGCACCGCCATGACCACCTACGCCAGCCAGAACATGGGCGCTCACGACCTCAAGCGTGTGGACCGGGGCGTCAATACCGCGCTGGGAATTGGCTGCGTCTACAGTGTGGCATCCTTCCTCATCCTGCGTGTGCTGGATGTGCCGCTCATCAGCCTCTTCCTCGAGAGCAGCGAGGTGGAGATCATGGCGAATGCCCGCAGCTTCATCTTCTGGAACAGCGTGTTCTACATCCCGCTGGCTGTCCTCATCATCTACCGCTACACCATCCAGGGCCTGGGCTATTCCGGCCTTGCCATGTTCGCGGGCGTGGCCGAGATGGTCGCCCGTGCCATGGTGGGCTTCTGGTTCGTGCCGCTCTGGGGCTACTTTGCGGCCTGCATCGCCAACCCTGTGGCATGGTTCTTCGCCTGCTTCTTCCTCATCCCGGCCTACTTTGCCGTGCGCAAGCGCCTGACGAAGGAGCTTGCCGCAGCGCGGGTGGAGGATTGACCCTCGCCTACAGCTCCCCTTCGGGGGAGCTTTTGTTGTATTTACAAATCCCCCCAAAACCGCTATACTATATATAGTTGTGTCAAAACGAGGAGGCGGGACGATGGAGCAGGAGCTGGAACGGCTGGAAGGCACGGTAGAGGACATCATCTACCTGAACGAGGACAACGGCTACACCGTGTTCGAGGTGTCGGGCGGCGGTGTCGTCACCGTTGTGTGCGGCGTGGTGGGAGAGCTCCACGCCGGTGAGAGCGTCGTCTGCCGGGGCAGGTACGAGAACCACGCCACCTATGGCCGACAGTTCCACGCACAGGAGTGCGAGACGGATATGCCCAAAGACCTCGAGGCCGTCTACGCCTTCCTCGCCAGCCGGTCGCTGCCCTACATCGGGGCTCGGACGGCGGATAAGATCATTGACAAATTCGGCGCGGCGGCGCTGGAAGTTATCGCCAACGACCCCGCCCAGCTCACCCTCATCCCGGGCATCTCGGCGGACAAGGCCGACCGCATCCAGCAGGAGTTCAAGCGGATATTCGGAATGCGGGAGCTCATCGCCTATCTGGCTCAGTTCGAGATCAGCCCCCGCCGGGCGATGGAGGTCTTCCGCACCTTCGGGCCGGGGGCCATGCAGGCCATCCAGCAGAATCCCTACCTGCTCTGCGGGGAGCCGCTGCAGCTGGACTTCCGCCATGCCGACAGCATCGCCCAGTATTACCAGATGGCAGGGGACTGCGCCCAGCGGCTGGAAGCCGCCCTTCTGCGCACCCTGCGCCACAACGCCGGCAATGGCCACACCTGTCTGCCCCGGGCGCAGCTGCTGGAAACGGCGTCGAACTTCATCCACCAGCCCCCCGAAAAGCTGGCGGCGGCGCTGGACAGCTGCATCCAGACCGGGAAACTGGCGGTGCGGATGTTCGACGGCACACCGTATATTTATCTGCCGGATCTGCTGGCCGCAGAGCAGGACATCGCCGACCGTCTGGCCATGCTGACCAAGCGCGGGAAGCAGGCGGCCCACGGCCTCGACAAGAACATCCAAATACTGGAACTGGCGCAGGGCTTTGCTTACGCGCCGCTCCAAAAGGAAGCCATCCGTAAGGCCATGACCGAGAACTGCCTTGTCCTCACCGGCGGCCCCGGCACCGGCAAGACCACCACGGTCAACGCCATCCTGCAGCTGCTCGAGAACGAGGCCGAACGGGTAGCCCTCTGTGCTCCCACAGGCCGCGCCGCCAAGCGTCTGAGCGAGCTGACGGGCCGGAAAGCCTCCACCATCCACCGCCTGCTGGAAGTGGACTACACCGGCGGCGTGGTCAGCTTCATCCACAATGACAAGAACCTGCTCAAGTGCGATGTCGTTATCCTCGACGAGATGAGTATGGTGGATGTCAAGCTGTTCCAGGCCCTCATTGCGGCACTGCGGTACAGCTGCCGTATTATTATGGTAGGCGACGCCGACCAGCTGCCCAGCGTCGGCCCGGGCAATATCCTCGGCGAGATCATCCGCTCCGGGCTGGTGCCGACGGTCTGCCTCAACGAGATATTCCGGCAGGCCGCTCAGAGCCTCATCGTGGAGAATGCCCACCACATCATCTCGGGTGAACCGCTGAAAAAGGGCGGAAAGACGGACGATTTCTTCTTCCTCGAAGCCGACGGCGACGCAGCCCAGAAGCTGGTCTGCGACCTTGTGACCACCCGTCTGCCCCGCAGCTACCAGTTCGACCCGGTGAAGGATATTCAGGTGCTCTGCCCCACGAAGCTCGGCCCCACCGGCACCCAGGCCCTCAACGCGGAGCTGCAGGCCATGCTCAACCCGCCCAGGAAGGGCAAGCCGGAGCTGCAGAGCGCGGCCCGGGTCTTCCGGGTGGGGGACAAAGTGATGCAGGTGCGCAATAACTACGAGATAACGTGGCAGCGCATCGGCGGGGAACAGGGTGTGGGCGCCTACAACGGCGACATCGGCATCGTGGAGTCCATCGACGTGCGCAGCCGCTCCATGGTGGTGCGGATGGACGACCGGCGGCTGGTCTACCCGGCGGAGAACCTCAACGAGCTGGAAATTGCGTATGCTATCACGGTACACAAAAGCCAGGGCAGCGAGTTCCCGGCGGTCATCCTCCCGGCGGCGCAGGTGCCGCCCCGCCTGTGCTACCGCAACCTCTTCTATACCGGCGTCACCCGCGGGCGGAAGCTCTGCATCGTGGTGGGCCGGCGGGACGTGGTGAACCGGATGATGTCCAACATCCGCCAGAACCTGCGCTACAGCGGCTTGGCCGTCCTGCTGGCCCAGGCTCTGCCCCCGGAGCAGGAGAACCTTTAAGGGTTTCTTTTTGGATACACCTGTGTTATACTATAATGTGTTTTGATGACCCGCGCCCGGAGATGGGCGATGGAAATAGAGAATGGGCAGCAGAGAAAGGAAATATCACAACTATGGCACAGAACGACATCGGTATCGATCTTGGTACGACGACCATCATCATCGCGCAGGAGGGGCAGGGCGTCGTGCTCAACCAGCCCAGCGTGGTGGCGGTGGATACCCGCAAGAACTGCGTGCTTGAGGCCGGCGACAAGGCTCTTGCAATGGTGGGCCGCACGCCCAACTACATCTCCGCCATCTTCCCGCTGAAGGATGGCGTCATCAGCGACCACACCATGACCCGGGAGCTCATCTGCCGCTTCGTCAATCAGGTCTACAGCTCCCACATGGTCAAGCCCCGTGTGGCCGTCTGCGTGCCTGCCGCCATCACCGGCATTGAGAGCGACGCTGTGGTGGAGGCCGTCATGGCCGCCGGTGCGCGTCAGGTCTACCTCATTGATGAGCCTATCGCCGCAGCTCTCGGCTCCGGCATCGACATCACCGTGCCGGATGGCCGGATGATCATCGACATCGGCGGCGGCACCACCGACATCGCCGTGCTGAGCCTCGGCGGCAAGGTCAAGGCCACCAGCGTCCGCGTGGCCGGCAACCACTACGACGAAGAGATCCTGAAGTTCGTGCGCAACAAGTTCAGCATCGCCATCGGCCAGCGCACCGCTGAGAACCTGAAAAAGAACGTGGCCTGCTGCCCCCAGAAGGCGGATTTCAACGAGACCATGGAGATCAAGGGCCGCAGCCTGCTCACCGGCCTGCCCGTGCGCGTCAATGTCTCCACCGCCGACCTCTACGAGCCGGTCATGCGCCTGAGCGAGCAGATCGGCACCGCCGCCCATCAGGTGCTGGAAAAGACTCCTCCGGAGCTGGCCGGCGACATTTACCGCAACGGCGTCGTCCTCACCGGCGGCGGCGCACAGCTCCACGGCCTGCCTGAGTACCTGAGCCAGGAGCTGAAGGTGGAAGTGACCGTCTCGCCTGACCCCGTCAACTGTGTCGCGCTGGGTACGGCCATGAGCCTGCGTCTGGGCGACAAGCTGGAGACCGGCTTCATGGACGCCACCCCCCGCATGGGCCGCCGCTGAGAGGAAAGTGCTGTTCACAGAACCGTGAAAAACAATATGATTTTTGTTCATAGTTGTTGAATCGACCCGGAAAATATTGTATAATATCTTCAAATCGCTTTTTGCCGCCCGCCCCCCGGGCGGCAAAGAAAAAAGTAAATAGGAGGAAGACCATGGATTTAGGTTATGATGTGATCGTTACCATAACCGGTATTGTGCTGGTGTTTCTGATCCTCGTCCTGCTGATGGCTATCATCACGCTGGAGGGCAAGATCTTTGACGCCATGAACGGCAAGAAGGCAGCTGCCAAGGCTGCTTCTGCTGCAAAACCGGCTGCTCCTGTGAAACAGGCCGCTGCGCCCGCTCCTGCAAAGGCTGCTGCCCCGCAGGTCGAGGCCGGCATCCCCGGCGACGTTGTGGCAGCCATCATGGCAGCCATCTACTCTATGGGCAACGGCAAGTATGTGCTGAAGGCAGTCCGCCGCGGCAAGAATGGCTGGGGCAAGGCTGGCGTCAACGACACCACCGCACCCTTTTAACACAGGAGGAAAAACATGACTCAGTTTATTGAGACTCTGGTCGGTATTTTCCAGAGTTCCGGTTTTGCCAAGTTCGGTGAGCCGGGCGGCTGGCTGTACGCGGTGATGATCTGCGTGGGCTGCTTCCTGCTCTACCTCGCTATCGTCAAAGAGTTCGAGCCTCTGATCCTGCTGCCCATGGCTTTCGGCATGATCCTGGCCAACCTCCCCGGCAGCGGCGTCATCCATATGCAGTACTTCGTCGGTGACGGCCTCGAGCACCCGATGTGGGTCGAGATCCTGAACAACGGCGGTCTGGCCGATATGCTCTACATGGGCGTTAAGCTGGGCATCTACCCGCCGCTGA
>ERZ834722.2512-NODE-2512-length-14251-cov-4.067061_pt1 | contig 14251 bp, 10 predicted proteins | sample MGYA00519576_ERZ834722 | MGnify/ENA primary metagenome ERZ834722 (study PRJEB31850, sample SAMEA3708759) | human gut metagenome | biome: human gut; feature: human-associated habitat; material: faeces | place: China | collected 2014 ...
TTGCACAGTCAACACCTACATTGTATGGGCTTTCCTGTACGAACTTCTGCCACCATGCCTTCTTAACATTGTTCTTTAACTCAACACCAAGGTTACCATAATCCCAGGTATTAGCTAATCCGCCATAGATTTCAGAACCTGGGTAAACAAATCCTCTTGCCTTAGCTAAAGAAACAATTTTCTCCATTGTCTTTTCCATAATAATATAATCCTCCTAAAGGCAACAGCCTGACTACATCGAACTGCATCGGCTGCTACATAATCTTAATCATTTTATAACATTTAGTGCTGATTAGCAAGAGGTTGATGGGAATCTTGTTTTGGACTTCCTCCGTGCTTCCCACCGCTTCAACGTCCAATCCTCCGCTCTTTCTCACTCCTTTTGGACTTACTCCGTGCTTCCCGCTGCTTCAACGTCCAATCCGCCGCTTCCACGCATGCATTTGTCGTTTGTGAATATTTTATAAATTATTGCTCGACTTTAATGCCAGAATATTTTATATTCTTATTATAATCGCAACGCATTAGAAGGAGGATATTTCTTGTTTATCAATTACAACATTTCAGAAATTATCAGCCAGCTTTCATCTGCCATACATTATGATGAAAGCATTGTAAAGAATCTGCCTGATGGCAAGCTCAATTGCACACATAATGGACGTTATATTAAGTGGTTTCTAAGCGATGGGAATAATATATCTTACATACACAAGAAAGACAGACATCTTGCTTCCAAGCTTGCCTTGAAAAAATTTTTGTTATCAAGAATTGAAGATAATAAAAGGCTTCTTTCCACATACAAGCAATGTAACAGCACCAATATCCAATCCGAATTATTATTAAAAGATAACGATTTTAGGAAACTGCTTACAGACTATCCAGAGAATTCCAAGCATATATATTGCAACCGGGATTTATTCAGAGATTTCCACAATGAACAGTTTCAGCCTGTCATTGATTCATGGCTGTCTGAAGAATATAATCACAACGAAGCATACCCACAAGCGCTTAAGCATCCATGTACATCCGGCAATGTCGTCAGGTCGAAGTCCGAAGCTATGATTGACTTGTTACTTAACCAGTATGGAATTCCATACCGATATGAATGTGAACTAAAGCTTGACAACATAAGTTTCTATCCTGATTTCACATTATTTAATCCTATATCTGGACAGCTTGTTTACTGGGAACATTTTGGCATGATGGATGACCCGCAATACTCTCTTAATGCTTCAAGAAAAATATCCAGATACATAGCTGGGAATATTATTCCGGGAATTAATTTAATAATGACATTTGAAACATCTTCCAATCCACTATCAGGAGTTATTGCAGAGTCAAAGATAGAGGAGTACCTGCTGATATGCAACAATCAGCAAGCCCCCTCTTAACACCGTAGCAATTTTATTCAATTACAACCATATTTGCCACCAGGTTTCCCATAATAGCAATTCAACATAACTATGCATTAATCCTCCCAAGGACGAATCCTGTAAGCAGCCCCTATCTCATCACATAGCTTCTGGCACTCTGCCTCTTCCTCATGAGATATGGTTGTGTCAACTGTTGTAAGGACAACATTAGGGATATACTTAGTACATTCCTTTGCGAAACTTATCATTTCATCAAATGATTTTTCGCCGAACTTACTTCTTACAAGTGCATTGTATTCATCTTTGTGTGGATTGTTAAGACTGATTGATATTGTGTCAATCAAGCCTTCCATCTCTGGCACAATGTCTCTGCCATTAACAAGATTTCCAACTCCGTTAGTATTGATTCTTGTCTTTTTGCCATATGTTTTCTTAACATACTCAGCAACCTTGATAAGAACATCGAATCTTTCTGTCGGTTCTCCGAATCCGCAGAATACGACTTCTTCGTACTCATCCATATTGAACTTTTCAAATTCAGCAATAACATCATCATATGATGGTTCTCTCTCAAGCCAGAGTCTGCCTGACTCTCCGATTCTGTCCATTGTCTGTCTTAAACAGAAAGTACATGAATATGGACATTTGTTAGTTAAATTAACATATAAATTATTATGAACCTTATATAATATCTCCATTGTAATTCTTCTCCTTTTTACTTCAACGTAGTCAGCAGTTCCTCAAACGGCACACCGTCTGTCAGAGGAATATCCATCTCTATAGCCTTGAGTATGCATTTTTTTATAAATGTAGATGCTTTTCTTACTGACTCATGAAAATTCACACCATTTACAGCATCTGCAGCTATTATAGATGCAAATATATCTCCTGTTCCGGAGCGCTGTGTTCCGACTTTCATAGTCTTAATAAGATAGTCTTCCCTGTTCTTTTCGTAACAGTAATTACCAATATAATGGCCCCGCTGGATTCCTGTAATAACAATCTTAGATGGTCCCATTGCAACAAGCTTCATTGCAATTTTTTTAAGCTCATCATTGGAATAATCCGGTCTGTATGGCTCGTCAGTTATAATGCATGCCTCCGTAAGATTAGGTGTGAGAATATCTGCATATTTTACAAGCTTCTTCATCTCCTGGCATGTCTCATCAGTATATGTCGGATACAGATTTCCGTAATCACCCATAACCGGGTCGATAACAACAATATTATCTTCAGTCTTGAAATTCTTGAAAAATTCTTCAACAATTGCAATCTGATTATGTGAACCTAAGAACCCTGTTACAATTCCATCGAATTTAAGGTTTAACTTCTTCCACTCTGCCATATAAGGCGGCATATTCTCTGTGAAATCTTTAAAATAAAAGCTGTCAAAACCTGTATGATTAGAAAATATCGATGTAGGCATTGGACAGCACTGAATCTTCATTGCTGATATAACAGGCAGCTCAACTGCAATAGAACATCTTCCAAAACCAGAATAATCATTAATTGCTGCTATTTTCTTCTGGTTATTATGAGACACATTTTTATCCGGCATATTGTCTCTCCTTTCGTCTGAATGTTACATAAAATCTTTACCCCTTAATATACAAAAAACTGGCATATGATAACATAGCCAGTTTATGTAATATTTATATGGTCAGATTAAGCATTTCCTTCGACTTAAATTCTTTATCGAATACAATGCTTTCCAGCCTGTTTACCACAAGCCTTAATTCTTCCTGGACTTCTTTGGTAACGGTGAATGAATACAGCCTGTTAAGCTGTGTTGTAACAATATACTGGAGTGTATATACCGTTGAGCCCGAAAGTGTAATTCCATCATATACATTTGCAGCACAATTCTTACAGCATAGTCCGTTTCTTGAATATGAATATACATACAGATTATCTTCTCTGCCGCATTCGTGACATGTGAAGAAATCCGGACATTCACCGTTGACTGCAATCATTCTTATCTCGTATATGAATCTTATAAGTTCATGGCTGACAGCACCTCTGCCCAATGCCTTAAGAGTGATATAAAGCAGATTAATCATTTCTGATGCATCAAGATTCTCCCTGCCATAATAATCTGCAATCTCAGCAAAATAGCAGGCGTAGCACACGGCATTAAGGTCATTTACCACATTTTCAAAGTACTCCTTAGCCGATGCTTTATACATCGTATATGATTCGCGTCCACGGTACACCTCAAATGTTCCGAATATAAAGCTTCTCGTAACACCAATCATTGCGCTGTTAGGCTTTCTCGCACCTTTCGCAAATACAGTTATCTTGCCATACTCCTTAGTCAGTATAACAAGTCTTCTGTCATATTCCCCGACAGGCATGGCGGAAAGTATCATGCCTGTAACAGTAGTAACCTCCGCCATCACGCCCTCCTGTCATGTATATTATTTGTCCTTCTTCTTGTCATATCCGAAGTTCTTAAGAAGAATATCACTGTCGCGCCATTCCTTCTTAACTTTTACCCATAGCTTAAGATTAACCTTCATGTCAAGCTGCTTCTCAATCTCATATCTTGCATTAGTTCCGATTTTCTTAAGCATTTCGCCGCCCTTGCCAATAATAATTCCTTTGTGAGAATCTCTTTCGCATATGATAGTAGCGTCGATATCTGTTATAGGACCTCTTGCATTTCTTCTTTCCTTGAAGCTGTCAATAACAACCGCGATTCCGTGTGGAATCTCATCATTTAATGCATGAAGTGCCTTCTCTCTTATAAGCTCTGCAACAATCTGCTTCATTGGCTGGTCTGTTACTGTATCTTCATCATAGTACATCGGACCATAATCAAGATGTGAGAATATAACATCAAGCAGGTCGTCAACATTATTGCCGTTTCTTGCGCACACAGGAACAATATCAACAAAATCAAGTTCCTTTCTGTAGCAGTCAATAACCGGTAGAATCTCCTCTTTCTTAATTGTGTCAGTCTTATTGATAACAAGAACTATAGGAGTCTTACACTCTTTAAGCTTCTCAACGATATGCTCCTCGGCAGCTCCAAGATGTGTTGTAGGCTCAACAAGCCAGCATATAAGGTCAACCTCACTGATTGTCTTCTCTGCCGCACCAACCATGTATTCACCAAGCTTGTTCTTAGCCTTGTGGATACCCGGAGTATCAACGAAAACAATCTGTCCTCGCTCATCAGTGTATACAGTCTGTATTCTGTTTCTTGTAGTCTGAGGCTTGTTAGAAGTAATCGCAATCTTCTGTCCGATTATCTGATTCATAAGTGTTGACTTACCAACATTAGGTCTTCCTATAAATGTTACAAAGCCTGTCTTAGTTCTTGTGTTCTCTGCCTTAGCACCCCCGGTAATTCCACTGGCTGCAAGCATCTCATCTAAATTCATACATTCTTCCTTTCTATTATCCCTGCACCTTGATAAGTGGCTGTATCTTATCAAAAAGCTCACTCTCTTTATTGATTTCCTTGCTGCTTCCCACAACGCAGAAATAATTCTCATCCATTGCACATCTTACAAGTGGAGCAAGCTCTCTTATTCTTTCTACATTACAGTCAAGAACCTGACCTCTTTCTTTCTTGAGTGATTCATAATCTGTGTTACAGATGTATGCACCAAATGATCTTGTTCCCTTTGCTGCCGGATTCATAGGTGTATCTATATCACCGATTGTTCCTATTATGAACTTGACCATATCCCTGTCGCTTACATCAAAATGTTCAAGATAGTCTGCTGCATTTTCATATATATCGTTAGTCTTTCTTAAGTTAGGGTCTCTGTAAGAAACCATATACATGTCACCGTTTCTGTAAGAACCGCTCATGCAGCCGTATGCGCCGCCTTTAACTCTTACATTAATCCAGAGATAATCATACGAGAATATAACCTTAAGCACTCTTAATGCTCCTGTGTATTCATATCCTCCATCCCTGAAATTACCACATCTTGCAACATACTGAACCTGTGAAGCTGAAGTATATCCTGTCTTGACATTTGCAGGTGTGTACTTTCTTTCGCATGCTGGCATGTCCGATTTTTTCAATTCTTCCGCATACTTTCCAAAAGCAGGTACAAATGCATCATATCCCTTATCATCAGCAGTAAAGCTCACAATAATATTCTCTTTGTGGAATATATAATCGACAAGTTTGCTTAACTTATCTGCGATATCTTCCTTAAGCTCATCAAACTGTGAGTCAAGCTTCTGTATAAGCTCATAGAACCCATATCCTCTCATCTCGTTAGAATAATATGCATTTCTTGAGAACTGTGCCATACCTGCAAGCATTGCTGTTGAATGTCCTGCACTTGTCATTGTGCTTTCCATTCTTGACTTAAGCTTCGCAATTATCTCTTTAAGTCTCTTATAATCTGAGAACTTTGTCTTATATATAATTTCATTCATCATATCAAGGACGAACTGGATATTGTCATAGAGAACCTTACCCTTAACCTCATACATAATAGTACATTTGTCAAAATCCTTATTATCTGTGTATATGGCAGCATCAGTTGAGATTCCACCACAGTTAATATTGATTTCATTAGTCAGCTCTGTATATGTGTACTTTTCAGTATCCATAAGTCCAAGAACCGAGCTTAAAAGTCCGATATATGGAAGCAGTTCATCAGGCACATTCTTACAGTCGTAGCACATCATTATATATGCAATTCCATTAGTGAACATATTGTGGTGGATTACATCAACACCACCAATCTTCTTAGGGTCAATATATAACTTAGCCGGCTCTCTTGTGATATCCTTTAACTCAAGCTGTGGAATCTTCTCAAGATCCTTCTGGCTTGAAGGTGTATCCTGATATTCCTTTAATGCCTTTGTCTGCTTAACAAGCTCTTCCAGCTCTTCCTTGGAAAGTGTTGCCTTATACTTTGCAAGCTGCTCTGCTTCCTTTGCTTCCTTCTCCTCTGCAAGTCCATGCTTTGGAACAAGGCTTAACACTACCTCATGATTATTATTAATAATATTGTCTTCAATGAATTTCTCAAAGAAGCCATTCTCTGAATTCTTCTTGATTATTTCAAATGTCTCACCTGCCTCAACATGAACAAATGGCTTGTTCTCATCATAAAGCCAGCTGTCCATCATTGTGAGATAATACATAAGTCCCTTTGGATATGGTCCAAAATCAGCTTCTCTGTATTTGAATTCGTAATAGTTGATTCCTGCCTTAACCATTCTCTTGCTAAGACCGTTCTTAACAATATCAGAAAGCGTGTCTTCAACAACACTCACAAATCTGTCTCTGTCACTTTCATTCGCATTCTTAGTAATAATTGAATACACCGGCTGATACACAGAAGTCTCTAACACACTATACACATCTGTTCCAATTCCGGCATCAATAAGTGCCTGCTTAAGCGGAGCACCCGGTGCCATGATAAGTGCATAATCAAGAATCTGTAATGCAAGATAGCTTACTGGGTCTGTTGATGTTCCGATAACAACATTGTAAGAAAGATAAGTGTTATCCTCCTCTGGCTCATCATCAGTAATTGCATACTCTCTTGTCTCATACTTAGGTGCGTCAAATGCTTTCTGGAAAGTTACCTCGGCATCTATATTGACATCATTCTTATCAAAAGCTGAGAGGTATTCGTTATTAAGATATTCAAGCCTCTCATCAACATCAATATCTCCGTACAGATAGATATAACTGTTCACAGGATGATAATATTCCTTGTGATACTTAATGAAATCTTCATACTTAAGCTGTGGTATAGCCTCAGGGTCACCACCGGATTCATTCTTGTATTCAGAATCAGGGAAGAGTGATACAAATGTATATCTTGAAAGCACATCATCTGCTGAAGAATACACACCCTTCATCTCATTAAATACAACTCCGTTATAAGCAAGCTCTCCATCTACATCTTCAAGCTCATAATGCCAGCCTTCCTGCTTGAATATCTCCTCATGCTCATACATTGCAGGATAGAATACCGCATCCATATAGACATCCATAATATTCTTGAAATCTGCCATATTGCAGCTTGCAACAGGATATACTGTCTTATCCGGATAAGTCATTGCATTAAGAAATGTGTTAAGAGAACCCTTGCATAATTCTACAAATGGGTCTTTAACCGGATATTTTCTTGAACCACACAAGGTAGAATGTTCAATTATATGCTGCATTCCCGTGTCATTATCCGGTGGTGTCTTAAAACCTATAGAAAATACCTTGTTATCATCATCATTAGAAATAATTGCAACTCTCGCACCTGATTTCTTATGCTTTAATAAAAGTCCTACGGAATTAAGGTCATTAAGCTTTTCAATGTTCACAAGCTCATATGCACCGTAATCTTTATTAAGTTCGTTATATCTTGTCTCTAAATTCATATTACTGCTTTAATCTCCAATCTTTACAATAAGGAATTATACATATAAATATAATACCCCACAATGTAGGATTTTACCACATTGTGGGGTGAGTGTAAACTTACATTACATATGTAAGCTATAGTATTTATTTGCCGAAAAGACCTTTCTTCTTACCGTGTCTTTCATTGCCTGTAAGCGCCTTTTCATATGCCATAAGTGCGTCCTTCTGCTCCTGATTAAGCTTTGTAGGAATATCAACTATTAAAGTGATATAATGATCGCCTCTCTGTGCTGCATTTCTTACACTTGGCATACCTTTGCCTTTAAGTCTTACTCTTGTACCTGATGCTGTTCCCGGCTTAACTTCGTACAATACTTCTCCATCAACAGTCTTAACCTTGATTTCACCGCCAAGTACCGCTGTTGGATAGCTTATTACAACATTAGAGAATATATTGTATCCGTCTCTTTCAAATTCTGTGCTTGCTGAGATAATAACAGCAACTAAGAGATCACCTCTTGGTCCGCCATTAACTCCCGGCTCACCTTTGCCCTGTATACGTACGCACTGGCCATTATCGATACCAGCTGGGATATTGACTTCAATAGTCTTCTTGCTGCTTATATAGCCTGTTCCGTAACAATCCGGACACTTCTCCTTAATTATCTTACCAGTTCCATGACAGTCAGGACATGGCTGCTGGCTTCTTACCATTCCAAGGAATGACTGCTGTGTGAAAGTTACCTGTCCACGGCCACCACATTTGCTACAGGTCTCTGGTGATGTACCAGGCTTAGCTCCTGTACCGTGACAGCTTGAGCACTCATCCTTTAATGTAACATCTATCTTCTTGGTTGTTCCCCTTACTGACTCGTCAAATGTAATTCTTACATTAACTCTTACATCAGCACCTCTTCTTGGTCCATTGCTGTTTCGTCTGCTTCCGCCGCCTCCGAACATACCGCCAAAGAGATCTCCGAAAATATCTCCCATGTCACCAAAATCGAAATCGAAGCCACCTGCTCCAGCTCCACCTGCTCCGCCTTCAAATGCGGCATGGCCAAACTGGTCATACTGTCTTCTCTTTTCAGCATCGCTTAACACCGCATAAGCTTCAGAAGCCTCTTTGAATTTTATTTCAGCTTCTTTATCCCCTGGATTCATATCAGGATGATATTTCTTTGCAAGTTGTCTGTATGCTTTCTTAATAGCAGCGTCATCGGCATCCTTAGGCACGCCAAGGACTTCATAATAATCTCTCTTATCTGCCATGATTGCTTCCTCTTTCTTATTTAATCAACAGAAACTGCACGGAGTTTACACCCCATGCAGTCCTTATTCCAGTCAGTTATTGCTGACAATTAAACCTCTTTGTAATCTCCGTCAACTACATCATCACCGTATGGAGCTGAACCATTAGAAGCACCAGCACCCATATCAGGACCTGCACCTGCTCCCATGTCTGGGCCTGCACCACCAGCAGCCTGCTGTGACTCATATAACTTAGCGAAAAGCTTCTGAGCACTTTCCATAAGTTTTTCCTTGGCAGCCTTGATTTCATCAACCTGTGCATCTGTCATGTTTTCTGGGTCAGAACCATCAACAAGTGCCTTTAATGCGTTAAGGTCAGTCTCAACTGCAGCCTTGTCAGAAGCATCAAGCTTGTCGCCTGCCTCATCCATAGCCTTCTGTGTCTGGAATACCATTGAATCAGCTTCGTTACGTGCATCAATAGCATCCTTACGCTTCTTATCCTGAGCCTCGAACTCAGCAGCTTCCTTAACTGCCTTATCGATATCTTCATCAGACATGTTAGAACCAGCAGTAATTGTGATGTGCTGTTCCTTACCTGTTCCAAGGTCCTTAGCAGATACATTTACAATACCATTGGCATCGATATCAAATGTAACTTCAATCTGTGGAACACCTCTTCTTGCTGGAGGGATACCATCAAGTCTGAACTGTCCAAGTGACTTGTTATCTCTGGCAAACTGTCTTTCACCCTGTACAACGTTGATATCAACGGCTGTCTGGTTATCAGCAGCTGTAGAGAAAATCTGGCTCTTCTTTGTAGGAATAGTTGTATTTCTCTCGATAAGTCTTGTAGCAATACCACCCATTGTCTCAATTGAAAGTGAAAGTGGTGTTACATCAAGAAGAAGGATATCACCAGCACCGGCATCACCAGCAAGCTTACCACCCTGAATAGAAGCACCGATAGCAACACATTCATCTGGGTTAAGTGACTTGTTAGGTTCGTGACCTGTTAACTGCTTTACTTTATCCTGTACAGCTGGAATTCTTGTAGAACCACCAACTAATAATACCTTTGAAAGTTCTGAAGCTGTAAGACCTGCATCTGAAAGTGCGTTCTTAACTGGCTCAGCTGTCTTTTCTACTAAGTCGTGTGTAAGTTCATCGAACTTAGCTCTTGTAAGTGTCATATCAAAATGCTTTGGACCTTCTGCTGTTGCTGTGATGTATGGAAGGTTGATGTTAGTCTGCATAGCACTTGATAATTCCTTCTTAGCCTGCTCAGCAGCAACCTTTAATCTCTGAAGTGCCATTGTATCTGTAGAAAGATCTACGCCTTCCTTAGCCTTGAAGTCATCTAACATATACTGTGTAATAGCATTATCAAAATCATCACCACCAAGTCTGTTGTTACCAGCAGTAGCAAGAACTTCGATTACACCATCACCGATTTCAATGATAGATACATCGAATGTACCACCACCAAGGTCATATACCATAATCTTCTGCTCGTGTTCATTATCAAGACCATAAGCTAAAGCAGCAGCTGTAGGCTCGTTGATAATTCTCTTAACATCAAGACCTGCAATCTTACCAGCATCCTTAGTTGCCTGTCTCTGTGCATCATTGAAGTAAGCTGGAACTGTGATAACAGCTTCTGAAACTGTCTCACCAAGATAGCTCTCAGCATCAGCCTTTAACTTCTGAAGAATCATAGCTGATATTTCCTGTGGTGTGTACTTCTTACCATCAATATCAACCTTGTAATCTGTACCCATATGTCTCTTGATTGAAGAAATTGTCTTATCAGCATTAGTAACTGCCTGACGCTTAGCAGGATCACCTACTAATCTTTCTCCGTTCTTTGTAAATGCAACTATTGATGGAGTAGTTCTGATACCTTCTGTGTTAGTAATAACAACTGGCTTACCACCTTCCATAACAGCTACGCATGAATTTGTTGTACCTAAATCTATACCAATAATCTTGCTCATAATTATCTTCCTTTCTATGTCTTATATAGACATACTGTTTAATAATATCAATTCTATTTGTTACAAGTGTGTGTATTGTTCTGATAAGCCCTAAGCCTGTAAACGAATTCTTTCTATATCACAACTACCCACATACTTTACTTCTGGTAAAAGCTCATACCATTATACATCAACTAAATATTCTGATGTATTAGTTAGCAACCTTTACCATACTGTGGCGGATAACCACATCTCTATATGTGTAACCCTTCTCGAACTCTTCAACGATAATATTCTCGCCCTGAGAGTCATCTTCCACATGCATAACTGCATTATGAAATTCAGGATTAAACTCTGAACCAACTGCCTCGATTGGCTTAACCTGTAAGTCTTCAAGCATCTTAATTGTCTGCTTGTAAACCATATCCATACCTTTGGCAAATGGTGTTTGTAACTCTTCCTCTGTCACTGACTTAAAGCCGCGTTCAAAATTATCTACTATCGGAAGAAGTTTCTTTACTACATCCGAAGCTCCCATCTCGAACATTGCTGACTTTTCTTTGTCAGTACGCTTTCTGTAGTTGTCAAACTCAGCCATCTGACGCTTCAAACGATCTTGTAAATCCTCAATCACAGCGTCCTTCTGGTCCTTTTTATTATTTATATCAACTGTTTCCTCCGCTCCTTGCGCATCACTTGCGTTGTCAGATTTCTCTGCCTTCACATCTGCGTCAGACGAGCCCTGAGCTTCTACAGTATCAGCGTCTTTATCTGTATCTGATGTAACATCTGTATCATTAATATTAACATCTGCTTCATCAACATTATTAATGTTATTATCTTTCTTAGACACCTTATCTCCTCACCTTTCTATGATTTCTTGAATACATCATCCAACTGCGTCCTCATATTCTTCAAGGTTTCCACAACCTTTTCATAATCCATACGCTTTGGACCAATAATACCAATTGTACCCTTCATTCCATCCTGTAATTCATATGTTGCTGTTACAACGCTACAGTCTTTCATAGATTCAATCGGTGTTTCATTTCCTATATATACCTGAATACCATTGTTGGAACTACTATCCTGTTCATCAACACTATTGTCATCATCAACAACAAGATCTGACAGGCTCTGCTTTTCCTCCAAGGCATATATAAGCTCACTGGCTTTGGTTGAATCACTAAGTTCTGGATACTTGAATATGTTGGTTGCACCGCTTGTATATATCTTTAAATCATCTGCGCTGCTTATTGTATCAACAATCGCATCAAGAACTTCTTTGACAAGATTAATATGTTCTCCTGCCTGATTTTCCATCTTTGAAACAATGCTCAAATTCATCTGTTCAAGAGTAAGCCCTGTAAGTGTTGTATTAATAAGAATGTTAAGCTTTAACAAATTCTCCTGTGACAAATCCTCGCTTACTGTTATCACCTTATTCCTTATAAGATTGCCTTCCATAACTATTACGGCTAATATCTTATTGGCTTCAAGCTGTGATAACTGAACGAACTTAAGCTTATTGCCTGTTACCTTAGGTGTCGTTACCATAGTTGCATAATTAGTATCTTTGGCAAGAACCTTGGCAACATTCTGAAGAAGCTCTTCTACCTTTTCAACCTTCTCACCTAACATATCCTTCATTGAACTTAATTCCTGTTCTTTAACAGCAACCTCGTTCTCTCTGTTGGTTATGTTCTGTTCTTTCTCAGACATCATATCGTCTACATATAATCTGTAGCCTTTATCTGTAGGAATTCTTCCTGCTGATGTATGTGGCTGAACTATATACCCAAGCTCTTCCAGGTCTGCCATCTCATTCCTTATTGTCGCGGAACTAAGCTTCATGTCTGTGAACTTAGATATCGTTCTTGAACCAACTGGCTCGCCTGTTTCTAAGTAGTTCTTAATGATTGCTTTAAGTATCTTTACTTTACGCTCATCAAGCTGTTCATCAAGCCCCATGACATACCTCCTTTTCTTTGTTGTTAGCACTCAATAATTAGGAGTGCTAATATCAACATAATTAAGGTATCACTTTGCAAGGGTGATGTCAACAATTAATTTAATTTTTTGTATAAATAAATTATAAACTTTATTAAGTGTTTGGAGAAGGGGGTGGGGCTTCGGGCACCAGAAAGCTGATTGGGTATTTCTAAGACTTTCCTTTTGTTGTGGTTATGAGGGACGCAAACGCTCAGACGCAACGTCCTGTTGCGTATTCGCTCCATCGCACATCCGTGTGCGATAATTCTATCAGAATTTCCTATTACATAAAAAACTGCTGTGTAAATCTGGGGCTTTGCCTGATTTACACAGCAGTTTTATTGAGGTTAAAATTATTCTTAATAGAAATTACTTAGGATTAGATTATATTCCTAAGAATTTCTTTACTTCATTGGTCATCTCGCTTACTTCACATACTGTGTTGTGGAGGACTGGAGCTGTTCTGATTTCTTCGATAGCGTTAGGAACTTTTACTTTAGCAAGTTCGCTTAACTTATCTACAAGTTCAAAGTCACCCATTGAAGCATACTTAGGGTCGATTGCTTCCATTACGCTTCTTGTAAACTTGTATGGGCTTGCTGTTGAAGCTATAACTGTCTTAGTTTCGTCCTTAGTGTCTGCCTTGTACTTGTTATAAACTGTAGCAGCTACTGCTGTATGTGTATCTATAACATATCCACAAGTTTCATATAAATCCTTTATAGTAGCAGCATCTTCCGCCTCTGTAGCATAGTTGCCATAGAAATCTGAAAGCTGTGCTTTCATATCAGCAGTAATCTCATACTTACCAGTTTCTTTAAGTGAAGCCATAAGCTCGCTGTTCTTCTCAGCACTGTTGCCTGCTATTCTATAGATAAGTCTTTCAAGGTTGCTTGAGATAAGAATATCCATAGATGGTGATGTTGTAAGAACGAAATCTCTGTTTCTGTCATACTCACCCGTTGTAAAGAAATCGTATAACACCTTATTCTCATTAGAAGCACATATAAGCTTATTAATAGGAAGTCCCATATTCTTAGCATAAAATGCAGCAAGGATATTACCAAAGTTACCTGTAGGAACTACTGCATTAATCTTTTCACCTGCCTTGATTTCTCCGTTAGCAAGAAGTCTTGCATATGCATATACATAGTATACAATCTGTGGAACAAGACGTCCTATATTGATTGAGTTAGCTGATGAGAACTGGAAGCCGGCATTGTTCATAACCTTTTCAAGTTCCTTATCACCAAATATATTCTTAACACCTGTCTGTGCATCATCAAAGTTACCCTTGATTCCGATTACATATG
>ERZ834722.2514-NODE-2514-length-14246-cov-3.475935_pt1 | contig 14246 bp, 9 predicted proteins | sample MGYA00519576_ERZ834722 | MGnify/ENA primary metagenome ERZ834722 (study PRJEB31850, sample SAMEA3708759) | human gut metagenome | biome: human gut; feature: human-associated habitat; material: faeces | place: China | collected 2014 ...
ATAAACGCTGAAGGCATCTAAGCGTGAAGCCCCCCTCAAGATAAGATATCCCATCTTCGGAGTAAGACCCCTTGAAGACTACAAGGTTGATAGGCTTTGTGTGTAAGTGCGGTAACGCACTCAGCTGAGAAGTACTAATAGGTCGAGGACTTATCCTTAGAGGTTTCTAAGAGATAAGCTTTAGAAGATACCTCTTTCTGTGTGAAATTCTGAAGGTACAGAATAAAAAGTACCGGGAAAATTTAACGCTGCAGCAGGTGTTAAATTTTTTCTGTATATAGGGGATTGGTCAAATGGTATGATAGGAGTCTCCAAAACTTTTGGTGGGAGTTCGATTCTCTCATCCCCTGCTAGACAGGCGTCAGAAACCTTGTAAAACCAAGGCTTCTGGCGTTTTTTGTTTGTGGAAAAACGAAATCCGTAATAATTACGGAACGAAAATCAAGGAGCAATATACTTCATGTATGAACTTAAGAGACAGTTTTCTACTGTTGAATACAGAGAGATGAGCAAATTTTAACGTAATATGTTAATATAGAAAAAGAATAGAGATGACTGAGGTTGAGGAACTATGAGAATAATACACTGTGCGGATATCCATCTTGATTCAGCCCTGAGTGCACATCTTGGAAGAGAAAGAGCCAGAGGCAGAAGAAATGAGATACTTAACACATTCAGGAAAATATTCGGGTATGCTGCAGAGAATGACGTGCAGGCGGTAATAATAGCGGGAGATCTCTTTGATTCAGAGACAGTGTCTGCCACGACGATAAATGTTGTTCTGGGGGAGATAGCGAAGTATGCTGACATAGATGTGTTCTATCTGAGGGGAAATCATGACCCGGATGAAAGCTTATTTGCGGGGCGGAGGCTCCCAGAGAATCTGTATTTATTCGGAGATGAGTGGACGCAGTATCAGCTTAAGGGATCACGTATAGTGATCGCGGGCGCTGTGCTGAATGACGAAAACTGCAACAGCATATATGATGAACTCGAACTGGATGAGAACGATATAAATATTGTCACACTCCACGGACAGGAGCAGGAATATGGCAAGGCTCGCAACATGAATGATGTATGCCTGAAGAAACTCAGAGGAAGAGGCATAGATTATCTGGCACTGGGACATGTGCACGGAAGGAAGCTGGAAAGCTTTGATCACAGGGGATTCTACTGCTATCCGGGATGTCTGGAGGGCAGGGGTTTTGACGAGTGTGATGAGCACGGCTTTATGGTGCTTGATGTGGATGAGAGGAAGCATATGGTTGAGACCGAATTTGTGCCATTTGCCTATAGAAGGCTGTTCGATGTGGAAGTGGACGTGACAGGGGCAGAGTCAAGCTCTGATGCGGCGGACATGATCGCAGACAGACTGTATCAGGAACTGCCGGGGACAATGGAAGATGAGTCCAGGGACATGGTGAGGGTATCCCTCACAGGCGCGGTAAATGTTGAGAGCGAGATAAACACGGATTATCTGACTAAGCAGTTTCAGGATTCGTTCTACTATATGGAGATCTTGGATCACACGGATTTTCAGGTGGATTACACGAGGTATATGAATGATGCGTCCCTCAAGGGCGAATTCGTGAGGAAGGTCATGGGGCAGGATATGAGTGAAAATGACAAGGCATATGTGATCCAGACAGGACTCAGGGCTCTTGCGGGCGAGGAGATATTTTAAGTATGAGATTGATATCTTGTTATATAGATGGATTTGGCAAATTGAATAACATGGAAGTCCAGTTCGAGGATGGGATAAATACATTTGTCCAGGATAATGGCTGGGGTAAGTCGACTCTTGCTGCTTTTATCCGGGTCATGCTGTATGGCTTCGACGGTGAGACGAAGAGAAATGACATTGAGAATGAAAGAAAAAGATATCGCCCGTGGTCGGGGGCTGCCTATGGCGGAGAACTGGTATTTGAGAGCAGGGGCAGAAACTACAGGGTTCAGAGGACATTTGGCGCGAAGAAGAGCGATGACAAATGCGTGATATACGACGAGGCGACTCATGCTGTAACAGGAATGTTCACGGATAAGCTTGGGGAGGAGCTGTTTCATGTGGATTCTGCGTCATTTGTGAGAAGTATGTACATAGGGCAGGATGACTGCCGGACCTGGGCGACGGATGGGATAAGTGCTAAGCTTGGTAATATCGCTGACAGCACGGATGATATAAGCAATTATGAGAATGCCAGACAGATACTGAAGAATGTTATAAACAGGCAGTCGCCAACCAAGCGGACAGGGGAACTGTACAGGAGAAAATATGAGCTTGATGGGATGCGTGAGCAGGTCAGGGAGCTTGATGGAATAGACAGAAGTATAAATGAGCTGAATAAAAATATCCGTGAGATAGAAATGCAGAATCAGAACCGGATGAGGCGGCAGCGTGACAGTAAATATATCATGACAGGATTTTGTGCGTTGATCGCAGCACTTTTATCTCTGGGAATGTGGAAATTTATGCTTGGAATAGAAGAACCTGACGATATGGTTATGATTATATTTGTTGTATGTGCAGGTATGTTTTGTGTACTCGGAATCTACTACATTATACGCGGGATAAATGAAAAGATCAGGCACAGGAAGAATAAGGTGGAAGAGCCGGGGGATGCCGCTGATGATACCAGATCGGACGGATCAGATGATATATATACAGCCGATGACGAATCCGATATGGATGAGGAGATGTCGGTCTATATGGCAGAAAACATGAGACTTGGCGAGTATGCCAGGGAACTGGCGGAGCTCAAGCTTCGAAGACAGGAGATAGCTGCTGTGAAGGCATCGTTGGCGGATAAGAAAAAGGCTTTGGAAGACGATCTGCACAGATACGAGCTCAACGTAAAGGCGTACGAGCTGCTGGGGGAGGCCAGGGATACATTTGCAGTGGGACATTCGGTGCCAGTCATGGAGGCATTTGACAGGTATTATGAGTGCGTTACAGGAGAGCATGCAGGAAATGTACAGGCGGCCCCGGATATGACAATCAGGTACAGAGAGCAGGGAATGTACAGGGATTCTCAGACCTTGAGCTCGGGACTGGCGGATATCCTCGGAGTGTGTGTAAGAGTTGCAATAGTGGACAGCATGTATCAGGATGAAAAGCCGATGCTCATAATGGATGATCCATTTGTCAATCTTGATGACAGAAATATGGCGGGGGCGAAGAAATTTGTGGAGAAGATATCGGAAAAATATCAGATATTGTATTTCACATGCAGCCAAAATCGTGTACTATAGATACATAATAAATACTCAGGAGGAAGTATGTTGAGGACAATAAGGAAGGGATTGTATAAGTCGAATAACGTAAGATTTCTTGCTCTGCTCATCGCTGTGGCATTTGTTCTGCTGACGGAGATGGCGTGTGTGGGGAACATGACGGCCAAAGCGGAGACTGCAGGGGATGTGGCTGCATCTGTATATGCGGATACGGAGGCTCCGGGGGTGGCGACGCCTACCAGCGTGGTGGAGAAAACAGCACTTAAGATGAACAGCAGTACGTATGTGTTTACGAACTCCACCGATGGCATGTTCAGACTCAGCTTTGCGGAGGGCGAGAGTTACTTCATTGGTTCAGGTGAGGACAGTGATACGCTTATCACATATGCACTGATAAGATATAACTCCAAGTTTTATCTTGTCGCAGCGGATGACAGCGATGCAAATGTGCAGTATAACGGAAGCTACACAGACACCAGCTTTGAGATGCTGAAGTCAGCGAATTATAATTCTTCAAGCAGATATGTCAACATGAGTGTTAAGAGCGGCAATACCATAGAGCTCAAAAAGTTTACATTTGCCAGGGACTATTCTGTAGCTCTGACAGGATATTACAATGGAGTGTATTATACCGAGGGCAGTCCGGCGACAGGACTGTTCACAAGATCCGGGTACTGTGATTACTTTGTGAGTGGCAAGGCTGTTGTGGGAGATGGCTGGTACAAATATGGCAGCAGTTCACCGGCAGGGGAGCTTGTTGACGCGGATATATCCGGAAGCATGTCTGGAAATGATGTGAAGTATATCCAGCTTTTTGATGGGCATGTTGTGAGCGCTTATCACGGCAATTATTTCTACAGCTATAATGGAACAGTCAGGATCACCGTCAAGAATAAGGCGGTCATGGTAAATAATATAAAAGTCCTGTTTGACAAGAATGGAAATGCGTACAAGGGACTCAGAACAGAAAATTCCAGAGTGTACTACTACGAAGCGGGTATTCCGGTCAAGAACGTGGTGAAGCAGTTTGGAGAAGACTATTATTACTTTGGAAGTGACGGCGCTGCGGTGAGATCGACCTGGATCACATCAGGAAACTGCGTGTATTATTTTGCGGTGGACGGCAAGGCAGTAAGGCGGATGCAGTCGGGAAGACTGTACCAGTATTCGTCGGGGAAATGGACCAGTACGGCAACCGGTGTATACGAGGTAAACAGAAGATATTATTACTTTGTGAACGGTGCGAAGAGCAACGTCACGAAGTGGTATGAGATCTCAAGGGATAAGAAGTATTACATAAGAAACGGAGAGGCAACCTATTTTGTACAGGTGGACGGCATAAGATACAGATGTCAGAAGGTGTCGAGTGAGGGCGGCTGGACGGCTGCGGTGAATGCGTGGATACCTTCATTTGGACATGTTGTGCTCCACACGGACAGCACGGGAATATCTGATGCGATATATTACAGATCGACACATACTGTATCGGGATATGCAGACACGTACAGAGTATTCTCGAATAACAGATGGATAGTAAAGAAGAATTCTGTGGTGAGACTGCAGGACAACTGCAGTTACTTTGGTAAAACAGGTAAGGCTGTCAGAACAAAGGGCTGGCAGACGATTAGTGATTACAGTGCGGCTTATGTAGGCGATGAGGGAACTGTAACTGAATATGTGTATTATGACGAGAGTACAGGATATTCCGAGTACAGAAGTGGCAAGCTGCTCAACGACAAGTCTGAAGGTCTTAAGAACGCCAAGATCAACAACAAGAAGGTGTATTATTTCAGCGATGCAAATGGACGCTGCAGTAAACTCACGAAGATAGTAGTGGGTGATGTGGAGTATGAATTTGACAGTTGGGGAAGATGCTTCAAGACAGATTCGATAAGCTGGGATTTTGATGAATGGATGAAGAGGGTTGTCAATGAATATCTGGGCAAGACAGGAATCTACTGCAATGTATTTGTGGCAAATGCGCTTAGATACGCAGGCAGCAGCACTCCGGGAAGTGATATGTCAGTCAAGTACACTGACTTTGCAAATGGCGGATTCGTGATCAGTTCATCAAATATATGCTCAGACTGGGCACTCCGCAAGGTCATCGCCAAGGCGATTCTGGCGCAGAATGGAAGCTGGGGTGAGGCGACGGATTACGAGCTCACAGCGGACAGGGAGGACTTCTCATACGATGCGCTCCTGCCTGGTGATATAGTTGTCTACTATACGAATGGAGAGCCGACCCATGTCGGAATCTATTTTGGAAAGTTCTCTTCAGCGACTGCACTTAAGCAGTATCTGAGAAAGCTTGGAGTTCCGGCTTCGGCATGTGAGGCATATGTGCATGACTGGGGTTCTAACAGCGGAAATATGCCTGAATACTGGATCATTCAGGGTGGAATGGGCAGCAGCGATCAGGTCTATATAAGCAATTCTGCATATGATCTGTCGGGACAGTATGCCATGAAGATAATTCATGTGAGACATTAGAATGTAGAGAGATTGACATAAATTTACAGGGAACTGTGCATGAGACATGTATGAACAATAGATGTACAGGAGACTGTGCATGATAACAAAGAAAACACCATATATGAATACGGTGAGTGGATACCTTATATGGATCCTCTTTGCTGTAGTCGTATATGGTGTTTTTTGTATTTGTTGATATAGTTAAGCCTGCAGGTTTGACATGAGCGATCCCGCCATCAGTCCTCCTCGGACAGTTCCTCCCATTTTGTGTAGAGCTCGTTGAGTTCTGTGTCGGCTTCGTTCCTCTGCTTTGTGAGGTCGTTCAGCAGACCGACATTTGTGGCGTTCTCAGGAAGAAGAAACTGTTCATCGATCTCTGCGATCCTGTTCTCAAGTTCCTCGATGGATGCCTCAAGCTTTTTCAGGTCATTTGCCTTCTTGCGCTGCCTTGCCGCTTCAGCTTTGCTTTCCTGCCATGAGAGCTTGGCCTGTGAGACAGCGGGAGCGGTCTGGGCCGGTGCGTCAGAGACTCCGCTTATTGGAGTGAATGGACTTCCTGAATCTGTGGAATACGTTCTGTGGGTCTCGTAGTAATCGTAATTGCCTATATAGCTTGTGAGCTGTTTGTCCCTTAACTCGATGATCCTTGTGGCCGTCTGGTTGATGAAGTATCTGTCGTGGGATACATACAGGACAGTGCCGGTGTAGTTCCTTATGGCATTCTCCAGGATCTCTTTTGATGTGATATCCAGGTGGTTCGTCGGCTCATCCAGAATAAGAAAGTTGGCGGAAGAGAGCATCAGTTTGGCAAGGGACACACGTCCACGCTCGCCACCTGACAGATCCTGTATCCTCTTGAACACGTCCTCACCTGTGAAGAGGAATGCCGCAAGGACATTACGGATTCTGGTGTTGGACAGATCAGGGTAGGCGTCGCTTATCTCATCGAATATGGTGTTGGACATCGTGAGTACCTGATGTTCCTGATCGTAGTAACCAATCTTGACGCGTGATCCAAGTATGATAGCTCCGGCATCTTTGGATACAAGCCTGTTGATCATCTTCAGTATGGTTGTCTTTCCGGTTCCATTTCCACCTATCAGGGCGACGTGTTCGCCACGTTTGATATCCATATCTATTCCTGAGAACAGATTATTGTCGCCAAATGATTTGGAGAGTCCTTCGATCGTAAGAACATCCTCGCCGCTTAAGACATTTGGCTCAAGAGTGATCCTCATCTCGGATGCAACCTCGGTTGGCTTGTCGAGACGTTCTATACGTGAGAGCATCTTCTCACGGCTCTCTGCACGTTTGATGGACTTCTCTCGGTTGAACTGCTTGAGCTTCGTGATGACCTCTTCCTGATGCTTGATCTCCTGTTGCTGGTTGAGATATGCCTTCATCATGTTCTCACGGATCTCTGCACGCTTTTGTGCGAAGTAGGTGTAGTTGCCATTGTATACCTGGCTGTGGCCATTGTCGAGCTCGACTATCTTGGTCACGATCTTGTCGAGGAAATAACGGTCGTGGGAGACGATGATGACGCTTCCCTGGTAGGATGACAGGAAGCCCTCAAGCCATGAGATGGATTCCATGTCCAGATGGTTTGTCGGCTCATCGAGGATGATGATATCCGGCTTCACCATGAGGAGTCTGCCGAGTGCAAGTCTTGTCCTCTGGCCACCGGACAGAGAGTCCGTGTGGCGGTCATAATCCTCCTTGGAGAAACCTAGTCCTTTGAGAACTCCATTTGCCTCGCTCTCACAGCTATAGCCGTTCTTATATTCGAATTCGTGGGTGTAGCGGTTGTAGAGCTCCAAAGATTTCTCAAGCTCCTCACCGGACTGCTCAGCCATAGTGTGTTCAAGTTCGCGCATCCTGTCCTGAAGCTCAAGGATAGGCTTTAGTGCATCCATCATGACTCCGCGGACAGTGGTGTTGTAATTGCTCTCCTGATACTGGGACAGATAACCGATTGTCCGGTCCTTTGACACTATGACCTGACCGGAGTCAGCACTTTCCTCACCCATTATTATCTTGAGAAGAGTGGTCTTGCCGGCGCCGTTTATGCCGACTATAGCCATTTTCTCCTTTTCCTCAAGATGAAAAGAAATATTGTCCAATATAACATCTGTGCCAAATGCTTTGCAGATGTTCTGACAGTCTAAAATCATAATTTAACCTCTCATTTGTGTTCTAGCCTTTTAATTATATATACAAGCCTTTACTTTCGCAAGAAAATGGAGTGGATTTTATACTATAAGGGTGGAATTGCACTGTTTTTTATAAAATGTTCATATTATTTTAAGCAAAATACACAATTATTGTGATATACTAGATAAAGATATGCGTTGATATAGGAAAGACGCCGCAGGGCGGATTGATATATAATTACAGAAAAGGAATGATGGAATGGATTATAGCATCTATGACTATAATAGTGACGAGAAGCTTCTTCAGGAACAGGAGATAGAGGAGATCAACAATGTGAAGATGAGTCTGCTCAACACTCTTGTCACGAAGCTGAACAATGCGGGAATATATTTTAACAGTACATCGAGAATCAAGTCAGAATCGTCACTTCTGCACAAGCTGGAGACTGGTAAATACTCCATGCAGGAAGGTGGAAGAAAGATTCAGGATATCATAGGTATACGAATCAACCTGTTCTATCTGGAGGACATGGATATATGTGAGAAGATACTTGAGGAGACGTTTCTTCTGGACAATTGGTCCAAGACGAAGAATGAGGAGAACAAATTTGAGGCACAGAAATGTAACGGTGTGTTCAGGATACCGAGCAAATATCTGCGAAACATACCTGCAAGTGTGTGGAACAAGCCATTTGACCAGACATTTGAGGTACAGCTCAGGACGGTGCTCTTCGAGGGTTGGCATGAGATAGAGCATGAGATGAGATATAAGTATAAGCTGGGTTCTGATTCCAAGGAGACCGATCTGTGGACTGGACATGAGGATCTGTCCAGAGTCATGAACAGTATCATAGCCAATCTGGAGCTGTGCGACTGGTCTATCATGCAGATTTTCAACAGTATTCACGACTCACAGTACAAGGAGAAGAACTGGGAGAATGCCATAAGAAGCAAATACAGGCTCAGGATCACGCAGGATCCGCTTAAGCCTGAGCTCAGGGAATATCTGGACAACAATCCGGATATCGTGGCGCAGTTCCACACTGTGAGCAAGCGCGAACTGGTTGAGATACTGCTCAACAAGAAGTATCACAAGGAGCTGACTCCTGACAGAGTTATTTATCTGATCAACAAGGAGATAGTCCACAACGAGTATATATCAAGGCTGCTTGACAAGGAGCAGTTCGTTCCAGCGGTCAGACCAGAGGTGAAGACTGAGATAAAGCCTATGGTTCCGAATGTTGTGTACAGCCACAGGGTAGGAATACCTGCGGCGGGTTATGACAAGGCGTGTGAGATCATATACAAATGGGTCAGAGAGCACATCAGTATGGTGTTCCCACAGATGCCCGAGGAACTCACGAGTGTGGATTATTCCACCATAGGATATAAGGTATATATAACATATGAGGCCGGTGAGTTTCATATGGATTTCCAGCACATAAGCAATTCAGAGGCTGGTGTTATATGGCATGTGACAGTGGATATGGTGAGTGCCGGGGATATATATGATGTGAATGTGGAGAACATATGTGAGACCATCAACGTCAAGGAGAGAAGATACAGCAGGCCAAAGTTCATGAAGGATATGTTCAATCAGGTTGGCTTTGTAGACGCCGGGATAGTCATGGAGGAGGGATCAAGCCCTGAGGAGATCAGCTATGACAAGCTGAATGCGATTGTTGAGAGCCCTGACAGATATATGCCGATCATAGTCATAGTGAAGCCGGATGAGATACCGGACTGGGCGATAGACTGTGATGGATATATACTCAGAACGGATATGCTGAAGAAGACCCTCAACGGTTTGTGTCATGTATATCTGTGCAGTGGAGACTGCAAGAAGCGCTACGAGGAGGAGTACGGTAAGGAATCCGTGGATGGTGGAGTTATGATGTGGGAGAAGAACAGTAACTACCCGATATTCTACTCCATGGATATCATCAACCAGAGCTTCTTCGAGGAGGTAAACCACAGCATCAATGAGAATGTGGAGTACGAGAAATCCTTCAGATATTCGCTGAGAGAACAGGTTCACGATGAATATCTGAAATAACACAGAGGTAGGCAGACCATGAAGAAATGGTACAGGATGGCAGCCGTAGTGGTTGTCATGGTGGCTGTGATTGCTATGGTCATCATATCAGGCGTGAGACGGTCAGGTGAAAGTGAATATACAAGGAACACGATCACCATGGGAACGGCTGCGTCATTTACAGTGTATGGAAGCCATGGCAGTGAGAATATAGACGGGATGCTGAAGCTCATAGACAGCCTGGACAAGGATGTGCTGTCATGGCGCTCAGCGGACTCTGAGATATACAGGGTGAACACCACATATAAGCCTGATGAGGATATAACGGTGAGCAGTGAGTTTGCGGGTGTGCTGAAGCAGACGCTTGACATATCGAGGGCTCATGACGATCTGCTGGATATCACCATACGGCCTTTGGCGGATGTGTGGGGGATAGAAGATGGCAGGACAGAGATTCCATCACAGGCGGATATAGACAGTGCACTGAGGCTGGTGGATGTGTCAAAGGTAAGTGTGGATGGCGATACGTTAAGGATATCAGAGCCTGGTATGATGCTTGATCTGGGAGCAGTCGGCAAGGGATATGGCTGCGACATGGCAGCAGAGTATCTCAAGGGTACTGATGCGGTCGGTGCATGTGTGGCCCTGGGCGGAAGTATAGTCGTGTACGGAAGCAAGCCTGATGGTACAGCCTGGAAGGTCGGTGTCAAGGATCCGAGAGCTGGAGAGGGAACGACCATGGGTGTCATAAGCTTTGGCGATGGGGAGACGGCATTTGTATCCACATCGGGAGATTATGAAAAGTATTTTGAGCAGGATGGCAGGAGATACCACCACATACTTGATCCCCGGACAGGATATCCGGCATGGAATGGCACTATAGCGGCCACGGTAGTGTGTGATAACGGACTGACCAGTGACGCCTTGTCCACACTGTGTATGCTGATGGATAAGGATAAGGCTATGAAGACCATTCAGGAGTATGGTGCGGAGGCCGTCATCATAGATGAGGATAAGAATGTGTATGTCAGTGGAGGCCTGAAGGACCGATTCACCATAACGGCAGAAGACTATAAATTGGCAGAGTGATGTGAAGATATGGCAGGATGGTTTAGAAAAAAAGATCTGATATTGTGTGTAGTCCTTTTAGTAGCGGGAATTATATGCTGGCTTGTCATGCGGCTTGTGCTTCCGACGGGCAATACCGCGGATGTGTATATAGATGACAAACTGGTGCAGACCATAGACATGACAGTCGACGATACCTATGAGTTCAACACGGACAGGGGCAGCAACACTGTTGTGGTTGAATCTGGGAAGATCAGTGTCGGTGATGCGGACTGCCCGGATAAGGTGTGCGTGAATATGGGCTGGAAGAGCAGGAGAGGAGAGACTATAACCTGTCTTCCGCACAAGCTTGTCATAGAGATACAAGGTGGCAGGGAAAGAGATATAGATGTGCAGTAGAGATAAAAATGATCAGAAAAGTTCAGAGACGGCGGTGGATAGAATGCATGGCTGGAGTACAAAAAGGATCACATACACAGGTATGTTCGTGGCCATAGCCATGGTATTTTCCTATCTTGAATCCATGATCCCGGTGAATATAGCTGTTCCGGGAATCAAGCTGGGACTTGCAAATATGGTCACCATAGTTGTCATGTACAGGCTGAGGATATCAGATGCGTGGATAGTGTCACTGGTGAGAGTGGCGCTGTCATCGCTGTTGTTTGGCAATATGACGGTTATGGTATACAGCATGGCGGGAGCGGTGTTGTCACTTCTGGTCATGACGCTTTGCAGGAAAAAGGATCTGTTTGGTCTCCTTGGAACGAGCATACTAGGCGGAGTGAGCCACAACGCAGGGCAAATAGCAATGGCAGCACTTCTCATGAAGAGTGGCAATATCATGTTGTATATGCCGGTGCTGTGCATATCGGGAACTATAGCCGGTGTGTGCATAGGCCTGGCGGGGGCTGTGCTTGTCAGAAAGCTTCCGTCCATAGAATATTAGAATGATATCCGAATGAATTTATAAATGATCACATGTAAGATACAGAAAAGACATAAGTGTCTATATCTTATATGTGATCGTTTTTTATGCGGATAAGCAGAAGAATTTCCATATTTTAAAATGATAATATATCCCCATTTAGGTTGTTTTTGAGGGCTTAAAGCGTTATTATATAGGGAGATTTTTTTAATAAAAATATATAAGGAAAAGAGGTAGAACATGGGTTTGTTAACATTTCTGGGCGGAATTCATCCATATGAAGGCAAAGAATTGTCAATGGAAAAGCCTGTCAGAGAATACCTTCCAAAAGGTGACTGCGTGTACCCGCTGAGTCAGCATATAGGGGCACCGGCCACACCTATAGTGAAGAAGGGCGACAGAGTCCTGGTTGGTCAGAAGATTGCGGAGACCAGTGGCTTCGTGTCAGCGAATATACATTCATCCATATCGGGAAAGGTCAAGGCAATCGAGCCGAGATATGTGCCTGGTGGATCAAAGGTTGAATCAATAGTTGTAGAGAATGATGGCCTGTTTGAGGAGATCGACTTTGCAGCAAATGTAAAAGATCTGTCCACTCTGTATAGAGAGGATGTGAAGGAGATCATCAAGGAGGCCGGAATAGTAGGAATGGGCGGCGCCGGTTTCCCTGCAAATGTCAAGCTGTCCCCGAAGAACGAGGATGCGATCGACTACATAATAGTAAATGGTGCAGAGTGTGAGCCATATCTTACTTCGGATTACAGAAGGATGATGGAGGAACCGGACAAGCTGATACTGGGACTTGAGATATGTATCAATCTGTTTGATCATGCAAAGGGAATCATCGCCATAGAGGATAATAAGCCAGAGGCAATAGAACTTCTCAGGGATAAGGTAAAGGACAATGACAAGATCGAAGTCCATGTGATGAAGACCAAGTACCCTCAGGGTGCCGAGCGTCAGCTCATATATGCTAACACTGGAAGATATGTCAACTCCAAGATGCTTCCAGCGGATGCTGGATGTATAGTTCACAATGTTGATACCATCGTGTCCATATATGAGGCAGTTATAGAGGGAAGACCACTCTACACAAGGATAGTCACCATAACAGGTGATGCCATAGAGAATCCATGCAATCTTATGGTGAGGATAGGAACAAACTGTCAGGAGCTTATAGAGGCTGCGGGTGGATTTAAGGATGGTGTGGTTCCTGAGAAGGTGATCTCAGGCGGTCCTATGATGGGAAAGGCACTTTTCTCATTGGATGTTCCTGCAACCAAGGGAGTGTCGGCACTGCTGTGTATGACACATGACGAGGTGGCAGACCTTGAACCGAGCAACTGTATCAGATGCGGACGCTGTGTTGATGTGTGTCCGGGACGTATTGTTCCTTCGATGCTTGCTTCACTGGCTGAGCATGGGGATACAGAGGGATTCCTGGCTCACAACGGAATGGAGTGTTGTGAGTGTGGATGCTGTTCGTATGTGTGTCCGGCGAAGAGACATCTGACACAGACCATTGCGGGAACAAGAAAATCCATCATTGCGAATAAAAAGAAGTAGGAGGTGTACACATTGGATAATACATTTAAGATTTCGTCATCTCCACATGTCAGAGATAAACGAAGTACACAGAGCATTATGCTGGATGTGATCATTGCTTTGCTTCCGGCAACCGTATTTGGAATCATCAACTTCGAGCTGAACGCTATGATACTTATACTCACATGCGTGGTCTCATGCGTGCTGTTTGAGTGGCTGTACCAGAAGATGATGAACAGAAAAGTAACCATAAGCGATCTCAGTGCAGTTGTAACAGGACTTCTTCTTGCACTGAACCTCTCACCGGATGTACCGGTGTGGATGGCGATACTCGGAAGTGCATTTGCCATTATAATAGTTAAACAGCTCTTTGGAGGACTGGGATTCAACTTCATGAATCCAGCGCTGGGCGCAAGATGTTTCCTTCTCATATCATTTGCAGGAAGAATGACATCATTCTCGTATGATGGTGTGACAACTGCTACACCTCTTGCAGTGCTCAAGAACACAGGGGATCTGGCAAATGTCAATGTACTCAATATGTTTCTTGGAAATATACCGGGAACCATAGGTGAGACATCAGTTGTATGTTTACTTGTTGGTGCGGCTTATCTTCTGATCAGAAGAGTTATAAAGCCGGTTATTCCATTTACATATATAGGAACATTTGCGGTGCTCATTATGATATATGCGGTTGCATCGGGTAGAGGTTTTGATCTTACATTCCTCGCAGCACACCTGTGCGGTGGTGGTCTGATGCTTGGTGCATTCTTTATGGCAACTGACTATGTTACATCACCTATCACACCTGCGG
>ERZ834722.2523-NODE-2523-length-14204-cov-4.419535_pt1 | contig 14204 bp, 9 predicted proteins | sample MGYA00519576_ERZ834722 | MGnify/ENA primary metagenome ERZ834722 (study PRJEB31850, sample SAMEA3708759) | human gut metagenome | biome: human gut; feature: human-associated habitat; material: faeces | place: China | collected 2014 ...
CTGTCTGCTGGTCAGTAAATATCTTTTCCAGTTCCAGATTGTTCTGCTCACAATAGGCTGTAATCTCCTTGATACCTCTGTCTAAATGCTGTTCTTCAAGTATATCAAAAATATTTCTTCTCACTTTTTTAGCACCTCCATATACAATAAAACCCCATCAGACAGATTTCTCTATCCAATGGGGCTTCTATGTCATATCGTCTGATTCCACATCATTATATTGTTTTCTTACATCAAACTCTGCGTCGTTTGGCGTAAAATTGGCGTATTTCTGTAATTTTACAAATTTCCACCAATAAGGTACATCTCGTTTTTAGTACAGCTTTGCACCTGCTGGAATGTGGTTATCAACCATAAGAAGATGAAGTTCTTCATCCTCGGAATCCTTAAGGTTATTGACTGCGGAAAGTAACATACCGCAGGATTCAATGCCCATCATCTTACGTGGTGGAAGATTTGTGATGGCGATCAGTGTCTTGCCAACAAGTTCTTCCGGCTCATAGTAAGCGTGGATTCCGCTTAAAATAGTGCGATCTGTGCCTGTTCCGTCATCTAAAGTAAACTGTAATAATTTCTTTGACTTAGGAACTGCTACACACTCTTTTACCTTAACAGCTCTGAAATCTGACTTGCTGAATGTATCGAAGTCTACTTCTTCCTCAAATAAAGGCTCAATCTTTACATTGGAGAAGTCAATCTTCTCTGCAGGCTTATCTGCCTCTGCAGAGACTGCCTTGGAAGACTTGGATGCTTTCTTGTCAGAATCCAGGCTCTTCATCGTCGGGAAGAGTAATACATCTCTGATCGCCGGTGAATTTGTCATCATCATTACCATACGGTCGATACCAAATCCAATGCCACCTGTCGGAGGCATACCAATGCTAAGTGCATTCAGGAAATCCTCGTCCGTATGCTCTGCCTCATCATCTCCGGCAGCCAGAGCCTTCTCCTGTGCCTCAAAACGAGCCCTCTGATCGATCGGATCATTCAACTCGGAGTAAGCATTTGCCATCTCCCATCCATTCATAAAGAACTCAAAACGTTCTACATAATCCGGATTGTCCGGTTTCTTTTTTGTCAGTGGAGAGATCTCAATTGGGTGATCCATAATAAAGGTAGGCTGGATCAGATGATCCTCTACATACTCCTCAAAGAACAGGTTCAGGATATCCCCCTTCTGATGACGCTCCTCAAATTCAATGCCTTTTTCCTTTGCCAGAGCCTTTGCTGCCTCAGTATCCGGAATCTCGTTAAAATCAACTCCTGCGTATTTCTTGACGGCATCTACCATCGTCAGTCTCTCGAACGGCTTGGAAAGATCCATCTCATGATCACCATACTTGAGGATCTCGGAACCTGTCACTTCCTTTGCAACGTGACGATAAAGCTTCTCGGTAAGATCCATCATACCGTGATAATCTGTATACGCCTGATAAAGCTCCATCAATGTGAACTCCGGATTATGTCTGGTATCCAGTCCCTCATTACGGAACACACGACCAATCTCGTAAACACGTTCCATGCCACCTACGATCAGTCTCTTGAGATACAGCTCCAGAGATATTCTCAGTTTCAGATCCTCATTCAGGGAATTGAAGTGAGTCTCAAATGGTCTTGCAGCAGCACCGCCGGCATTGGATACCAGCATCGGTGTCTCCACCTCCATAAAGCCCTGCTCATCCAGGAAACGCCGGATACAGCTGATCACCTTGGAACGCTTAATAAAGGTATCTTTTACATCCTCATTCATGATCAGATCCACATATCTCTGACGATATCTTGTATCGGTATCCGTCAGTCCATGATGCTTCTCCGGAAGGATCTGTAAACTCTTGGACAAAAGAACGATCTCCTCTGCATGAACAGAGATCTCGCCTGTTTTGGTCTTAAACACCTTACCCTTTACTCCAAGGATATCACCGATATCATACTTTTTGAAATCTGCATAGGATTCCTCACCGATCTCGTCTCTTGCAACATAAAGCTGCATCTTCCCTTTGAGATCCTGAATATTACAGAAGGATGCTTTTCCCATCACACGCTTAAACATCATACGACCTGCCAGAGAAACCTCCTGTCCCTCCAGCTCATCATATCGGTCTCTGATATCCTGAGAATGTACGGTTACATCATATTTTGTAATCTGAAAAGGATCCTTTCCGGCTTCCTGTAAATTTGCAAGTTTCTCATGACGCACCTTCAACAAAGCATTGACATCCTGCTCTGCCTGCGGCTTTTTATTCTGCTGTGCCACTTTTCTATCACTCCGTTTCTATCTTATTTTGACTTCTGGATCTCCAGAATCTCGTACTTCACAACCTCTCCATTTGGTGTCTCCACCTCAATGGTGTCTCCTGCCTTCGATCCGATCAAAGCCATACCAACCGGAGACTCATTGGAAATCTTATTGCCAAGGACATCTGCCTCTGTAGATCCTACGATCTTATAAACCATTTCCTCATCAAACTCAATATCCTTTAAACGGACAGAACATCCGATATTGACCGCATCATTGTCAACATCCTCCTCAACAACGACCTCTGCGTTTTTCAGGATCTTGTCAATCTCTTCAATACGAAGCTCAATATCTCTCTGCTCATCCTTCGCTGCATCATACTCTGCATTCTCGGATAAGTCACCCTGCTCACGAGCCTCTTTGATCTTTGCGGCTACCTCTTTACGTCTATTCAGCTTTAAATCCTGAAGCTCATCCTCCAGAGCCTTCAAACCTTCATAGGTTAATATGTTTTTCTTCTCTGCCATGTTAAATCCTCCAAATTAAGACTATAAAACTTAACGCTATCGTGTTATTCTAACACGAATCCCTTCTTTCAGTCAACCGCGTGAAAACGGCTCTTTTTATCATTCATCATTCATGCTGGTACGGAACGGTGCCATTGGCAGACCATTCTTTCCGAACATATTGACCTCTGCATAGTTCCTCCAGTTATATCTTGCATAAACAGGCTCTTTTACATTTGCAGAGAACAGACGGACCTTATTGCCCTGAATCTGTACGGAATCTGCCGGATAAAATACCTTATCCTGACCAGCCACTTCAAAACCAAGAGGATTCTCACCGGTACAGATGATGCCGTCTCTGGCGTGATTGAAGATCAGCCAGATATAGGACTGCAGTGTGTAGCAGGACTGATAGAACGGTCCAAAGGCTCGGACCTCGTTGTCCAGTCCATAAGCGTGGTACATTGCCTGCAATGCCAGACGCTCTCCTACCGGCTGCTTGTCAACCGGATGGATATTGCTGTACTCTCCCTTATCCAGAACAACCGCCAGACCGGTATTTTTCACCGTACGATATACTCTGTGCTGTGCCTCACGGATCAGCGGCCAGTTGGTCAGATTCTCCTCTCCCACATTGGAGAACATCGGAAGCTGAACGATCATAAACGGCAGCTTGTCATCATGCCAGTCCTCTCTCCACTGACGGATCAGACGTGTCAGAAGATTATAGTAGCTTCTAGGCTTCTTGTCGTCCTCCTCTCCCTGATAGTACAGGAAACCGGCCAGTGTATATGGTGCGATCCTCTGGATCATAGTCTCGTAAAGACCTGCCGGACGATACTCGGAACGCGGTCCCATTGGTCCCGGATATTTATTCTCACCGCAAACCTCTAATGCACCTTCCCATGTAGGATTTGGTGTTGTCTCATAATAATGCTTGCAATTCTTGTCAAACTCTGCCTGATATACGATATATTCCTCGCGCTCTTTGCAGTATGCGTCAAAATCCTGCTCAGCCACGATGGCGTCATACTCTTCTACATAAGAAGAGATCACTTTGTCATTTTCCAGAGCCTCTCTGCTCATCCAGCAGGAAGCGGAGGTTCCTCCCCAGTTACATCCGATGATTCCCACCGGAACATCTAGCTGTGCAGCAAGCTTTCTGGCAAAATAATAACCAACGGCTGACCAGCGTCCTACATTCTCCGGACAGCAAAGCTCCCAGCAGCTTTTCTCCTCCTGCTCATAAAGCTCATCACAAAGGTAAGAAACCTTTGGGGTATAATAAAAACGAAGAAGCTCATTGTGCGCCTCTGTCACAGCAACAGCTCCATTCTTGGAATTCTGAAGCTCCAGTTCCATATTGGACTGTCCGCCGGCAAGCCAGATCTCACCGTACATTACGTCCTCGTAAACCTTTTCTTCCTCCTCATCGGTTTTAACTGTCAGCACATATGGACCGCCTGCCTCCATTGGCGGCAGGAACAACTGCCATTTGCCGTCCTGTACATAGGTCACAACACGCGCATCCTGTATCGTAACTGTCACCTTCTTAGCATCTGACTCTCCCCAGATCACAACAGGTTTTCTTCTCTGTAAGATCATATGATCACTGAATATCGCTGGTAATTTAAGCATGGTATCCGATTCCTCCATTCCCGATTGCATAATCTATGTTTTTTCTCAATTAGGCCTATTATACAACTTTTTATATACTCATTGCAATTCCTTTTTATAACCTTTATAATGATAAATATAATTCAATGATATATATTGAATGATTACGTCGTCGGAGAACAGGGGGAATCGTATGAATCAATCAAAAGAACAGCATCGTCTCAGAAACAGGATCATCCTTGCGCTTATAATCCTTGCATTGATCGGGTGTTTTGGCTTTCTGCGCTGGAATACCCGTGTCCATTTCTATAAAGATGAAGGCACTACCGGCAACACCAACACCAATCTGTTAAATGGCGGCTTGTTTGCAAAATCAGGAGATACCATTTATTTTGCAAATCCCTATGACCAGAACTCTCTCTACTCTATGGACACCGGTCTGAAACATGTAAAAAAGGTTTATAACGATTATACCAGTTATATTAACGCCGCCGGTGATTATGTTTTTTACACACGGAGAAATGATAAGAAGGGTGCCGATTCCAAGGCTTTGTTTTCCTTCAGCACCACAGGACTTTACCGTATCAATACCAACGGTCAGGGATTAAAACAGCTTTATAATGATCCCTCCCAGTCACTGAATCTTCTCGGCAACCACATTTATTATCAGCGATACGACCAGAAAGAGGGCTTACAGCTTTTCCGTATCGGTATTGATGGCAAAAAGGACACCATGCTTCTGAAAGAAGGTGCAGCTCCGGTCATTGCGAATAACATCATATATTATACCGGAGTGGACAGTGACCATAATATTCATAAGCTTTCCGTATCGGGAGGCAGTCCAAGTGTCGTCTACGAGGGCAATTTCACCGGACTTTCCTATGTAAACGGATCTCTTTATTGTATGGATATGGATAATGATTATACTCTGTGCCGTCTGGATCTTTCCACGCAGGAAATGACACATCTCACCCAGGTCCGCATTGCCACCTACAATGTCAGCAGCGACGGTGCTACCGTTTATTATCAGGTTGATAACGGCAAGGACAACGGCTTATATGTTCTGGATACAAAATCCGGAGTGCAGACAGAACTTCGCTCCGGAAATTATAATTATTATCATATTATCGACAACTATCTGTTTTTTGAAGAATTTGACGGCAGTGCCGCCTATGTAATGAATCTCTCCAATGAACAGATTGAAAATTTCCATCCGAAAAAAGGAAAATAGACTTTCCGGTCAAAACAGTACCGCATCGTCTCAAGAATCTTCTCTCCCCTGAAGCTGCTGCTTCATTTCCAGCATACAGCAGCCATTCAGGGGATTTTTTGCATATGGTGCAATTTCACACATCGGCTCCAGCACAAACATCCGATTTGCCATTTCAATATGAGGTACCGTCAGACTCTCTGTATGAATGATCTCCTGATCATATAAAAGGATATCCAGATCTACAGTCCGCGGTCCCCAATGAATGATCCTCTCTCTCTTCTGGCTCCTTTCAATCTCACCGATCAGTTCCAGAAGCTCCTCCGGTGTCCGCAGCGTCCGCAGCATCACAGCTCCATTCAGGAAATCATCCTGCTCCACACCTCCCACCGGTGCTGTCACAATATAGGAGGACACCTTCTCAACCCGTGTCCATGAATCCTGCCGCAAAGCCTCCACTGCCTGATCCAAATGTCCTTTTGTATCCCCCATATTGGAGCCAATACTAAGATATGCCGTATGCCACTGTCTTGTCACGGATACCGCAACTGTCTGAAGAGGAAGGTGTACCGGTGCCCATGGCTTCTCCACTTCGATTGAAACCTTTTCCACTGCTTCATAATGTAATAAAATCTCCTGCGCCAGATATTCTGCCAGCCTTTCGATCAACTGAAAAGTATTTTCCTGCGTCTTTTTGGTAACAAATTCCGCCACCTCCGCATAATTTACGGAATATGTCAGATTGTCCGTCTGTCCTGCTTTTCGTACATCACAAAACAATTCTATGGAGATTACAAATTTCTGTCCCAGAGCATTTTCCTCCGGCATTACTCCATGCTTCGCAAAAACCTCCAGCTTCTTTATCCTGATACAATCCACTACATTTCTCCTCTTTTCTCTCATATTTCGAGTTACTCATCCCGATGAAACAATACATATCCCGGTGTCATAGTACACCAAAGCACCATCTTCCGGGGCAGATGATCATAATTTTTACCAAGCTTATAGCCAATCAGCTTAAATCCACATTGCAACGCAAAATAAAATGCCTTTCCCGGCTTTCCCCGTTTCAGCAGATACAACAGAGTGCTTTTGGCATACCCTGCGCCCTCCTTCTCAGAAGAAATGCTTTCAAAAACCTCTCTGTACTGTTTTTGGGACACACCCAGATCAAAGTTACGGTGAAACTGCTGCATACAGCTATAATTGTGGGAATGAAACACCTCGGCGCTGCCACAGTAAACCACCTGATATCCCGCCTGTATCATCCGGGAAGCCATGATCATATCTTCATTAAAGATGGTGGGATGTACAAAGCCCCCCTGTTCCATATAACGATCTAAGCGGTACATGGCACATACATCCGAGCAAAAATAGGTCTTGATCCCCAGCCGTTCCAGATCCTCCTTACTCTTTACCTGATCCTCCGGCGGATAATTGTGAACTCTGGTGAGCCGTTCCAGCAGATCAGCTTCTTCTCTTGCCAGTTGTCTGGCATAGGTAATAGCAGTCCTGTCATCACCAAAGGGTTTCACCAACCGCTCTAACAGCTCGGTCCCTGCCGGAACCGCATCCTGTGTCATAAATAAAATGTAATGCTGTGATATATCGTCACCAATGTCTTTCACTGCCAGTCCCGCTCCATAATCTCTGGTGGCACCATGATCAAATTCCTTTTTCGGAACCGGATGTACAGACATCCTCTGATCCAGTGGCTGCAGCACCTGTTCTCCGTCCTCTATGGTCTGCAGCACATAAATATGATGCGGCTTCACACTCTGCTCCAGTAACAGCCGGATCAGCTTATGAAAAGAATCATCCGGCCGGTATGCCGGTATGATCACATCAATCACCGGTATCTCTGTTTTTTCCATAATAATTTGATATTCCTTTCCCTGCCTGAAACCACAGGCATGATTTTCAAACGGATTCTTTTTATTCTGTTCTGCCGAGTAATCTTCCCACGACATTCACCGTATCCTGGGCATCCTCCCCATAGCCGTCTGCACCGATCTCATCTGCAAAGCTCTGGGTGATGACTGCTCCGCCTATCAGCACTTTACAGGACAGATTCTGTTCATGAACCATATCAACTACTTTCTTCATTTCCATCATTGTCGTGGTCATCAATGCAGATAATCCAATGATGTCTGCCTTTTCCTTAATCGCAGCCTCAATGATCGTCTCCGCCGGTACATCTTTGCCCAGATCAACCACATGATACCCATAATTCTTCAGCATTAATCCCACCAGATTTTTACCAATATCGTGAATATCATGCTCTACGGTAGCGATCACAATGGTTCCCAGTGATTCCCCTGAACGCTTTTCGGCAAGGATCGGCTCCAGATAATCAATGGAAGCCTCCATAGTTTCGGCACTGGAGATCAGCTGCGGCAGATAATAAATCTGCTTTTCATATAATTCACCCACATGGATAATACCCGGAATCAGACTCTCATCTATAAGCTTCTGTGGATCCTTTCCATCCTTCACAGCCTGCTCCACAAGCTTCTGTGCCCGCTGCTTCTTTCCCTTGACAACCGCCTCAAAAATCTCATCCCCCTGCTTATCCTCCGGGATAGCTGCGGAGGCCTTGCTGCCACTGCTTACCGATGTTTTCAGGCTCTGGCTGTCCACCTCACCACTTACCATAGTAAGCTTATGCTCATTCACTCGCTCAATATAGCGCAGATCCGCATCCGGCTTGTTCATCAGCAGATCCGAAGCATATACCGCATGCATCAGCAGATCCTGGGACGGATTTGCAATCGCCATGGTCAGACCGTTCATAATAGCCATTGCCATAAAGTTACTATTAACAAAGGCTCTCTCCGGCAGACCAAAGGAAATGTTAGAAAGACCACAGGCTGTCGCAACACCAAGCTCGTGCTTACAGTAACGGATCGTCTCCAGTGTCTCCACTGCTGCCATTTTATTGGCTCCAATGGTTGCCACCAGTCCGTCCACGATCACATCCTCCGGTGTCAGCCCATATTCTGCCGCGGCCTTTAATACTGTATGGATAATATCCTTTTTCTCCTGAATATCCTTTGGCAGTCCTTCATCGGACAACGGAAGAAGAATGAACATCGCGCCATACTTTTGGGCAATTGGAAGCAGTCGTCTCATTTTTTCCTGCTCCATAGAGATCGAATTGATCAGGGCACGTCCCGGATAGATCCGAAGTGCCGCCTCAATAACCTCTACATAACTGGAATCAATAGAAAGGGGTGTGTCCGTTAAAAGGGTCAGTTCATTGACGACCTTCCACATCATTTCCTTTTCATCAATCCCGTTGGTTCCCATGTTTACATCCAGAATTGCAGCTCCGGCCTCCACCTGTGCCTCTGCCATCTCCCCTACAAGCTCCAGGCTGCCCTCCCGCAGTTGTGCCTGTAACGCTTTCTTTCCGGTAGGATTGATACGCTCACCGATCACCTTGAAGGCTCCATCTAACTCGATTGGAAGTACATTTCTCTCCGTGGAAAGGGCACGGCGTACCACCTTTCCCTTTCTCTCAGGATATTTCATCGCCTTTCGGATTCCCTTCTCCTCTAGACGCTTTACGAGCTTTTCGATATGCTCCGGCGTGGTTCCGCAACATCCTCCCAGCACATCTGCTCCTGCCTCTGCCAGCACACACATCTCCTCCGCAAATGTCTCCGGTCCCATGTCATATACTGTCTCTCCGTCTACAAGCTGAGGTAACCCTGCATTTGGTTTGGCAACGATCGGCAGAGCCGTATACCGTCCCATCTTCTCGATCACAGACACCATTTTGTCCGGTCCCGTAGAACAGTTGACACCTATGGCATCCACGCCCATAGCCGTCATCACAAGAGCCGCTGTCTCCGGATTTGTTCCAAACAGTGTTCTTCCATCCTCTGCAAAAGTCAGTGTCACCATCACCGGAAGCTCTGACGCTTCCTTCACTGCCAGTACTGCCGCCCTGCACTCCTGCAGACTCATCATGGTCTCCACCACGATAAAATCCACTCCGGCCTCTACCAGATATCCAATCTGTTCTTTATAGATATCTACCAGCTCTTCGAAGGGCAGATTTCCTACCGGATACAACTGCTGTCCGGTCATAGTGATATCACCGGCTACCAGCACCTGACGATCCGTATCTGCCTGACGGATCGCCTCAAAGGACAAACCAGCCAGCTTCCGGTTCATCTCTCCGATCTGATCTGCCAGACCATACTCCTCCAGCTTAATCCGGTTGCCAGAAAAGGTCGGAGCATACAGCACGTCAGATCCCGCCTCTATATATTCTCTCTGGAGTCCCACCAGCACATCCGGATGCTCCAGAATCCACTCCTCCGGACATACTCCCGTGGGCATTCCGCGTTTCTGAAGGTTTGAGCCTGTGGCTCCATCCAGGATCATTTTTCCTTTTGCGATAAACTCCTGAAATTCTTTTCTCGTCATATATATTTCTTCACCTTTCTCGTTACAAGTATTTTTTAGCGTTTTCATAGTACCACATATCCCCCATATGGTTCAAGAATAAGCATTTGCTATTTTCTTTTTTTTCATTTTCATATATACTGGTACAGATGAAAGAACAACGGAGGATTTTTATTATGATCTTACAATGCAATCATATCAACAAGTCTTTTGATGGCAATACCATCCTTGATGATATCTCTTTTCACATAAATGAACAGGAAAAAACAGCCATCGTCGGAATCAACGGCTCCGGCAAATCTACCCTGTTAAAAATACTCATGGGCGAATACGAAGCAGATAGCGGCGAGATCATCATACAGAAGGATGCCGTGATCGGATATCTGGCGCAAAATCAGGACATTGATTCCGCCAAATCTATTCTGGAAGAGATGCAGGATGCCAAAAAGGACGTCATCGCTTTAGAACAGGAACTCAATGATACCACAGAGCTGATGAACCACGCCGAAGGTGCGGAGCTGGAAAAACTGATCCAAAAGGCAGACAATCTTCGCCATCGTTTTGAACTTGCCGGAGGATACACCTACCACAGTGAGCTGATCGGCGTCCTGAAAGGTCTTGGTTTTACCGAGGAGGAGTTTTCCAAACCGGTTTCTGCCCTTTCCGGCGGTGAACGCACCCGTGTAGCTCTCGGTAAAATGCTTCTCACCTCACCGGATCTGATCATTTTGGATGAGCCGACCAACCATCTGGATATGAAAGCAATCCACTGGCTGGAGAATTATCTGTCCGGCTACCGTGGTGCCGTGATCATCGTGGCACATGACCGGTATTTTCTGGATAAGATCGTTACAAAGGTAGTGGAGATCCGCCAGCATAAGGCAACCGTTTATCAGGGCAACTACAGCCAGTTTTCCGAAAAGAAACAGGCAATGTTAGATACCCAGATGAAGCAGTATATGAACCAGCAGGCGGAAATCAAACATCAGGAAGCAGTCATTGCAAAATTAAAATCCTTTAACCGGGAAAAATCCATCAAGCGTGCGGAAAGCCGCGAGAAACAGTTAGATAAAATAGAACGTCTGGAAAAGCCGGTAGAAGAAAATACCCGTATGAACCTGCTGTTCTCTCCAAGGATCCAGAGTGGTAATGATGTCCTTTCAATCGAGCACTTAAGCAAATCTTTTGACACCGAGACCCTTTTTACGGACATCAGTTTCGATTTAAAGCGCGGGGAACGTGTTGCCATCATTGGCGATAACGGCTCCGGCAAAACGACGATCCTGAAGATCATCAACAATCTGGTAGATGCCGATGGCGGTACCGTCCGGCTCGGAACAAATGTAGACATCGGCTACTACGATCAGGCACATCAGGTACTCCACGGAGAAAAAACGATCTTTGAAGAGCTGCAGGATGATTACCCGACTATGACCAATACAGAGATCCGCAATATCCTTGCCGCATTTCTTTTTACGGAGGATGATGTTTTCAAACAGATTTCCAAACTCAGCGGCGGTGAACGCGGACGTGTTTCCCTTGCCAAGCTGATGCTCTCTGATGCCAATTTTCTGATCCTGGACGAGCCGACCAACCACCTGGATATTGATTCCAAAGAAATTCTGGAACGCGCAGTCAACCATTTCGAAGGGACTGTTTTATATGTTTCCCACGACCGGTATTTTATTAACCGTACCGCAACCCGTATCCTGGATCTGACCCAGAAGCAGCTTGTTAATTACATCGGTAATTATGATTATTACCTTGAGAAAAAGGAAGCCAACGAACTGGCACAACTGACCGCCCCGGTCATCGACACAGCCGGCCAGCCGGCGGATACTGCCTCCGACTCTAAACTTACCTGGCAGCAACAGAAGGAGGAACAGGCACGTCTTCGCAAAAAACAGAACGCACTGAATAAGGTCGAAAAAGAAATTGCAGAACTGGAAGAAAAAAACGAGTCTCTGGGAGAACAGTTATCCGATCCCAAAAATGGGACAGATATCGCACTTCTCCAGAAACTCGCATCCGAAAAGGAAGCCAATGACGAGCGCCTCCTTGTCCTTATGGAAGAATGGGAAAATCTCGCAGAGAATTAAATAAACTCTGCGATTCTCCCCGGAATGGTGATCACCGGATCTCCACTCCGGGATAAGATTTTGCCTTTCTTCTTTTTTTATTTTCATACATTTTATCATCTGCAATTCTCAAATAATTTTCTACGGTCCGTTTTCCATCCGGCACTCCCATATAATATCCAAGACTTGCACCAATCTTATATGGTTTGTTTAAGGATTCATTGGCACTGTCAATAAACTCCTGAAAACGCTTTATATACATCTCCACCTTTTCATCGGAATAATTTTTACCAATCACCACATACTCATCACCACCGGAACGGATACAGATTTCCCGATCCTTTGCCGCATACATCATGGCATTGGCAATCGTGGTAATGCAGACATCTCCTTCCTCATGGCCATACTGGTCATTGACCTGCTTCAAGCCATCCATATCAATCTCCATAATCATAAACTGTTCGTTATTACGGACACAGTCCTCACACATCTTTTCACCGAACTTCTCCAGACCACGGCGGTTATACAGACCCGTCAGGGTATCTCTGATATAAAGACGCTCTAACTCCTCTGCCACCAGATGAAGCCGCTGTTTCATACGGAAGTTTTCCAGCGCACTGTCCAGATGAATAAACCATGATTTGATGTTGACATTAGATACCAGATCATAATCAATCTGCAAAACTACATATCCCATATAATACTGCAGATAATGAAGCGGTATGATATAAACCGGATCATCGTCTTTCACAAACACTCCGGGTATCAACTGACACGCTGGGAATCTCTGTGGCTCCAGAATACGGGATTTATAGATTCCCATGACCATATCTATCATACACATGCTCTTACCATAGGACATCCCCGGTAACGGAAGCTGCTGCTCCCAATGGTCCGCCAGGCACAGAGTAAAACTCTTAAAACCGGTCTCCCGAAGTACATACTTCTGAAGACACTGTGTAAACTCTTCCAGATCCTTTGCATTGGCAAGCATCGTAACCATGGCTGATGCAGCTGTCTCCAGATATAATACCTTATCAAGCTCTGTACTGAGCTTTGTGGCATACTGACCACCCTCATCGCCTCCGTTTGCACCACAGCCACAGGACTGGCGAAACACAATCTCCTCCGGCAGATATGTATCACAGGGAACCTCTTCTCCATTCCAGATCCGTTCCAGAATATCAATGGCCGTCTCTCCCATCTGACGCATCGGCTGACGGATCGTCGTAATGGACGGTTCACAAAAACGTCCCTCTGTCACATCATCATAACCGGACACCATAATCTGCTCCGGCACCTTGATCCCATGCATTTTCAATGCACTGATCACTGAAATTGCCATATAATCATTGGCACAGACAATCGCCTCCGGAAGCTCCTTTCCGGAAGAAAGAATCTCCTCTACAATCCCCTGACCACAGTTTTTCCAAAAATTTCCCCAATGGATCCGTTCCTTCTCCACCGGCAGACCATTCTGCTCCAGGACCTCTTTATAAATATCCAGCCGGAACATAGAATGCGGATTGTCCTGGGGACCGGTTACAAGATCTACCTTCGTGCAATGATGCTTTTCGATGAAATGACGGATCATTTCCGCAAAAGCCTCTCTATCATCTACATAGATGTTGTGTACATTATCAAGCTCTATTTCCATAGGAGTCCGAAAATTAATAACGGGACAATCATAACGATTTTTGATCAGATTATTGATCTCTGCATACTGCGATCTTGCAAATGCATCATATAAGAGCAGTACACCATCTGCCGCATCAGGATCTGCCAGACGAAAAACACTCCGCTCTCCCTCATCATATCGAATATTGGTTGCTTCCTCGATGCCTATATTACTATTATCTCCAAAGCAGGTAAAAAACAGCAGACGATATCCTCGTTCTTTCCCCACTCTCTCGATGGAATGACGCAATTCCGAAATATACTCTGCATATACCTGTGGAAGATATACCACAATATTTTTTCTCTTTTTGGTATCAGTCATTTCTTTCTATCCCTTCCCAAACAAAAGCTTTCGTATAAAAAGAATTATATATCTTTTGTTTTACAATGTCAACGAATCTGCCGTATTTCTGCTATGATACAGGCATTTACTTTTCTGCTGCCAACGGGTACAATATAAATAT
>ERZ834722.2532-NODE-2532-length-14141-cov-8.347437_pt1 | contig 14141 bp, 10 predicted proteins | sample MGYA00519576_ERZ834722 | MGnify/ENA primary metagenome ERZ834722 (study PRJEB31850, sample SAMEA3708759) | human gut metagenome | biome: human gut; feature: human-associated habitat; material: faeces | place: China | collected 2014 ...
TCATGGCCAGCGGCAGCTTTACGCAGGGCAGCACCATCGAGCTTTCCTGCGACGGCCCGCTGCGTGAGCCGTATACCTGCTACCTGCAGGGCGGCCTGAACTTCGCCGCCAGCCGCGCAGGCGTCCTGCTGGCTGTGCAGAATGCGTATTTTAAGGACTGAACCTCTCAGTCACCTTCGGTGACAACTCCCCTCTCGAGGGGGGAGTCTAAGATGAAAAGGATCAAAAAATGCCACGATTAAGCGACCGCGTCGGCACCTTTACCGACTCTGTCATCCGCCGGATGACCCGCATCAACAACCAATACGATTCCATCAACCTGTCGCAGGGCTTCCCCGATTTCGACCCGCCGAAGGAGCTGACCGACGCGCTGGCCAAAGCCGCCCACGACGGCCCCCATCAGTACGCCGTGACCTTCGGTGCGCAGAACTTCCGGGAGGCGCTGGCGAAAAAGACCAGCCCGGCCCTCCACCACGAGGTGGACCCCAACACGGAAATCTGCGTCACCTGCGGCGGCACCGAGGCCATGATGGCCGCCATGATGACTATTTGCAACCCCGGAGACAAGGTGATGGTCTTCTCGCCGTTTTACGAGAACTACGGCGCAGACGCCATCCTCTCGGGGGCTGAACCCATCTACATCCCGTTAGTGCCGCCGGAGTATGAGTTCGATTTGAGCCTCATCGAGAAGGGCTTTGCCGAGGGTGCCAAGGCGCTTATCCTCTGCAACCCCTCCAACCCCTGCGGCAAGGTCTTCCGCCGCGACGAGCTGGAAGCCATCGCCAGGCTTGCCATCAAGTATGACGCTTTTGTGGTGACGGATGAGGTGTACGAGCACATCGTCTACGCCCCGGCAGAGCACATCTGCATGGCCAGCCTGCCCGGTATGTTCGAGCACACCATCACCTGCAACTCCCTCTCCAAGACCTACTCCATCACAGGCTGGCGTCTGGGCTACCTCATCGGCCCGGCCGATGTCATCGAGGGCGCCCGCAAGGTGCATGACTTCCTGACTGTCGGTGCAGCCGCACCCCTGCAGGAGGCCGCCGTCGCCGGTCTGACCATGCCCGCAAGCTATTATGAAGGGCTGCGCGCTCTTTACACCGAGAAGCGCGACCACTTCCTTGCCGGGCTGGATGCCATCGGCCTCAAGCACAACGTCCCGCAGGGTACTTATTTTGTCATGATAGACATTTCGGATTTCCTCGCCCTGCCCCAGTTCAAGGGCTGGACCGACCTGGAATTCTGTGAGTGGATGATAAAGAACATCGGTGTGGCGGCTGTCCCCGGTTCGAGCTTCTTCAAAGAGCCGGTCAACCACCTCATCCGGATGCATTTTGCCCGCGGCACCGACGTGCTGGACAAGGCGGTGCATCGTCTGGCAAAGCTGACGGAGCTGCTGAAATATAGCAGTTTGCGTTTTTAATGCACAAGCAACAGCCGCAAACTGCATATCGCAAAGATGCAGTTTTGACCGGCACTATTTTTGAAAATTGCGATAAGAAAGAGGACATCATGCGATTTTTTGCGTGATGTCCTCTTTCTCTATCGAGAGATAGATCTTATCAGCGGCCTTGCCCTCTCAGTCTGTAAGTAAGGGGAGCCGCAGCGTGAAAATGCTGCCCTTGCCGACTTCACTTTGCAATGTGATCTCGCCGTGGTGGAGGTGGGCCAGCTCCTGCGCGATGGTCAGGCCGAGGCCGGTGGAGTCGTGCTTTTTGTCGGCAGTGGTATGGAAGTATCGGTCAAAGACAGCGCTCTGGTCTTCCGGCGCGATGCCGCAGCCGGTGTCCTGTACGCTGACACAGGCCGTTTCGCCCTCGGCGCGGCAGTCCACATGGATGCTGCCCCCGGCGGGAGTATAGTGGATGGCGTTGGTGACAAGGTTCTGGATAATTTGCTGTAATCGCACGCTGTCGCCCCAGACAGGCAGAGGCGTGTCGGCGCTGACATGGAGTTCGACGCCCTTCTGGTCGGCCTCGCTCCGGCAGGCGGCGCAGACGGCGGCGGCTTCTTCGTTGAGGGCGGCGCGGTCTTCGTTGAGCAGGATCTGCTTCTGCTCGAGCTTTGCCGCGAGGAAGAGGTCTTCCGTCAGCCGCCGCAGGAATTCAATGCGCTGACGCAGAGCCGGAAGCAAGGCCGGAAGGGCCTCGGGGGCCGATTCCAGTGTTTCCAGCCCGCCGCTGACGGCAAAGAGAGGGCTGCGAAGGTCGTGAAAAATGTTGAGCATCATGCTCTTGCGGGCCTCGGTCTCGGCGGTCAGCTCTTTTGTCCGCTCTGCCACCCGGGCGTCCAGCTCCCGGGCCAGCTGCTCGGTGCGGTCGAAGAGGAGAGCAAATCTCCGGCAGACGAACACCATGCAGCCGATGGCAAAGGGAAGGTCGTAGAGGCGGGCGCAGCGCAGCAGGTAGAAGGGGACAGACTCCACAAAAAGCACGCTGTCCAGCCCGGGCATCAGCGCCCAGACCCGGAAGCCGGTGGTGACAGCACCGGGCAGGAGCATCAGAGCGGCACCTTCATAGTCTGCATTCACGGCGGCCATTAAGTAATAAAGGCAGAGGCACATGCCCGCTACCAGCATCCCGACCCGCAGCGGGGGATAGCTGCTCGTGGACAGCGCAAAGAAGACGACGCATCCGGCGGCAAGCGCAAGGAGCCCCCGCCCGGAGCGGGGCAGTTTTACCCCCAGCAGCCCTGCCGCCAGCAGTGCCGAGGCCAGCACAGTGAGGGAGAAGAAGGAGCGGAGGATGCGCTGGAGCAGACTGTTCCGGATGGCTGGAAAGAAGAAGACCATCAGCGCCCAGACGCTCATAATGACGAGGTAGAGCAGGAAGTACCCCAGCTCCGGCAGGTGCTTATAGTGGTAGAGCGCCAGCAGCACCATCCCCATGGTCACAAAGGCCGTCAGAGCGATGAGCTGAGTCATGGTGCGGAAGCGGAATGCCCGGGAGGCGAAGGCGGAAGTCATCAGCCATGTCTGGGGGCTGCGGCCACAGGTGAACACCAGCTCCACCGTCTCGCCGGGCGTGACGTCCAGTGCATACAGCTCCCCCGAGCGCTCGAGGCTGGTGAGGCTCTCAGGGGCCAGCGGTACCGCTGTGTTGGTGACGCAGAGGGTGAGGGACGGGATGTTTTCCCCCACAGTGAAAGTAAAGTGCCACTGGCCGGGGGCTTCCTGCCGCCAGCCGTCCAGCGCGATGCCCTGGGCGGCGTGCTGGGCTGTGAGCACACTGCCGCTGTGCAGATGCTCGAACTGCGCGTTGCCCCAGATACCGACCAGTACGATAAAGGCCGTAAGCAGGGCGGAGAAAATCAGAATGGGCCATTTTTGCTTCATGGCGATGCCTCCCCTTGTAGATGTGCAAAAAATAAGGTATACTATAGTATATCAAATCGTGCGAAAAAAGGGGAGGGCTGACAGGATGATCCGCGTATTGTTGGTGGAAGATGACCCCGTGATCCGCGGCACCACATGCTATTTTCTGAAAAGTCAGCAGAATTTTGAGGTGGTCTGTGCAGAGACGGGCGGCGACGCTTTGAGCCATGCGCGGGAAAAGTTCGATGTCATCCTGATGGACATCCTTCTCCCGGACACCAACGGCGTGGACCTCTGCCAGCGTCTGCGCAGCTGGCACCACTGCCCTATCATCTTCACATCCTGTCTGGACGATACCGATACCATCGTCCGCGCGCTGGAAATGGGCGGCGACGACTTTCTGGCAAAGCCCTATAATAACAAGATCCTGCTGGCCCGCATCATGGCCAACATCCGCCGGGTGCAGATGGACGGCGCAGAGCCCAGCGTCAACGGCTACCACTGCGCGGCCTTCACGCTGGATGCCAACAGCCACAGCGTGGAGAAGGATGGCCGCAGCGTCCATCTGGCCGACATGGAATATCGCATCCTCACCCTCTTCGTCCGCTACCCGAACACCTTCTTCACAGCCAACGAGCTCTACCAGAAGATATGGGGCAAGGAAAGCCTCGGCGATGTGCGGACGGTGCAGGTACATATCCACAACCTCCGCAGCAAGATAGAGCCCGACCCGGCAAAGCCTGTCTACTTAAAAAATGTCTGGGGCAAGGGCTATGTCTTCCAGCCGGACGGCGGCAAGGTTTAAGAATCGTTTTGATGAGAGCGCCGACTTCTTAAGGAAACTTAAGCGGTCGGCGCTCTTTTTGGACTTGTTAAGCAAATAATTAACGAGAATGTCCAGAATTGAACTAAGAAATGGCTAGGATGTTTAAGGATTCTTAAAAGACAGACCCTTGAATTTGTGTTAAATTATTATCGAACGATGTGGGCGGCAGTGCAAGAAGGTCTGCCGCTGCACGGAGCTATGAGAAAGAATAGAGAAGAAGAAAAAGACACGAAGAAAGGAACCACGCAAAATGAACAAGATCTCCCGTAAAGGTTTTCTGAAGATCGCTGCCGCTGCTGCCATGTCTGGTGTGACTGCCGGTGCTCTGGCTGCCTGCAATGCTGCAAGCTCTTCCACCGCTGCTTCCGGTGCAGCCGGTACCTACATCCCCGGCACCTATGAGGGTACTGCTGAGGGCATCTCTTCTACCGTCAAGGTCACCATGACCTTCTCTGACAGCGCTGTGACCGACGTTGTGGTCGATACCTCCGGCGAGACCGCTTCTTACGGCGCTGCTGCTGCCGACCAGCTGCGTGAGCAGCTGATGGCTGCAGGCTCTGCTGAGATCGACGGCGTTTCCGGTTCCACCATCACTTCCGACGCTGTCATGAAGGCTGCCAAGAGCTGTTACGCTCAGGCCAAGGGCGAGGCTACTGTGACCTCCGTCCAGCTGCCCACCGGTGACGAAAACGATTGGCTGGGCAAGGAGCCTGACATCGACGAGGCTGCCATTACCGAGACCGTGGACACCGACATCCTCATCGTCGGCGCTGGCAACGGCGGTATATTCGCTGCCGCCTATGCTGCCGCCAACGGCCTGAACTTCCGTGTCATCGAGCAGAACGGCAACGTGCAGGATACCCGTCACTGGTACGGCGCTATCGATTCTGCTGCCGCAAAGGAAGCAGGTGAAAAGCCCGCTGACCGTGCCAAGCTGCTGAGCGAGATCTCCCGCTACGCTTCCGGCAAGTGCGACCAGCGCGTTGTCAAGACCTGGATCAATGAGTCTGCTGCAATGCACGATTTCATGCGCAGCATTCTGGAAGATAAGTACGGCTGGACCTGCGATTTCACTTCCGGCGCGGAGGCAGCATGGCCTGCCGAGAACGCCGAGCACAACACCGATTACCTCTTCCCCGTGCAGGAGCACAACTACATGGCCAGCGAGTCTGCCTCTGGCAAGCCCCGCAACGAGCTGCTGCTGCAGTACATTCAGGAGCTGGGCTACGATGTGGACTTCAAGACCTCTCTGGCAAAGCTGGAGAAGGACTCCACCGGCCGCATCACCGGCATCATCGCCCAGAGCACCGAGGATGACCACTTCATCCGCTACAACGCCAATAAGGGCGTTCTGCTGGCCTGCGGCGGCTTCCCCGGCAACCCCTACATGATGGAGCAGCTGGACCCGCTGGGTACCTCCGTCACCACCGCCTGCTCCTACTCTCCGGCCGATAAGGGCTACGGCATCCGTGCCGCTGTCTGGGCCGGTGCAAACCTCGACAAGGAAGCTGCTCCCATGCTGTTCGACCGCGGCATCGTGGCTCCCGGCGTGGACGGCGGTTATGTGGCAAGCGACTCCGCTTTCGGCGGCAAGGCCTTCCCCGGCCCCATCCGCCAGTACAACCCCGGTACTCAGCCTTTCCTGAAGGTCAACCGCAACGGTGAGCGCTTCGCCAACGAGAGCAGCCCCTACAACGATATTGTTTACGCTGCTGCTCATCAGCCGGGTCGCGTCTACGCACAGATCTGCGACGCCAATGTTCTGGAGGATGCAAAGCGCTTCCACACCATCGGCTGCTCTGCCCAGACCCGCAACGGCGGCGAGAAGTATTTCCAGGGCAAGGTCGATGAGGCTGTTGCAGCTGGCACCCTGTTCGTCTGCGACACCATCGAGGAGCTGGCCGACAAGCTGGGCTTCACCGGTGAGGCCAAGGACACCTTCCTCGCTACCGTTGAGCGTTACAACGAGCTGTACGATAAGCAGAACGACGAGGACTTCGGTAAGCCCGCTTACCGTCTGAGCGCCATCCGCACCGCTCCCTTCTACGGCTGCTGGCTGGGTGCCTCTCTGCTGACCACCGAGCAGGGCATCGCCATCAACGACAAGGGTCAGGCTCTGGACAACGACAACAAGCCGATGCCCGGCCTGTATGTCACCGGCGATATGTCCGGCTCCTTCTTCGCCAACAACTATCCCTGCCTGATGGCAGGCGTGGCTATGGGCCGTACCCTGACCTACGCCATCAAGGCGATCAAGCAGATGGGCGGTCTGGAATAAGTTATCCCTCAGTGGTACCTGAGCGCATAAGATAAAAAGACACCGCAGAAGTGTGAAAGCTTCTGCGGTGTCTTTCTTTGTCGAAAACCCTCTATACACAAAACCACAAATGGCGAAAAAGTCTTAAAAGCAGGCTCAGCACACGGCCCGATGGACGGGCAGCGGCTCCACGATGTCGGGATGGATGCCCTCACGGTAGTCGAGGTCGCCCTGGTCGAGGCCGCGCAGCAGCACTTCGGCAGTGGCGATGTTGGTAGAGATCGGCACGCTGTGCATATCGCACAGCCGCAGCAGGTTCTGCTCGCTGCTGCCGTTCTCGGCCTTGAGCGGGTCGCGGAAGAAGAGCACGAGGTCTACTTCGTCGCAGGCCACCCGGGCCGAGATCTGCTGGATGCCGCCCAGCTTCCCGGAGAGGTAGCAGTGTACGGGCAGGCCGGTGGCCTGCGCCAGCATCCGACCGGTGGTGCCGGTGGCAATGACTGTGTTGCGGGATAGGATGCCGCTATAAGCTGTGCAGAACTGCAGCGCCAGCTCTTTGCGGGAATCATGTGCAAGAATAGCAATCGTCATAACGCTCTCTCCTTCATTCCAAGTATAGTGTTGTGGATGGGCGGATATGCTCGGAAGAGTGCTCTCCGCAGTAAAACGGTCTGAAAAGTTGAAGTCTTGTGGAGAACAATTCTCAATAAACAGACTAAACCAGTGCGATTGTGTCGAATCACACCCTCATTCTAAATTTAACCCGCAGAAGGCCCGTATGTCAAGAGGTTTGTTGTGATTTTTGCAAGATAAAATGGCAAAAGTATGACTATAGCTTTGTGGAGAATGGAGAAAACTTGGATACAAGGAATTATTTTCGGATGTATTTGCAAAACTTTTTCAGCCAAAAGTGTGCTTGAGAGAAAAACGGTCCATCTCGATGAAACAAAAATACAGGCCGGGGCATTTGGCCCCGGCCTGTGGAGAAAATTTTTACCGAAAGGGTGATGCATCCCGGAAAAACCCGAAAATTACCGGGTCTGACCGTTGCCGTGGATGATGTACTTATAGCTGCACAGCTCGCCGAGGCCCATGGGACCCCGGGCGTGGAGCTTCTGGGTGGAGATGCCCATCTCACAGCCAAGGCCGAACTCTCCGCCGTCGGTGAAGCGGGTGGAGCAGTTGACGTAGACGGCGGCACTGTCCACTGCCGCCGTGAAGAGGGCAGCGTGGGCGTCAGTCCGGGTCAGGATGGCTTCGCTGTGGCCGGTGGAGTGAGCCGCGATGTGGGCGATGGCTTCCTCCACGCTGTCCACGATTTTCACCGCAAGGATGTAGTCGAGGAACTCCGTGTCGAAGTCCTTCGGCCCGGCGGGGGTGCCGGGGATGAGGGCGGCAGCGCGCTCGTCCAGCCGCAGTTCCACCGGGTGCAGACCCTTGGCGGTGCGGTCGGGGCCGAGGCGCTGGGCCAGCTTCGGCAGGAATTCGCTCGCAATGGCGCTGTGGACGAGGCAGACTTCCTCGGCGTTACAGACGCTGGGGCGGCTGGCCTTGGCGTTCTCGATGATGTCCAGCGCCTTGGTCTGGTCGGCGGTGTCGTCCACGAAGATGTGGCAGATACCGGTGCCGGTCTGGATGCAGGGGACTTTCGCGTTCTCGACGCAGGCACGGATGAGTCCGGCCCCGCCGCGCGGGATGAGCAGGTCCACATAGCCGACGGCAGTCATCAGGGCGTTGGCCGAGGCGTGAGTGGTGTCCTCGATGAGGCAGACTGCTGTTTCAGGCAGACCGGTTGCCCGCAGACCCTGCCGCAGGGTGGTCACGATGGCGTTGGCCGAGCGCCACGCCTCTTTGCCGCAGCGGAGGATGCAGGCATTGCCGCTCTTGATGGCGAGGGCGGCAGCGTCGCTGGTGACGTTGGGGCGGCTCTCGTAGATGATGGCGATGACGCCCATCGGCACGGCGGTCTTCTCGATGACGAGGCCATTGGGACGCTCGATGTGGCTCAGCACCCGGCCCACCGGGTCAGGCAGGGCGGCAACGTCCCGGATGCCCTTGGCCATGGCCTCGATGCGCTGGGGCGTCAGGGCGAGGCGGTCCAGCATGACGTCGCTGATGCGGCCCTTGGCGGCGGCCATGTCCTCGGCGTTGGCGGCGAGGATGGCGTCCATGGACTCCGGTGCGCAGAGGGCATCAGCCATCCCGAGAAGGGCAGAATCACGGGTGCCGCTGTCCGAAAGGGCAACGGCAGTCTTGGCCCCGCGGGCGGCTTCCAGAATTTCCTGTGTGGTCATGTTATGCCTCCTGTCTGTGGGCCGCAAAGCGGGTGCCTGCGGCACGGCCCTCGGCGATGTCATAGAGCAGTTCGGGGTGGGCGCCGTTCGCGATGACCATGTCAGCTCCGCTGGAGGTCACCATCCGGGCGGCCCGGAGTTTGGTGGACATTCCGCCGGTACCCAGCGCCGAGCCGGCTCCGTCGGCCAGCGCCATCACCTCGGGCGTGATGTCCTCCACCAGCGGGATGAGCTTTGCGTCCGGGTGGGTGTGGGGGTTGGCAGTGTAGAGGCCGTCGATGTCGCTCAGCAGCACCAGCAGATCGGCTTTGATGCAGCAGGTGACGATGGCGGCGAGGGTGTCATTGTCGCCGATGGAGGTGATCTCGTCGGTGGCGACGGTGTCGTTCTCGTTGATGATGGGCAGTGCGCCCAGCTCCAGCAGACGGGTGAGGGTGTTCTGGATGTTCTCACGGCGGCTGGCGTGCTCGATGTCCACGCCGGTGAGCAAAATCTGCGCCACCGTGTGGTCGTAGGCGCTGAACAGCCGATCGTAGGTGTACATCAGCTCACACTGACCCACGGCGGCACAAGCCTGCTTGGAGGACATATCGGTAGGGCGGGCGGAAAGCGACAGCTTGCCCACACCCATGCCGATAGCACCCGACGACACGAGGATGACCTCATGCCCGGCGTTCTTCAAATCGCTGAGCACTTTCACCAGCTCTTCGGTGTGGCGGATGTTCAGCCGTCCGGTGGAGTGGGCCAGTGTGGAGGTGCCGACTTTGACTACGATGCGCATAGATCAATCCTTCCCCATCTCTTTTGTCTTGTTGTAGGAGGCGATGACGGCGTCCATCACCGCGCCCCGCAGGCCTTTTTCTTCCAGCACCCGCACGCCCTGGATGGTGCTGCCGCCGGGGCTGCACACGGCGTCCTTGAGTGCGCCGGGGTGTTGGCCGCTCTCAAGCACCAGCTTTGCGCTGCCCAGGACCATCTGGGCGGCGTACTCCTGCGCCTTGGCACGGGGCAGGCCGCAGGCCACGCCGCCGTCGGCCAGCGCCTCGATGAACTGGTACACCCAGGCCGGGCCGCAGCCGGACACGCAGCTGGCCGCGTCGATGAGGCTTTCCGGCACAGCATCCAGCCGCCCGGCGGGGGCCATCAATTTCAGGAACTCGGCCTCTTCCTCAGCGGTGACATTGGAGGTGCAGTACTGGATCATACCGGCCCCCACCGAAGCGGGCGTGTTGGGCATGATGCGGATGACGGGGTAGTCGCTGCCCGCCATCTCCTGAATGCGGGCGATGGACAGGCCCGCCGCCATGCTGCACAGCACGAAGCGGCTGGGCCGTTCGGCCAGCGTAAAGCGGAGCGGTGCCAGCAGCTCCTCCATCATCTGGGGTTTGACGGCTAAGAAGATGAGGTCGCAGCGGCCTGCCACCTCGTCGTTGATGGTGGTGTTGCAGCCCAGCTCAGCGGCCAGAGCCTCTGCCTTGGCGGCGGTGCGGTTGGCCAGCCAGACGTTCTGCGGGTCTGCCGCCTTGCAGACGGCCCGGGCGATAGCCCCGCCCATGTTGCCGCAGCCTAAGAAACCGATGGTATTCAGCATAAGAAAACCCTCTTTTCCAATCAAAAGAACAGGGGAGATGCCCCCGCTGTGTCTCCATTGTAAGCAGGGCCGGGGGAGAAATCAAGAGGAAAGCCGGAAAATGTCAAAGCTTTTCGGAAAGCTCCTGATAGACGCGCTGCGGCGGAGCAGCTTTTTTGATGTCCAAATCTTAAGAAAACATAAAAAGTTCATGAAAAAGTCGAAAAAGGTGCTTGCACCTGCACGGGCGGATGAGGTATCATAATAGATAGAAGTTGGGAAACTCCGCATAGAACGGGGCAAACGCGAAAGGATGGGCATTCTCGTGGCACAGACGACAAAACGCGCGCTGGAAGCATCGCTCAAAAAGCTGCTGCTGAAAAAGCCATTGAACAAGATCACGATCAACGATATTACCGAGGACTGCGGTGTGAACCGCATGACCTTTTACTACCATTTCAAGGATATATACGACCTGGTGGACTGGATCCTGGTGGAGGATGCCGCCGAGGCGCTGGAGGGCCGCCAAAACTTTGAGACCTGGAGCGAGGCGCTTCTGGACGCCTTGCAGCGCATCCAGGACAACCGGGTGCTGGTGCTCAACGTCTACCGCTCGGTAAGCAGGGAACAGGTGGAGCAGTACCTCTATAAAATGCTTGACCCTCTGCTGCGGATGTTTGTAGAGCGTGAAAACATCCCGGTGCAGGAAGAGGACAAGCAGTTCATCATCGATTTTTACAAGTATGCGCTGGTGGGCATGGTGCTGGAATGGATACGCCGCGATATGAAGACCGAACCGGCCATCATGGCCGAACGGCTCAACATCATGATGCATGGTGATTTGAAGCGGGCGCTGCTGCGCTTCAGCACCGACGGCAGAGCATCAAAAATCGACGACTGATAAAAATTTGAACAGGCAGAGCAGGATGATAGAAAAACTATCACCCTGCTCTTGTTGTTTATAGAACCTTTGTCGGAAAAATGTTAAAGTATTGTCAAAACAAAGGGCTGGCAAAGACCCACACAAGGAGGCAGACTTTTATGAGTATCGCGTTGGAGCCGTTGAGCCATAAGGTACAGCGTACCGCTGTCGAAACGATGGTGGATGTGGCACTGGCTCATGTCAGAAAAGAACGTCAGAAGGCGTTTGCCGAGATGGTGGACGTCGCCAAGCAGTTCTATGGCGACTCGTTCAGCGAGGAGACGTATGAGCACGCCCGCGCAGTACTGACCGATGCGGACAGCAAGTGGTCGAAGCTCATCAACTGTGTGCTCGACCAGACCGCGCCCAGCGTGGCACGCACCACGGCGCTCAACCTTGGCTATGAGGCGTTCTTCCGGGGGACAAAGACCATCCGCGAGAATCGCACAAAGTACCACTGCAACATTCCGTGGCTGATCCTGTTCGACCCCACTTCGGCTTGCAATATGCACTGCGTGGGATGCTGGGCGGGCGAGTACGGTCACAAAAACAACCTCAGCTTTGAGGATATGGACAAAATCATCACCGAGGGCAAGGAGCTGGGGGTCTATCTCTATATGCTCACCGGCGGCGAGCCTCTGGTGCGGAAGGCGGATATTCTCCGTCTGGCAAAAAAGCACAACGATGTGCAGTTTGCGATTTACACGAACTCTACCCTCATCGATGAGCCGTTCTGCGAAGAGGTCGTAAAACTGGGCAATATCGCCTTCATGCTCTCGATCGAGGGAACTCCCTCTACCAATGATGCCCGGCGGGGCGACGGCCACTATGCCGCTGTCATGAATGCGATGGACTTGCTCAAGGCCCACGGGATCCTTTTTGGCACCTCCATCTGCTATACCAGAGACAATCTCGAAGCCGTCACCAGCGACCACTTTATGCGGATGCTCTGCGACAAGGGCGCGCACTTCGGTTTCTACTTCCACTATATGCCGGTAGGCAACGAGGCTGCGCCGGAGCTGATGCCCACGCCTGCTCAGCGCAAGTACATGATCGAACGCATCCGGTATCTCCGCTCGGAAAAGAGCGATATTCCGTTTTATCCGATGGACTTCCAGAACGATGGCGAGTTTGTGGGCGGATGCATCGCAGGTGGACGCAACTATTTTCATATCAATTCGGCGGGCGATGCAGAGCCGTGCGTCTTTATCCACTATTCCAACGCCAACATCCACGACAGCAGCATCCTCGATATTCTCCGCAGCCCGCTCTTCATGGCCTACCACAACGGCCAGCCCTTCAATAAAAACCATCTGCGTCCCTGCCCGATGCTGGAAAACCCCGAGCTTCTGCGCCAGATGGTGCATGACACCGGTGCTCACAGCACCGACTTGCAGTCGCCCGAGAGCGTAGACCATCTCTGCGATAAGTGCGGTGCGTATGCTGCCGACTGGCAGCCTGTAGCCGACGAGATCTGGTCGCACGTCACCCTCAGGGAGAGCCGGTACGAGAATTACAAGGACTGGGAACCGGCTCATTCCACTGCTCACGCGAAATGACTTTATCGGTCTTTCAAACATAAAAATGCGCAGAAAAGCCCCCATCTTCACCGGCTGAGGCAGCCGGGAGGATGGGGGCTTTATCTTGTTATTTTATTCTTCGCCGGAATCAATGACGATTTCGGTTTCCGTTCCTTCATCTTCTACAGGCGCGGGAGCCGGGTCGCCGGGATCGCCGAACTCGTCGTGGTAGACGGTCATCTGGTCGAGCTGGCCGTTGCGGCGCAGGCCGTGGAAGACCAGCTTCTTGATGACGTCATAGATGACGGCGAACAGCGGCACGCCCACGATCATGCCCACGAAGCCCCACAGACCGCCGAACAGCAGGATGGAGAAGAGCACCCAGAAGCTCGAAAGGCCGGTGGTGTTGCCCAGGATCTTCGGGCCGATAACATTGCCGTCCAGCTGCTGGAGCACCAGAACGAAGAGTACGAACCAGATGGCCTTGATGGGGCTCTGGATGAGGATGAGCAGCGTTGCAGGCACGGCACCGATGAAGGGGCCGAAGAAGGGGATGACGTTGGTGACGCCGATGATGACCGACACCAGCAGTGCGCTCGGGAACTTGAAGATGATGCAGGCGAAGTAGCAGAGCACGCCAATGATGGCGGAGTCCATGATCTTGCCGTTGATGAAGCCGCCGAACATCTTGTCTGCGTAGAGGACTTCCTCCTGGATGAGCTGCGCCCAGTGGGGCTTAACGACGCTGTAGAGGATCATCTTGGCCTGTTTGGCGAACTTTTTGCGGCTGGCCAGCAGGTAAACAGCGACGATAAGGCCGATGAGCAGGTTCTTGAACCAGATCACCACATTCATGACGCCGACGCCCACACCGCTCAGGATGCCTTGTAAATTCTGCAGCGAGGGGAGCAGGGTGGTGCGCAGAGCGGTCAGATTGTCAGCAATGGCATCGTAGGCATCGTTGAAGTAGCCCATCAGTGTCTCATTATCCAAAAAGACTTTCTGTGTGTTCACCCACCGCATGAACCGGGTAATGCTGGTCTGCGCGGTGTAGTAGAGGGAGGTGACGCTTGTGATGAGCTGCGGCACCACCATCATCACGAGGGCGTAGACCACCAGCACACCGAACAGCAGCGTCGCCGCAATGGCAAGCATATTGGCCATGCTGTGGAGCTTTTCGGGGAAGATACGGTGCAGAAAGCCCTCAATGGTGTTGCACACCGGCTTGAGCAGATAGGCAATGACGGCACCATAGATGAAGGGCATCAGGATGCCGGTCACCTTGGAGACCGCGTCGCCGAACCCGTCGAAGCGGTAGATGAAGAAGAAGAACAGGATGCTTAGACTTATCGCACCAAAGCCCGCGAGCATTCCGTAGATATAGGGCTTGATGTGCGGTTTTTTGTCCATCATGTGTGACTCCATTCCTGCCGCAG
>ERZ834722.2537-NODE-2537-length-14073-cov-41.887644_pt1 | contig 14073 bp, 26 predicted proteins | sample MGYA00519576_ERZ834722 | MGnify/ENA primary metagenome ERZ834722 (study PRJEB31850, sample SAMEA3708759) | human gut metagenome | biome: human gut; feature: human-associated habitat; material: faeces | place: China | collected 2014 ...
ATTCACACCCCTTTTCTTTCAACGCATTGTATAAGCGCAAGTATATTTCAAAATCATTTGGGTTCATTTTGTCCGAAAGAAAATCCAAGAAATCCTTATTTCGCAAGCATTCTTCCAGTGTGCCGATCTGGCGGTACTGCTGCACTTGTTCAATAGCTGTTCTTACCGCCCAATTCTCGTCAACATCAAAGTTTTCTATATATCCCCAATTAGATTTTTCCTGTGCTATTACTTTTTTCAATGCGCTTTTGAGTGCTTCATTCTCCGTCATGTCTACCCTCCATTTTCACCAAAGTAAGGCGCACTTTTTCATTGTAGTATTCGTCACAATACGCCTTAATAAATAAAAGTGCCATTTCTAAGCTCATATTGCTCGCTATTCTATTCTCATTTTCATAAACTTCATACTTTCTCTCACTCATTTTGTCTCCTCACTTTCTTTCTGCAACCATGCCAGACAACTCTGTTCTCCCTCATATTCCTCACCAAAACGGTTGTCAAAATTGATAATAAAATCTGCCAACTCCTCGTCCGTCATGCTACGGATTTCATCTGCTTTGGTCTGCTTATGTGGCTCACTTTCCCTGTACGGCTCCGGCAGTGGCATCCAATATAAAACTTTTCCCGTAAAATTCCATTCTTTAAATATACCTTCGCAATCTATATCCTCAATAGACATAAACTCTTCATTGTCATATCTAACCCATGTCAAATATGATCCGCTTTCTTCCGGCAGTCTCTCGCTTACCGGAATCCACACCGGCTGATTCTGCAAGGCGGTGATTGCCAGCTGTAATGCATCCTCGCACAACTCAGAATCCCCAAAGTCATCTGAAAGCATATTGACTAATTGCTTAAGCATTTTGATAGCTTCTTCTATCTTCATTCCGCACCTTCCATTTCTGCCAGCTTGGCTTCGGCTTCCTCTTGTGTGAAGAATACCGTTTTACCAAAATCGCATTCTCTAAAATATGCTCCTATAAAATGATTTGTTACCTTAGAGTAAATTCTATATTGTTCTCCGCTTTTATAAAATGATACACTAGAAACATAAGCTTCATAGACTTCGTCTTTCATGTTCTCATCATATTCAATATCATCAAACACATTAAATGGAGAAGTGACTACATAAACGGTATCTCCCACCTTGCACGGCAACCGCAAGAGTAATCCCTGTTCCTCGGCATCCTCAATATCTTTTAATTTGAAATATACTTCCAGCCAGTACTCTGCATTATTTACAAGTGTTGGTATTTCTTTGTCACTATTCGTCAGTCTCTCCATCCTTGCTCCTTTCCCATTCCTTCATGGCTTCTCGTTCTCTTTTCCATTTGTCGATCCTGTATTCGATGTTTTCTTTCGCAATGTTTATCAAGATAATCATTCCAAAGATTATCCATACCAAAACCAACAATGCGATCAATACAACTCCAACCATATCTGACAAAGTCACGATAAACTTCATCTTGCATCCACTCCTTTCTCACGCTCTCAAAAACTGCTTTGGTATCGGTGCTCCGTTCCGGTCATAAAAAGTAAAATCTCTGTACGGGTAATGCCGGTTATTCCCCACCAACCGGAAGAATGTCGGTCGGCTTTCTGAGACTTCCAACAGCCCATCCCCTATATTCGGGTAGCTGTCCTTGTCATTCTTCACGGCATATATCTTCATGTTTCTGCTCCTTTGGATAGATATTTCCATATTTCTTGATGTACTCCATGTGATATGACGGTCGCACAATAGCATTGTTCGGCTTTTCCGCCATAGCTTGATAATCACCTGGTGGCCAATAACTACGGTTACTTGGCGGCAACGGTCTTTTCATTTGCATCACCCTCTTTCAGATTTCTTTTAATATACAGATATACTGACTGGAAACTCCTACCCATCTTCCCGGAGATCTCCCGGTAAGAAAAACCTCTCTGCCAGAGCATCCGAATACGTGCTTTTTCATACTCTGTCCAAAACTCATACGTTTTTCTTTTTTCACCGTCTGTTCGCTCTGATTTTAATTTATCTGCAAACCACTTTTGATTCTGGAAGAAATACTTATCACAGTCTGCTGCATTCCACAGGTCCTGATTGTTTTGCATAAAATCAAACAGAATTTTTTCGGAAGTATGTCTCACCCCACCATATTTCCGAGTAGCCAGTCCCCGGCGGACCCATGTCTTATTGACAGAATCTTTACTTACACCACACAAGATGCTTATGTCTGTCATTGTCAGGCGATCAAGGCTGTCTTTCATTCCTGGAAGATTCAGTGCGATCCGTTTGCTTTTTACGCTGGCTACTGTTCTGCCAAGAGACCGAGCAATCGTTTCCTGCGGCAGTCCCTTTTCACACATACTTTCAAGTCTGTTAATTTCTTCCAGCGTCCATGCACGGTGCTTGCTGTACTTCCTAACTGTTCCCATTCTTCCTCTCTTTCTCCTTTGCTATCTTATAATCTTGTACCGCTCCTATAATTCCACGGTATAAATGCCAAATCGGGTCATCCACTTGACGAAACTCCTGCGACTTTAATTCCATTTCTTCAACAAATCTTTCCCACAAAAAATCATCTAATGGAATAAATGCATATCTCCGAGTAATATCCCATACTGCAGTGAACACTTTTGAAGCTTTTTCTTTCTCCTGATTGTCCATAAAAACCTCTTTTCTATATATAATTTATATATAGTGACCATAAAATATATATCTGTGACCATTGCATGTGACCGAAGAAATCCAGTGTTTATGCGGGTGTGACCGTGTGACCATACTTTTTTGTAATTCCATAGAACAAAATAAAAAATTTTAAATTTTCATATTTTTTTATTCGCTTTATATATAGTCATTTTTTTGCGGTCACAGCGGTCACACGGTCACAGAATCATGTAAATGGCAACTGTTCCTGCATATCCTCCGGCACCTTGATAAAACCATTCTCGTCTGTCAGATCATCCGGAAGCCGAAGCCACACACATTTCGGTGCAATCCCGCTGAAACGACAGGTTTTTGTGGCGATCCCGCGGTTGTCAGTCTGCACGATTTCCCGCTTCACCGCCCACTGAAGGAACCCTTTGCGGGAAAAATTGCCCCGCTCCGCAATCCGGTCAAATGCTGATGAGATGATCACTACATATCCATCCTTGATGCATCCCCACATCTCGCCGCGGTATGCTCCTGTGTCATCCGGCACAAATTTATTGATGTTGATAGTGATCTCCGACAGAATAAATTCATATGCCCGGTCGTTCTCCGACACATCTCCTTTATTCTTGAGAGCATCGGTGCATCGTTCCAGATCAAGGTAGATTCCATCCTGAAAGATCTCATCCGTTGCGATCTTGTCAGCGGTTAGTAGGATGGACAGCGGTATGGACTGTTTTTCCTCTTTCTCCTGCTCTTTTGATTGAGCATATTCGTTTATCTTCCGCAGGAATCCCTCTTGCATGGCTCTTAATTCGTCCAAATCCATATCTTTTATGATGTCAACAAACATTTTACCTGCGAACCCATAATTCTTGCTTAAAACGCTTACTACGTGGTTTCCGTTCCTGAATATGGATCCGTCATCCATTTCAAAATCAAGGATACGGTTGATAGCCCCGGCACGCATTGTGTCGTTTGTCAGAGGTCTCTCGATGTTGGTAAGACATATATTCTGCCAGGTATTCTGCTTATTCATCCCAAGGTTTACATTGCTGCGGTCTTTACCTTTTCCGCCACACAACAGATAAATAAAATCTGCAAAACCATCTCCTAGCCGATCACGAACCTTTGACAGATCATCCATCATCAGTGGTAAGTTGTTCAGAATATCCTCCCTGACTTCCACGGCTACTTGTGTACTGGATGAATCAGTTATGTACTTATTCTCTGCAGGGTTCGCCCATACAGAACACGCTACCATCAGAGCAACTGTCTTACCTTTTCCAGTCTCACCCCAAAGATTGAGGATAAATGGCAGTACATTCAGCGGTTTGAGCAGAATACTTGCAAACGCTCCGGCAAGATATAACTGCGGTTCATATCTTCCAGACTTGCGGATCTGCCGAATAAGCTTCAGCCACTCGTCATAACTTCCTTTTGATTGTAAACTCTCGTAAATATCTTTGAAGCGGCTCTCTGCATCAAATTCGATTTGCACATCATACGGCATAAATTCTTTCCCTATCCATCCAAATTTCGATGTGGATACCACATTGTCAATTTGAGTGATATTCATGTTCTCAAGATCTGATAGAAAACGTACAAGCAACCTTGCATTTTCAGATGTCACTGACACCCCGTATTTAGCTAAAGAAACGATTTTATTGCTAGATGCGATAGTTTCCTTATCTACGGTGATTTCTTTCCATTTGAAGCCTTTACAGAACGCTAATCGCACCTTTTCGATTCCCGTCTCTGCATTAACCAGCCTTTTTGATATGAGAATCGGATGATAGCAGGCAATATGCTCGCCCATGAAATCATAAGATCTGATACCGTTCTGATTCGCATACCAGGAACCGCAGGATAACTCATGTCCGTCCTCGAAGTAGTCAAATTCTGTCATCCTGTCATCCATATTGGGTGTATTTTTCTTATCCCGCTCATCTTTTTTTATCTGCCGCTCAACTTTGTTATATGCCCGTACCATCGTGTCAAATTTCGTCTTCACACCGAGAAGCTTTGCCCTTTCTTGCAAAGATAAAAGTATACGGCTCCGCATTATTGGGTCCGTTTCCTCGAACACCTCGTCAAGCACCGCATCTGACATGACGGATTCTGCATCGAGTGTTGCTATTTCAATCAAATAGTTTCACCCCCTCTCTATTCATTTCATCCAAAATGTAAAAATCATATTCTAATCGGTTCACCGCTGCGCACCAATCATCGGAAAAAACTGGAAAGCATTTAGCAAATAGCTTTTGCATTGGTATGTCCTGCAGTATTTCTCTCTTCCATTGCCGCTTACGTTCCAGTTCTTTCCTCTCTTTCTTTTTCTTTTGTTGTAATTGATACTCGAATTTTTTCCGCTGCCAATCTGTCTTATGCTCGTACTCGCCGCCCAGCTTCAAAAATGCATCCTTGAATGAGCAATTATCCATCCGCTGAATGAAAGTGAAAATATCTCCATTCGCCCCACAAGCATGGCAGTGAAAATCTTTCTGGTAGATCTTCATGGATGGGCTGTGATCCCCGGAGTGGAACGGACAGGAGATAAAACCGGCTCTGTTTGGATGAAAACCATACATTTCCACCACATCACGCATGGAATACTGCTGCTTAATTTCTTCCGCTGTCATCTTTGCTCAACCCCAAGAATTTCTCAAATTTGTCCATAGCTTTCAACTGATTGACTGTCGGCGGGTCGTTTTTGGCAGAAACATTCAGATGCTTTTCAAACAGTTTTGCCACATCTCGGCTTGCATTTTTCATGCCTTGTTCAACTCCCTGCCGGTATGTTTTCCCAGGTCTGTAATCATCAATCTGCTTTTTACCGGATCCTTGCCCGCCGGCTGTTTTGTTGCGAAGTTGATACCCTCCAAGAGCATATTTTTTGATGTAATACTGCTCTTTTTCGTCCAATAGTTCCTCCGGGAAGTTCAAAAAATTAACATTCCACCCGCACATATTGCTGTTGGAAATAAGACCATGCTTTTTTAAACTCAGATCAATGTGCTGATAACCCGTCATGTGCTGAGCCAACCGAGAGAGGATATGCTTTGCCTGTCCAATGTAAGCGTATTTGATGCCCTGCTCGTCCTCTCTGGTCAGAAAGTAAATGCCGCTCTGCTCATTTAGTTTCGGATTGATAAGCAGAAGCCTTTGCTTAATCTCCTGCTCCATCCTCTTTATTTCTGCAATGCTTTTTTTTTTCATGAGAGCACTCTTTCTGGTGTCCAACCATTTTTATAACGGTTCCAAATCGTACATCTTTTTATCCCAGTTATAATTGACCATTCAGAAATAGTATGTGTTTCTCCATTCAAAGAAATATAAATATTATTTGAACGATTGTTCTGCTGTTGCCTCATTGTTGACCATCTACAATTTTCTGGACAATAATTACCATCAACATTTATTCTGTCTATTGTTAGTTTTTCAGAATATCCGTTATTAAAAGCCCATTCAAAAAAATTCTTTTTATCATTCAACCATTCATCGCAGACAGAAATACCTCTTCCTCCGTATCGATCATATCTGTTATTATTTCTTTTATAACACCGAGAAATCATTGATTTATAAATGTTATCAATTCTTGTATGAGATAATCCATGTTTTAAATGATTATGATTGTTTTTTGGTGCAGACATATTGCCTCCTAATTAAATGGTAATTCAAGATCGTCAATATCATCAGGAATACTCATAAAACTATCCGGTCCGGTGGCTGTATTCTTCGGTCTTTCCTTGTATGCTTTGGTTTCTGACAGATCCGGGATCACTGCATCCGCAACCTTGTCCATTGAGCAGAACCACCGAAGGACACGCTTTTTCTTTTCCTCACCGTTGTAAAAATCCATCTGCTCGCCAAATACACCGCCGATCTTTTTCCCTTTGATTCCAGCAAAATCAAACTGATCATTCTTCCAACAAGTGAATCCGGTGTTGGAGTTTTCTACGCAAGTACAGAACGTTTTGAAACTACGGGAGCACTTTCCGTCCTGATCTTCCGTCAGAATGTACTGCGTGCCCTGATTAGACCACTTTTTATCCGGTCGGCTGTCATTCTGGAAAGAATCCATGAAATAGTTCGGCTGCTTATCATCTGGTGCAAAATCAAACAACACCACGATCATCGGCTTTCCGTTTTGAGATTGCTTCTCACTTACCTGCTTGATGATCATCTTATGTCCACCCAACTCCACCGGTGTCCATTCTCCCTGTGCCTGTGTTTCCTCGTAATTATTCGGTTTTTGCATTTTTATCCTCGCTTTCCTTGTCTAAATCCTCGCTTCTCTTGTCTAAAATTCCCCTGTTACTTTTTGCTTTCCATTTGTAATAACTGCATTTTTCGATTGTGTCAGTAATTGCTATGACAACGATCAGAAGAAAAATAAAAATCAGAATAAACAACAAAAATTCCAAATTTAATACCTCCTTAAATCTCGTAATATTCACGGATAGCCTTTTCCACCAACAACAGATCGTTGTCAATAGTCAGATCATCAAACATTCCCATGGGAGACTTGCTGATTGCTCCGTCTGCTGACTGTGTGACAAATAAATGCTTTCCAGATTCTTCAATGCACCGAAGGACGATAGTAAACATACCCTCGATACACACCTTTTCATCCAAAATCTTGCCGATTGTTTTTGCCTTGATCTGTCCGAAATCATTCTGTTCCTCGTGCATCATGATGTACACGATCTTTTCCTCCGGCAGCTTGTCGGTGATAAAGGTGATCAGATTCCAAAAGGAATCACCTATCTTGTTATAAAATGAAAAGATTGCGTTTCCTGCTCCCTGGCTCGCATGGCCATTCATAAACTGGTTGGTAATCAGATACCCTGCATCATCCAACACGATGTTTTTTGCTTTGGCAGAATAAAGGCACTTCATGACGGTTTGGTAATCGTCCGTCTTCCAACCGTTAATTTTCCCTTTAAAGGGCAACGGCTTATTTAATACTCTGATGACATTCCAGTCATCGTTTCCAGAGCAATTTCTCATGCTTGTGCTCTTTCCTGCTCCAGATTTACCTATAATTAATACCGGTGTTGCCATGATTAATTCCTCCCATCTTCCTGTAAATCAAAATTTCCCTGCGGCACATCTTCCATCGGAAGTCCACAGAACGGATCGTAGTTGTCATCCGCGTTCAAAATAAATTGAATCTCGTCAATTAACATCTCGTTTACATCATCCTCATGCTTCATTTTCAAGCATCTCTGCCAGAGTAAATCCATGCGGATTTTACTTTCCAGCAACTGTTTGTACTCTGCTGTGGTAATGGTCATTCTTTCTTTTTCCATATTCTTTCTCCTATTCTGCTGTCTGACGGAAGTTCTCTCGAACATATTCCCATCCGCAACTGTCGCAAACGATATCACCGTTGAAATTGTAAAAATCATCACCAGAATAAATATTGCTCGAACATATCTGACATTGATGGACAGGTTTTCCGGCACATTCCCATTCAGAATCCACAACCATGCGGTTCTCAATTCTTTCCGGCATCCTTATCACCGTCCTCTTTTTTTATTCCGAGGATTGCCTTAAGTCCATCGGATGCAAAGGCATCACCACTATTTAACATCTGCCTGGCAGATATAAGAATCCGCAATGCCTGTATTCCACAGATAAAGTCATCGTAAGGAACAGCGATCAAAACTTCTTCCTTTTTTCCCATGTCAGTCCACCTCCACAAGTTCGCCATTTTCCAATCTGTACCATGTATCCGGCTTCACTTTTTCACCGTCTACCCGAAACATCTTAGCACCGACAAACTCCCATGCTTTCTGCTCCGATCTGTCATATCTATCATTATCTTTGCTACCAATGTAGTTCCATTCAGCAAGGACAATATGGGAACCAAGGGCACCCATTGCTTTTCCTTTGTATCCCCATGCAACCGCAACGCTCTCAGGATCGTTGGCAGAGGATGCACCTTTGTAACCTGTGGCAGAGGATGCACCGCAGTTACCTGTGGCAGAGGATGCACCGTAGTCACCTGTGGCAGAGGATGCACCTTTGTAACCTGTGGCAGAGGATGCACCTTTGTAACCTGTGGCAGAGGATGCACCGTAGTCACCTGTGGCAGAGGATGCACCGTAGTCACCTGTGGCAGAGGATGCACCGCAGTCACCTGTGGCAGAGGATGCACCGTAGTCTTCATCACTTTTTGCTTCTTTTTTAACTCTACTCATAGTAAAATCAATGGCTGCTTTTACTAGCCCGGAAATATCCAATCTCGCACCAATCTTTATTTTTGTGGATGCAACCTTGGAATCATCTCCACCCTTGTCAAACTCTCCGCTCTGCTCCACCTCGTGGTAAACAGATTCGTTCGGAGAATAATAATTAAAGCAATCCAGTGGATATTCGCAAGCGTGAAATCCACTATGACAAGCATCTGCTGTCTCCTCTTCGTACTTCTTGCCTTCTTCGTACTGGAATCCACGGCAAGTCATGTCTTTGTTAAATCCTTTATAGCTTTTAATAATCTCAGTCATCAGTCCACCTCCGCACACTTCAGACCGTCCTCGGTCACTACCAGTACTCCTGCTGCAATCAGCGCATTGATGGTGCTCTCACTTGCTCTCTCGATAGGTATAATCTGCTTTTTCATTCTTTCTTCTCTCCTTTTCTCGTGATTGTAATCTTCGGGTTCTTCATGCCAATCTGGTCGGCATATAACTCTGCCAGAATGCGCATTGCTCTGTCAGCTTGTTCCTCAGTCATTGCAGGCATCCTCATCCTCCTCCCGGTCGATTACAAGGTTGCCGTAGGCAAATAATATAGCCTGCGATGCGATATTTCTGATAGATAATGTGCTCTCGTTTGCCATGTCCACCAGTGCGTTGTACGCTTCCGGTGTCACACGGATGGTGACAGATTCGACATTCTGTTTGCTTTTGTAGGCAAATTTCTTTCCTTTTAATACAAATCCTTTCATAGACGTTCTCCTATTCTTTCAACAACTTATCTACTTTTACATTCAGAACATCAGCAACAGCTTTTACGGAATCAATTCTTGGATAAGAGTTCTTCCATCCACTTATAGTTCCATTTCCAAGACCAGCTTTTTTTTCAAGCTTTGCAATACTAATACCTTTTTTGTCACAGAGTTCCTTTACTGTTTCATAAATCAAATAAACACTTCCTTTCATTTTAGTTTAATGAAATAGAGAAAATCTTGACAAAAATTAGAGAATAGTCTAATATATGAGTAGCTACAAACATATACGAGATTCCCTATCTTGTTTTAGGCTTTCCTCTAAAATCTAATTCAAGTATATAGGGTAATCTCTAATTTGTCAACCATAAATTTAGGCTTTTCTCTATTTTTTTACGAAAGAAGGTTGCCCTTATGAATACTGTTGAAAGAATCAAACAGATTTGCAAAGAAAGAAAAATACCGATTTCAAAATTAGAAAGAGATTGCGGGTTTTCTAATGGATATATTGGTCAATTAAGAAAGGGAACTGTACCAGATGACAGACTGCTAATTATAAGTAAATACTTGAATGAAAGTATAGAATATATAATGAATGGCGAAGACGTGCAATGGGATCCCACAGAGCAGAAGATGGAGTATACAATTTCTTTATCAGAGGAAGAACAGGAAATTTTGATGGATTATCGAAAAGCAGATGATACGCAAAAAGAAATGATTAGACGAATATTATCCTATTCAAATAAAATGTAAAAATCGTAAAATTGTTGAGGTGGAAATGACAACATACGAAAGATATTGCAAAATTAGAGACCAAAGAGGATTAAAAGATGCTGATGTTGCAAGATTATCGGGTGTTACGAAATCAACTTTTTCTGACTGGAAAAAAGGATTATATCAGCCAAAAAGAGAGAAACTTATAAAAATTGCGGATGTCTTGGGAGTATCTATTGAATATCTTATGGACGATGGCAAAACAGATTTTAATCCATCGAATATTTATTTTTCTGATGAAGAACAGGAAGTATTAACTGCATACAGAAATGCTGATAATGCACAAAAAGAAATAATTAATAGACTGCTTAGATATTTTAATAATATGAGAAAAAATATGGGGGATTAAATTATGTATGAAGATTTTGAGCAATTATGTAAATCAAGAGGAGTAACTGCATACAAAGTATGCAAAGATTTAGGAATAAGTCAAGGCACTATCAGTAATTGGAAAAGCAGAGGAAATGATTTGTCCACTTCTATCCTTAAAAAGATTGCTGATTACTTCGGAGTGTCAATGGAAGTCCTAATGAATAAATATCCTTCAAACGCTTATGAAAGGATTAGTGAATTGTGCAAGCAAAATGGTACTACAATCACGGGTTTGGAAAAAGAATTAGGTTTTGCTAAAGGTTATATTTGCAAAATAGACGGTCACGACATCGGTTATGAGCGATTAAAGAAAATAGCTGATAAATTTGACGTATCAGTAGAATACTTAAAATATGGAACCGTCAAAAAGTGCAATAATCGCAAGGCATCTTACCAAAAATTTGAAATTTTATGTGCCAAAAATAATGTTAATCCTAATAAGGTATCAAAAGAAACAGGAATATCAACAGCTACTTTAACAAGTTGGAAACAAGGTAAATATACTCCAAAAATTAATAAGTTAAAATTGATATCGGATTATTTCGGTGTTGGAATTGATTATTTTATTCAAGGAAACAATGTTGATGTTTTGCCTGAATTATCAAATGAAGAACTTAAATTATTATCACAGTTCAGAAAAATAGATGATATAAAAAAGAAAATGATATGGATAATATTATCTTCTTAATTTGCTTCGTCAGAAAGGAACAGCAATGATTAACTGCGCAATCTACCCACGTAAATCCAAAGCCGTGGACAACTCCGACAGCATGGATGTGCAAATTGATATGTGCCGCCGGTACCTGGATGACAAGTACGGCTCCGGAAATTACACTGCCACGGTTTATGATGGAGACTACGGGATCACCGGACACTCCACCAAAAAGAGAAAAGACTTTCAGCGAATGATGCGGGATGTGTCTGACAGAAAAATCCAGCTTGTTGTCATTCAGCGGTATGACCGTATCGCACGTAATACCCGAGATTTTTGCAACCTATATCACGACATGGAAATCAACGGTTGCAACCTTGTCTCCGTCAGTCAGCAGATCGACACCACTACACCCTATGGAAAGAACTTCATGTATATGCAGGCATCAATGGCAGAGTTGGAATGGGCATTAAATTCCGAACGTAGAAAAGATACCATCCGTTATGCGGCATCCATCGGGAAGTCTATACTCCCGGATCACTCTACACCGTTTGGATACCACAACTCTGTTGTGAATGGAGTGCGCAGACTGGTAAAGGAAGAACAATGGGAAGATGCTGTTGCGGATCTGTTTGAATACTATCGCAAATATCGAAACTACTCTGCCACCGCCAGGCATATCAACCAACAGTACGGTACAAGATTTGAGATTCAGGCTATCAAGCGCATAATCCGCAGCCCTTTTTATTATGGATGTTACAAGGATAATGATAATTTCTGCGAACCGTACATATCTAAAGAGGACTGGCAGGATCTCCAACAGAAAAAACCAGTGATCCGCACCGCAGGAAACAAGCGGACCGAGGTATTATTCTCCGGGATGATTCGGTGCCCGGAGTGCAATCGGCTGATGCGGTCCTGTCAGAAGAGCCACCGAAGCGGTAATGTGTATCGGTATTATCACTGCGAATATCACTCCACCAAAATGTGTGGATTTTCCAAGGTGAAATCCGAGAATCTTATCGAGGAGATGCTGCTGAACCGAATCGATACCTTTTTGGCAGAACGTGAAGCGGCTATGTCGGATCAGAAATCTGAGAAAAAACACTCCACCAACAATGCCACAAAATACCGGGAAGAACTGGACAGGCTCAACACAATGTTCCTAAAGGGCAGAATAAGCGAAGAATACTACGACACAGAGTATTTAAGGTTAAATGATTTAATAGGGCAGTATGAAGCTTCTAGGCGGTCTCATGACAGCATTGAGCACTTGCGAGAGGTGTTTGTGTCTGACTGGAAAGAAATGTACAAGGATCTCGATAAATTGCACCGGAAATTCTTTTGGCGGGATGTGATCCGGCAGATAATCGTTGACGATAACATGAATGTAATTGATGTTATTTTTTTATAACGCTTTTGGTTACCTTATGTGACGGTTGCTTGAGCAAGCATCAGTTAAAGTAGTGCATAAAATCCCCCGCCGGATCTGCTCCGATGGGGGATTGCTTCTTAATTATAAAATACCGCCTGTATGCTGTTGTATCCAACTTTTCCGTCTTTTACCAAGTTTAGCTTGCCCTGCACTGAAATGGTCTCTTTTCGCGCATCTTTTCCATACTTGCCGTCTTCGTCCTGATCATGCCCCAAAATCTCATTGCAACGTCTCTGCCACCACTTAACTACCGCTCCTGTGGAGCCAACCTTATAGGTCAGTCCGAATCTCTTTGCCTGCAGACAGATTTGCTGTCTTACGTACCGAGTATTCTTGCCATCTTTTCCATCTTCAGTCAGCTTTCTTCCCTGCGCATCCCGATAACCGTCTGCATTCGCAGCTTTCTGGAAATTCTGAATATTGATATTACAGGTTTCTTCTCTTTGCACCTGTACTGATACCATTTTAAAGTCGGTATAAAAGATATTTATATCACACTTTCCACTGATTCCTGGGACAGATCCGGATGATGTATACTGCCAAATATCCGCAAGGTCAATCTCCGCCGCTGACAGACTGGATGTATAACGTGCATACCATACGTATACCTTTCCAAGTGCTTTTACGATCCGGTTCATATCAAAGTATTTATTAAGGTAATCTTTGTTGGTATAGATCACTGGGAGATAACCGGCTGCTTTGACCTTTTGCAAAAATGCAATTGCCATATCCGTAGCCAACTGCTTAGTGACATTTACACCTTTCTTGCGGGCATAGTTGACTGAGTCGTATTCAAAGTCAAATGCGATTGGACACTTAGTCCAGTACTTTTTAGCCTGAGTGATGCAAAACTCTGCTTCTGCCACCGCCATAGCCACGGTGTAAGCATATGAGAACCAATAGAGCAGCACCTGAACAGCCAGATTAAAGCAGGCCAATGCATTGCTCACATACTTCTCGTCAACGTTATTTTTTCCGTAACCGGCGCGGATACCGATACGCTTGTATCCAGCATCTCTCACTCTTTTAATGTTTACATTTCCGTTGTGCTTGGAAATGTCAGGTCCTTTATACAATGCTTGTTTCATATTTTTTCTCCTTTTATTTTTAAAAATTTTACGTTTGTAAATGATTGATTTATTTTTTGCTTCTAATCTCCGCCCATCGGCTATCACTCCTTCTGTAAATGGCAAGTTAAAGTGGAAAACTATATCCAATGCAACGCAAGGTACATCTATAATCTCATT
>ERZ834722.2543-NODE-2543-length-14047-cov-10.446755_pt1 | contig 14047 bp, 15 predicted proteins | sample MGYA00519576_ERZ834722 | MGnify/ENA primary metagenome ERZ834722 (study PRJEB31850, sample SAMEA3708759) | human gut metagenome | biome: human gut; feature: human-associated habitat; material: faeces | place: China | collected 2014 ...
AACCTGCCACAAGCATCCTGACCGCTTCTGTGCCTGTCTCCTGTCCGAATCCATACCCTAAAACTGCTGTAATGCAGATGATCCCCGACAGGATATGAAATACCGTTGCCGACAGCCATGTGAAGAACATAACCACCAGTTGTATCATTGTCAGGCATATACGCACTGGCAGTAATACGATTTTCACAATAATTCTTACAACAACCATGACTGTCCACCCCTTTCACTGTTTCAGATAACTACGATAGCTGTCTATCACAGAATCTGTCACACCGCTTTTGTAAATCTTTCGGATATCAACGATTTTTTCATCTTTCAAAAGTTTCAGCCAGTCCAGTAAATCTTTTCTGCTGTTTGCAAAATTACAACATCTTCCGTCTGCATATTCAATCCAGTATCTCATAAGTCCCTCCTACACATACACCAGTTCATTTAAAATAATTTCATCTACCCGGCTTCTTGCATTGTTTGCCCGGCGAACCCATTCCATCTGATCTCTGCTTTTCAATTCTTCCGTAATGCCTTCCTGCTCCATAATCTGTTCCATGAGGAAATCCCTGCGTTCCAAACACTGCTCATTCAGATCTGCGAGATACGTCCAGAGCTTACCACTCAATGTCAGATAGGAATACAAGCCACTCTTGTAATCTTTCAGATAGTTTCTGTGAAGACTTCCATAAAAACCAATCTCTCTTTTCTCTTCGGGTACTGCGATCAGTGGCAGATAGATTTCCCCGACAAGGATATAATCCAGACCATTACTGTTATCGTGAATGATTCTTTCTAATTTGCTCATGCTGATGCAACTCCTTTCTTCGGTTCTGCTGGGGGAAGCAGTGATAGCGGAATGAACACACCTTTTGCAATATCTTCCTGCCGGATCTCTTCTTTTTTTGCATCCAGTTCGGCTTTCTTTTTTGCCTTTGTCCGTTCATAGTATTCCTGCTGCTTTCCATTTGCTTTTCTTCTCAGGTAATTCTGGTGAAGCCTGTCTTTTCTGGCTTCCCGTTTTTCCATTTCTTCAATTTCTTCCGGTGTCATTTTCACCTCACCGAAATGTGGCGGTAAATATCTGCCGATGAAGTTAAAATAGATTTCCACTTCCTGTGTCGTCTCAACGCTTCCTTTCCGGTCACGCTCATGCACCACAATCTTTTCTACAAATTCATTCAGCATGTAAGTGGTCAATTCCTCAAAATTTTGGTATTTATCAACCAGAGCAATAAACTTCTCCGCTGATCTGCGACCTTCTTCATAGCCTGATAATTCAGCTTCCATATCTGCAATTTCTGCCGACAAATCTTTCTGTTCTTTAGAATACTGTCCATCAAGAATCGCATAGCGTTCATCTGGCAGCTTGCCAAGAATATTGTCCTCATAAATTCTGCAGATCAGTTTTTCCAGTTCCTGCACACGCTTTTTTGCCTCTGCCAATCTGCTTTTCAATCTTGTGATCTCACTGGACTGCTGTGAAGTCTGTGCCTTTTTTACTGTCTCCAAAAATTCTTCACGATTCAACTGTGAATACTCCGCAACAGCCTTTAAAAGTTCCTTAATCAGCTCCATAACCACATCAGCATTAATTCTGTGCTGTGTCTGGCAGAGTGTTCCAACCGGAACTTTAGAATATGCAGAACAAGTATATTGTGGTACTCGCTTGCCATTATTTACTCGATGGACATACATTTTGGAACCACAGTCTGCACAATACATCAGACCTGTCAAGGGGTGGGCTTCTCCCCATCCATCTGGATATCTTCTCACATTGCTTCGGATTCTCTGTACATTGTCAAAAGTTTCCTGATCTATAATGGCTTCCTGCGTGTTCTCAAACACCGTCCAATTATCTTCAGATACGTAATGGCTTTTCTTATCCTTGAAATGTTTTCTGGTCTTGAAGTTCACTGTATGACCAAGATACTCTCTTTTCTTCAGAATGCCTGCAACAGTAGAAGAGCCCCAGCCATAAGGATCTTTGATTTCTTCTACTCTGCCTTTCCATAATCCGGCATCTTTCTTTGCCATATGAACCGCTGGTATCTCAACCTTATCCTCTTTCAGTGCCTTGGCAATCTGATATGGTCCGTACCCATCCATTGTCATGTGAAAGATTCTCCGTACAACTACAGCTGCTTCTTCATCAACAATCCATACATTCGGGTCATCCTTGTCTTTCAGATACCCATATGGTGTTGTACTTGCCACATGCTTGCCGGATTTTCCTTTCGCCTTGAAAGTGGATTTTATCTTTTTACTGGTATCCCTTGCATACCATTCATTCATGATATTTCGGAATGGAGTAAAATCATCGTCCTCCCGGAAGCTGTCTACATTCTCGTTGACTGCAATCAGGCGGACATTCTTCTGTCGCAGCAATTCCATATATTGTCCGACTTTCAGATAATCTCTTCCCATTCGGCTCATATCTTTAATCAGAATCGTTCCGACTTTCCCCGACTCTACTTCTTTCATCATGGCAAGAAAGCCTGGGCGATCAAATCTTGTACCGGAGATACCATCATCAGTAAAATGAACAAGATTGGTAAATCCATGTTCTTTTGCATATTGTTCCAGCAGTTTCTTCTGGTTTGAAATACTGTTGGATTCCCCGTTTAATTCATCATCACGACTAAGACGTTCATACAACGCTGTCATGAATCCCTGTTTCTCTGTCATAGTCAGATGTCCTCCTTCCTTTGTTTATTAATTGCCTGTTCTCATCCCATATCCGTTCCTGTACCGGGTTCTGATGTTTCCGGGACGTATTTGCCAGAAAAGACACGCTGAATGCATATTCAAATCTGGTATCACTATGGACAGGCTGCTCCGTTGTCAAGGTTCGTGTAAGGATCTTCAAAAAAGTTCCTCTCACTTAACCCATCTTTCGGACGCTGTTTTACAAGGTAGTAACGTAACTTTTTTAAATTTCTCTGGATTTTGTGTCGGTTTGAAAAATTCCTTACACTATATCCAGACTGGCGAGGCAAAATGTTGCCATCCTTTGAGAATGTTTTTAAAAAAGTACAATTTTGTATTTTGGCAAAAAATAAGCCTCAAGAGACTTTTTAATCATTTTGGAGCTCCAACTCTTTAAATTTGATTGATTAAGAAGTCTCTTCAAACTTACTACACCGGCAGCCAGCTTGTATTTTTTATACTGACGGACTGCAAAGTGATTCGGCTTTTTCTTTTCCAGGGCTTCAAACATCAGATCCACCGGGTTCTGGAACTCCTCATCATCTTCCCGCACCTCCATTGCGTTCAGGAACTCAATCAGGGTGGAGAAATTCTGTTCCTCAACCGGAGCTTCATAGTGGATATATCCGATCAAGGCACAGTAGAGCAGCGTTTCCGCCTTCGTCCAGAACTCATCACCGGCTTTTCCATCACCCTTTGTGTTGGCAATCAGCGTTGTCACCAGTTTCAGAATGTCTTTTTCTGAATGGATATAGGCAAATGGGTTATAGTGCATCGACTTCTGAAAGTTGATGGTGTTGAAAATCTTGATGGTGTAGCCATGCTTCAAAAGGGCGTTGCCGCACTCAATCACGATGCTGCCTTTCGGGTTTTGTCAATAAGGATAGAGAAAAAAGTAAATTATTTTTATGAGGTTACAACATCGGATTGAATAAGGCGCAGTACCTTGTCGGTAAAGGTTTCCCGGCTGGTCTGGCTGAAATGGAAATAAATATCAAAGGTCGTACCGCCAACGGTCTTTACCATATCGGGTGGCGGTACGTCCGGGGCGGGTGAAGCGTTGCCGCCCGCCATCACGGGCAGGGGGATGGCCTTGCCCTCTCTGCTGGTGCTGTCGCTCCCCTCCGGGGCGGGGATGGTGCTGGTGATCGTCATGCTGGGGTCGTAGGTCATAGGCTCTCCTTTCATCATTCATCAAAGTTAATCCACGTGAGCGCCATTTTGCCGCCCACGTTGGAGTGGGGGAAGGGGAATGTATTAGTCCCCCTTTGAGGACTGTCCACAAGCCCCCTGATTGCAAGGCTTTTCAGCCTCTAAATGTCCACGCCTGCGGCGTTCCCGTTCGCTGGCAGCTTTCTTTCTCCGGCGCACATTGGCGGCGCACTCGTCACAGTATTTGCCCCGATTGGAGCGCGGCACGAACATCGCCCCGCACTCGGCACAGGGCCGCGCCTGTCCTCGGTGGAGCAAGGCGGCACACAACCCCTTGTCTGTTGGCAGGACGGCGGCGCGGAACCATTTACAGACCAGGGAATAGGTGATACTCTGGACGCAGACACAAGGCTCCCAGCCGTCATCAAGAGCAAGACAGTTGCCGCCGTCATAATTGCAGCAGTCATGCACCAGCCGCCGGACGGCTCGGTACTGCTGGTAGGTCAGTCGGGGAATGCCGTTCACCGCTCCACCTCCCGGCGTTTCTGCTGGGTCTGCTCCTGCTGGTGTATGGCAGCATCGGCGTTCCGCTTCACCTGTTGAAGCCGCCGCAAATCGTCTTGGATAGGCTTGTACTGCTCATACTCGGCTGTGTACTCCTGGTGAAGCCTCGCCTGTTCCTGTTCCCACGCATGAACGGGGATTTTACCAGCAGGGGAACGGTGCTTGTCCAGCTTCCGGCGGGCCATGTGGAACGTCCTCAACTCGTTCTCATGCTCCCTCTCGAATTTTTCCCGCTTGCCCTTCCACTTGATACCCTGCAACTCGTCATAGACGGGCTTGGTGTCTCGGTAGAGGTCAACAAGGCGAAGCAGTTCCTTCAATTCGTTCAGACGGTCACGCTTCGCTTTCATGGATGTGTTGATGGCCTCCGTTCGTTCACTCTGGGCGGCGATATGGGTCTCTAAATCTTCCAGCGTAGCGATGCCCCTCTCGGTCAGAAAATTGATGGCCTCGGCAAAACCTTTAAGATTTCCAATCCTGGCGTTGCGGCTCCATGCTCCGGCGTTCCGGCCCTCATAGTAGTCGGTCAGCAGGGCGGCAAGGGTCGGGGCCTGGGGCTTGCTCAATTCTTCTTTTATGGCCTTAATCCAATCCGTCAGGCCGGCGATTTTCTTCCGAATATCCCGCAGAATGTTGTTGGCCTTTTTTATCCAGCGGTTCAGATCGCCCTTGTCGGTGGGGATGCCCTTGGCCTCCATCTGGCGGACGGCCACGCCCTCATGGACGGTGGGCAGCAGGTCAAGGCCCTGACGCTCATAGGAGCGGTGGTCGATGCGGCAGGTCAGCCCCTTTTCCTCAAACTTGGCGTTCACCATAGCGGCCCACGCCTCCCGCCAATGTTCCAGTGTTTCCGGGCTTCCCCAGTCGGTAGTGGGAACAGCGTCAAAGAGGGGCTTGCCGTCCTCTCCCATAATGCGGTTCCCGTCCTCGTCCAGACGGTAGCGGCGGCGCTGCTTGCACCCCCATTTGCCGTCTGGCTCAATGGGCCGGATGGGGCAGAGAACATGAAAGTGCGGGTTAGGAATACCGCCGTCCTCCTTGTCCGGCTGGTGGATGGCAAAGTCGGCAATCATGCCCCGGCCCACAAGCTGCTCCGAAACAAATTGCCTTGCAAGAGCGATGTTTTCCTCCAATGAAAACTCGTTCTGCAAGGCAATGTCAAAGCTATATGCAAGCTGGGCTTTCTTGCCGCGCTCGGCCTTCTCCACGGCGTTCCAGAGGGTGGCGCGGTCTTGGTACTGGTTGGGGGCCTGGGGCGGCAGGAGAATGTCTGTGCAGACCACGCCGCCCTTGTGGGTGTAGTCGCTGACCTCGCCATAGTATTCGCTATACAATTTCTCCCCGGCTCGGTAGGCGGCGGACGTGACAACAGACTGTCCCGCGCTCCGTTTGACCTGGGTAACGTGGAGATGGAACAGGGCCAATTATCCGCTTTCCTGCTGGTCAGTGGCTTGGCTCACCAGGGCGGCAACTTCCGGCAGGGAAAAGACCTTTTCCATCAAAAGAAAAAAGGCCCTTTCGCTCATGCCGCGCACCTCCGGGGCGATACTCTCCACCGCTCCGCCACGGGTGATAAGTCGGTGGTTTCGCTTCTTCCTTTCGCCTTGGGTGTAGTAGCGGATGCGGTTCTCATACCGCTGGCCTCTGTGCTGGTACTGCTCCAACTTAGCGGTGGCCTCAGCATACTCTTTCTCTAATTCTTCGCGTGACTTGTCCATCGTGTTTGACCTCCTTCTTGGCAAAACAAAAGACCGTCTACCTGCTGTGTCGGGTAAACGGTCAAGGGTAACGGTATTCGGTTTTAGCCTCGCTGGAAAGGTGCAGACGCAGAGCGGATGTACCTTTCCAGCGAGGGCGCAGGGATAGCCGCAAAGCGGCGCAAGGGGCGCAGCCCCTTGTACGGAGCGGAGCGACGCAAACGGCCCGGACTTTCGGAAGTCCGGGCCGTAGCCTCGCAGAGCGCACGATACATGGTCGCAGACCATGTATAGAAGTGCGCCCTTTGTTCCAAAGGGATTTTATAAGTCCATCATTGATGGGAGAATTTTGTTGAACATATGGCGCACCTTATCAATCCGGGTGTTTGGGCGGCGTGGCTGAAAAACTGGTTCGCCGCTGGCGATTTGATACCCCTTCAATTCTGTTAAACAAACGCTTCTCCCGTTTGTATAAAAGGTGAGGTCATTGCGGTACTCTTGCACACAGCGGGCAGGGATTTCGCCAGTAAAAATCACCTCGCTGTTTTTAACCTGGGTCGTTTCAATACTCGCGCAATATTTTGGTGCGTCATGATAAGCTCTGGAGAGATATTCCTGCGGCGCATAGAGTGTAAAAGAAAGATATGGTTCCAATAGCTGCGTCCCCGCCTTTTTCAACACCTGCTCCAATACAATAGGTGCCAATGACCGAAAGTCTGCGGGAGTGCTGACCGGACTATAATAAAGCCCATACTCAAAACAGATTTTACAGTCCGTTACCTTCCATCCATACACGCCTTGTTCCAGACCGTAGCGGATACCATCCAATACAGCGTTTTGAAAACTCTGATTCAAGTATCCAACGGAAACTTTGCTCTCATACTGCACTCCGGTGCCAAGGGGGAGAGGGGTGACGGACAGCCCGATGGACGCCCAGAATGGATTGGGCGGCACTTCGATATGAATGGTGTGACTTACCGCTTTCAATGGCCTCTCCATATAGATGACGGTAGGTTCTTTTGCAGTTGTGTTGAGCTGATATTTTTCCACCAGAAGATCAGAGATAATTTCCAATTGTACCCGGCCCAAAAAGGAGAGAATGATCTCATGGGTCACAGCGTCTACTTCATAGCGCAGAAGCGGGTCGGTATCCGCAATTTCTGTCAAGGCGTTTAACAAGCGTTCCCTCTGTTCTGGTTTCTCTGGTGCAATTGTTGTCCGCAGCAAAGGGAGAGGATTGTCGCTCCACGTTTCACGGGGCAGCAGCAGTTTGTTTCCCAGCACATCATTCAGCCGCAAACTGTCGCAGGGTACAATGACGATCTCGCCCGCATGGGCAATCTCTGTTCGGACAATCTCACCCTTTGAGGGGATACGCATTTCCGTAATTTTCAGTTTTTCTTTCCCTGCCAAGGCTACGGAATCCCGCAAATGAAGCGTACCGCTATACAACCGCAGATAGGCAAGGCGTTGGCTCTGGTTTGCGTACTCAACTTTGAACACAGTTCCGCACAATTCAGAGCTGTTCTGCCCGGTGGGTGATTGGAATGTATCTGTGACCGCTTCAATGAGTTGTCGGATTCCCAAGTTTACCTTGGCACTGCCATGATAGACCGGAAACAGAGAGACGCTTTGGATTCTCCTGTTTTCCTCCCGCAGAAGTTCTTCTTTGTCCATTGGTTCTCCGGCAATATATTTCTCCAACAATTCATCACAGTCCGCAATCACGGTATCCCAATTCTCCAGCCCCATGTTTTCCATGATGGATATATCCGGGGAAAGCTGCACGTTCTGCTTAATAATCATATTTGCGGAGAGCTTATCTCGGATAGACTGATACACACCTGGCAGGTCAATCCCGTCCTGGTCGATTTTGTTAATAAAGATAACAGTTGGGATTTTCATTACTTGCAGAGCATGAAACAGAATACGGGTCTGCGCCTGAACGCCGTCTTTTGCAGAAACAACCAAAATCGCTCCGTCAAGAATGGCAAGGGAGCGATAGACCTCCGCTAAGAAATCCATATGCCCAGGAGTATCCACAATGTTGACCTTACAATCGTGCCACTGAAAGGAAGTGACCGCCGTTTGAATGGTGATTCCACGCTGCCGCTCTAAAAACATGGTGTCCGTTCTCGTTGTTCCCTGATCCACACTGCCGGGCGCCTCGATTGCTCCGCTGGTATATAACAGGCTCTCCGTCAAGGTCGTCTTACCTGCGTCTACATGAGCAAGAATGCCAATATTGATGATTTTCATATGATTGTCCTCCATACAAGGCCCAGAAGGGCGCAAAAATCCCCAGCGACAAATACTTTTACCGCTGGGGATGATAGGTAGGACACACATGAAAACTGCGGCCAAGGCTGGCCGTTGTCTATCACGATATGAAATGAAAAGGCAAAAGTATTCTTAAATTGGGTACAAAAACCAAGCCCTCTCCTTGAGGACGTTTGTCTTTGTTCCCATTATCAAATTTTATTTAAGAATACCTTGCCGCATATTGATAAACTCCTTTGCTTGGATTTTTATAGTATAGCATATCAAATTCCCAAAAGCAACCCTGTTAAGATAAATTTTTTCTGTCACTGCACCTCCATATCTCTCTCGTGTATACGCCATACGCAACTCTTTTCAAAAAAGAAGTGGACGCGCTGGCAAAGCTGTGGTAGAATGAAACGAAAGAAGGTGAGGATGGTGGAGCTCAAAACGACAATCGCCCAGGGACTGCACGTCACAGATGACAGCGCGGGTTATGATGCCGCCTGTAAGCGTGTCCTGTCTGAAAAGGCAATCCTGGCGCGGATTATGAAGTCCTGCCTGGAAGAATACAAGGATTGCGATGTCAATGATATTGCCGAGAAGTACATTGAGGGCCAACCCCAGGTGTCCGCCGTCCCGGTGCTGCCGGACGAGGGTGGCACAGTCATCAGCGGCATGGACACCGAGGACAAATCGGTGCGCGAGGGGACAGTCACCTATGACATTCGCTTCCGCGCCATCGTTCCCGACTCCGAGGAACAAATTGCCCTCATCATCAACGTGGAGGCCCAGAACGATTTTTACCCCGGCTATCCGCTGATAAAGCGTGGCATATACTACTGTTGCCGCATGATTTCTTCCCAGTACGGCAGGGAGTTCACTGGCTCCCATTATGAGAAAATCAAGAAGGTCTACTCCATCTGGATTTGCATGAAACCGCCGCAGTATCGAGAGAACACCATTACCCGGTATCGGCTGGTGGAAGAATATCTGGTCGGCGAGGGCAAAGAACCCATCAGGAATTATGATTTGCTGTCCATCATCATGCTGTGCCTTGGCGGGCCGGATGGGTCAAATTATGACGGCGTATTGCGGATGCTGGATGTGCTTCTCTCCAACGAAACCAGCGAGGCGGAAAAGCGGAAAATTTTGCAGGACGATTACGACATTCAAATGACGCAGACAATGGAAAGGGAGGTGTCGGTCATGTGTAATTTGAGCAAGGGCGTTGAGGAAAAAGGCGTTGCTAAAGGTATCTTGTCCTCTATCAAAAACCTCATGGAAACGATGGGGCTGACCATTGAACAGGCTATGGCGGCGCTGAAAGTCCCGGAGGGCGAACGTCAGAAATATATGGATTTGCTGGAACGGCAGTAATGACAAAAACGCCACGGACTATCGTTGTCCCTGGCGTTTTCTGTATCTACGTTAGCTGACTTGAGCAGCTTCGGCTTCTGCCTGTTTCTTCCTGTGGTAGTTCTCCCGCCTCGCGGCAAGCATACGTTCATACCGGGCCTGGGCTTCGGGATCTCCGGCGGCAGCGTCCGCATACATTTTCTGACGGGACTTCTTTACCGCTTCTGACTGTTGCGCTCTCTGCTGCGCCAACTCTGCCGCCGCTACCGGGTCGGTTTCGGCGCGGGCTTTCAAATCCTGCAAAGCCGCCTTTTTCCGATTGCGATGGGCTTCCAGCCGTTCCGCTTCTTCTAGGGTGAGAGGCAAACCTGCCTCGGCACATCTGGCAAGTTCTTTCAACGTCCGCTGTTGGGGCTTCGGGGGCTGTGCGGACTTCTGCCTGTCACGCCACGCTTTGTGCTGCTCGGCTTTCTTCTGGCGGTGCGCCGCAAGCCGCTCCGCTTCCTCCGGGGTGAGATCGGCTCCATCCAGCTTGGCGAGTTCCTTCAGTGAGCGTTTGCGAGGCTTCTCTGGCTGACTGGCCTTTTTCTTGTCGCGTTGCTTCTGCTGATAGGCCCGATTGCGCTCTAACCGCCGTTCTTCCTCCGCCTGTTCCTCCGGGGTCAACAGGCCCGCCCGCTTCCTCGCGGTAAACTCCCGGCGCTCCTGCTTGTACCTCTCATACCGAACCTGGGCAAGCACCTGGGAGCGTTCCTCTTTCTCTGCCTGTTCCTCCTGCTGGCGGCGTTCTTCCTCCTGCTCCATCGGGGTCACAATGTCGGCGGGAACCTCAAACGCGCCAATGAAATTGAAATAGAAATCTAACCGCTGACGGCGCTGCTTTCCCCGTCCGTTGCCCTCATGGACAACGATTTTCTCGATAAACTCATTGAGAATGGGCGTAGTCAGTTCCGAAAAATCGGTGTACCGCTTGGCAAGGTCGATAAACTCCGTCATTCTCACCCGGTCGGCGTTCCAGTTGTCCAGCAAGCCCTGCCACTCCGTCATGGAGGCTTCCAGCGCGGCCTGTTCCTCGTCATACTCGGCAAGGAGACGGCTGAAATGCTTATCCGGCAGCTTGCCCGTGGCGTTGGCCTCGTACAGCTTCTTCACCAGTCCGTCCAGTTCGGCGTGGCGCTTCTTCGCCTGGACAATCTGTTTCCGGCAATCCTTGACTGCTTCCTCCTGGCGCAGACTGGATGCCTTTCGAACCCGCTGAACAAACTCCTGCTCGTTGTTGCGGACATACCAGCTTATCCGCTGGATGGCGGAGAGGATCGCCGCTTCCAGCTTTTGCGTGGCAACATAGTGAATGGTGCAATCCTCCATAGGTGCCCGGTATCTGGAACAGGTGAAAGCATCGTCAATGTACTTGCCTTGGACAAGACTGTTGTGGTGGGTCAGCTTTGCGCCGCAGTCGGCACAGTAGAGCAGTCCGGTTAAACGGTTAGGGGCATTACTCCGCTTGGGTGTCCGGCGCTTGGTTTCCCGCAAACGCTGAACATTGTGCCACGTTTCTTCGTCAATGATGGCGGGGACGGCTCCCTCAAATACAAATTGTTCCTCTGGCATTGTCCTGCGGGTGCTTTTAGTCTTGTAGTTCTCACAGACAGTCTTGCCCAGCACCTTGCGCCCCAGGTACTCCGGCCTTTTAAGAATATAACCCAGGGTGGTGGCAGACCATGCGTAGGGGTCGCGGTAGCTGTTGGCTCGAACAGGACAGCCGATACGCTTCCAGTGTTCGGAAGGGATGGGGATTTGCTCGGCCCGCAGCGTTCGGGCGATGCCGTTGACGCTCTGACCGTCCATGACCATCTGAAAGATGCGGCGCACAACGGCGGCAGCTTCCTCGTCGATCACCCACTCGCCCTTTTCTTCTTTTGAGGCGAGATAGCCATAGGGGACGGCCCCCGAACAGCGCAGGCCCTTTTCCATTCTGGACTTGAAAACGGTCTTGATTTTGCGGCTGGTGTCAGCAACGTACCACTCATTTATCACATCCCGGAAGATGGACATAATATCAAATCCATTGGCGGTGTCCAGGTTGTCATTGGCGGCGATAAAGCGGACGTTGTACTCGTCAAAGGTGCGTTTGAGCAAGCCGACCTCCACCACGTCACGGCCTATTCTGCTCTGGTCTTTGACAATGACGGTAGCCACATTTCCGGCCCGTATCTCGTCCACCATAGCGTCCAGGCCGGGCCGCTTGAAGGTCGTTCCCCGCACCCCGTCATCGGTGAAGTGGCGGACATTAGTGAAGCCATTTTTTCGGGCGTAGTCCTCCAGGATGCGCTTTTGATTTTCTACGGACACGCTCTCGTCAGACCGCCCATCGTCGTGAGATAACCTTTCGTACAATGCTGTGATTTTACCCTTTTGCTCCTGCTTCCTCATGTGTGTAACCTCCTGTTTTGTATTTTCACGACCTTTCTATCCTTATTATAGTGACCCTTTGGGGTCTACCACCACATAGGAAGAATGAGCTTGCAAAAGCTGGGGTGTGAGCCAGAAGCGGGTCTTGCCCGAGCCTGACGAGCCGATGACGCAGGCGTTCAGGTTACGGGCGTTGGCCGGGATTTTTGGCCGGGTGTTCATGGTCAAGAACTCCGTCCCGGTCAGGATGACATTGTTTTCAAACTTAGGGTCAACAAATGGCTTTATATCGGCCTCTGTACCCCAGCGGGCCGAGCCATATTCCATATCCCGGCGAAACTTCCGGGCCTTTTTGATTTTGGACTGTACCACGAAATACAGTATCACGGCCCCAGCTACACCTACGGCAAGGTCAAGGAGGCCCAGCCCCGGTGCATAGCTCTGAAATACCGGGCCGATGGTCTTGACCATGCCGAACAGCTTTTCCCCGAGGTTGGCCCCAGACGCCATGCGGTAGGCGGTGCCGCACTTGGAGAAAAACCAAAAGGCTATGAGATACGGGAAATATGGAAGTACATATTTCTTGATTTTCTTACTTACCGTTCCTCCTTCACCGCCTCTCTGACCTGTTCTTTCTGCTTTGGCCTTGCCGCAATCTGCTCTACGAATTGTCGAAGCTGACCGAGGATAGACGGCCTGCCCTGACTGCGGCCCATGACCTTTTCCGTATATTTGCCGAAAGCCGCTTGAATGGCGTCGGCCTGATCTGCCTTGAAAAACAGCAGATAGTGGCCGGGGCCGGTCTTGTGGAAAGCGTAGTCCACATGGAACTCCTTGGCGATACGGTCAAAATCCTTGGGCGCCCCCACATATTTCATGGCGTTTTTACCGCCGTGGTGGTTCATCAGTTTCCGCACGCTCTGCCGCCCCTTGGGCCGTTTGGCGGCTTCTTGCTGTTTAGCAATTTCCGCAAATACCTTTTTGCAGGCCGCAGCCAGCACCTTACCCGAGAGCTTTGCTGCTTTCACGGATATGGCGATTGTCCGTTCTTCTACATATTCCTGCATACTGCCTCCTTTCCTCCGAGTGGGTCAGAAAACCGGACGCCTCGAAACATCGCCCGGAAGGGAGAGCCTCGGGCCAAGTTGGCCCGAGGTCTACCGTTCCTCATGGAAAGGCCCCGCCTTCTCCTTGTGAGGAGTAGGTGGGGCCTCCTTAAACTGTTTGATTGCCGCCAGAATAGAATGGGTTTCCTCCTTCTCGTCCCGGGCGTGGACTTTGGAAATACGGTACTCGTCTGGAATATCGTCCAGCCCGGTATAGTGCTCCACAAAGTTACTCCGATTATCCGCCACATAGCCGCCGGGAGCGAAGTGGCCGCCGTCATTGATACGAATATCCCGCCCGTATGCTTCATAGTCGATGTAGTCAATCAGGTGTTCAGGCACCTGCATAGCCTCAAAATCCTGAATATACATACGGCCCAGTTCTTCTTCGTTGTTGACATCGGAGTAAAAATCGAAGCAGTCAAGGTTCTGTGTCAGGTTGATTAAGTCCTTGACGCTGCTTGTGTACTCCCCAGCATCCATGACCGCCTCCAGCTTTTCCAGCTCGGCCGGGGTCATTTCTTCCAGAAGATGTGCTAAGTAATTGAGCTCGTCAAGGCTTTCATATTCCCCGAGGTGGTCAGTCAGCCCCAGAATATCGCTGTCATAGTCGGTAATGAAATACTCCTCATACTGTTTTCCGTCTATACCAATCCGGGAAAAGAGGGCCTGCACTTCCTCAACAGTCGTAGGAAATTTTAGATATTCCCCAGCCCCGGCCCCTCGCTCCGGGTAGAGCCCCAGATTGGTCACATAGGCTTCAAACATCATGGCGGCCCTGCTGGTTGACTGTCAGGATAC
>ERZ834722.2565-NODE-2565-length-13947-cov-9.231428_pt1 | contig 13947 bp, 12 predicted proteins | sample MGYA00519576_ERZ834722 | MGnify/ENA primary metagenome ERZ834722 (study PRJEB31850, sample SAMEA3708759) | human gut metagenome | biome: human gut; feature: human-associated habitat; material: faeces | place: China | collected 2014 ...
GCCTTTTCCCCTGCTCCACACCGTGCGTGCGACTTTCACCGCACACGGCGTTCCATCAATATTACAATTTCATCAGATTAGCATTACTTTCAAAGTTTATAGACCAATTAAATTGTGGAATTTCCCGCTAACACTCGTAGCTTATTTATTTTGTCAAGTTGAGTTTTGCTGGGTTTAATTTTATCAAGATACGCTTGTATGGTTTCAGCATTTGTGGCGTGTATCAGCTTGTGAACATCAATATGAATAATAATGAGATTTTTGTACTCGTCTGTACCGCCCTGACTAATCGGCTTTTTATGATGACAATGGATTTCATCAATCCACAACACCTTACCCGTAACGGCACATTTTCCGTATTGAGCGGCATACAGCGACACTCGATTATCCATATATTCCACGCTTCTATTAGGAAGGTGTGCTCTTGCAAGCATATGCAAAACCGTCGTTACCGCTTCATCAAATTTCAGATTTCGGTGAATTTCTTCTCTGCCCTCTGCCGTATACTTGCAAATCTTTTTCTTTTTATACATTGGGTTCTTGGTTTGCACGTATCCAATCGGACACAAAGGCTCTCCGCTGATATATCTAAGCATTTTGCTTTTTACGTAATGTTCCGCAATGTACTTTCGACTTACAGAGCCGTGCTTTTCAAGTCGTCCATTCAGCCTATTGTATAAAACTGTATTTATTTGAAACTGAATTGCCATACAGTCAAGATTTACGTTTGTTGCATATCTATAGTAATTATGTATACCAAAAACAATTGCATTGTATTGATATATTTGCTTTATTTCATCTTCGGTATTTTTGCGAAATTCAATAGCTTTAATCTGTTCTTTCAGTTTTTCAGTCTCACGTTTTACGGCTTTATCGGACATATGCGACCTTACAACAAATTTCCCGCCTTTCCGAACCGCTTTTAATTTAAACCCTAAAAATTCGGAATAATGCTTTTTGAGATTGACAACCTTGGATTTTTCATCGCTGATTTCCAGCGATAATCTGTCTTTCAGCCATTGCTTAACTGCAATGAAAGCCTTATCCGCATCACTCCGTTTCCGACAGAAAATTTTAAAATCATCTGCATACCTTACCATGTACATTTCTTTTAATCTACTGTTTCTGAGTGCTCTGTACACGTTGTTTTTATTAGCCGTACCATTTTCATAGGACATTTGGTATTCGCTGTGCGTAATCATATTTTCCCATTGACTGCTTATCCACCAATCCAACTCATTCAGCACTATATTCGCCAATAGCGGCGACAGGATACCTCCTTGAGGCGTGCCTTTTGTCGGATATTGTGTGCTGCCGTCGGGCATTGCAACAGGCGCTTTCAGCATTTCCTTGATTATGCAGATTAGCTGCTTATCTCTTATTCCTAAAGCCCACATTTGACGTATCAGCTTTGAATGATTTACGTTATCAAAGAAGCCTTTTATATCGACATCAACAACGAAGTGCAGATTTTGAATTTGTATCATTCGGTAGCATTGCGCAAGTGCGTGTTCTGCCGACCTGTTTGGTCTGAAACCGTTGCTGCGTTCGTGAAACTTTGCTTCGCAAATCGGTTCCAAAACTTGTAAAATACATTGTTGTACCAGTCGGTCAACGATTGTCGGTATTCCCAAAGGTCTGGTTTTCCCGTTGGGCTTTGGAATTTCTACACGCTTAACGGGCTTGGGCTTGTAGAATTTGAATTTTCTCTGAATTATCTCAACCAGTTTCTCTGTGGACAACCTTTCTATATCCTTTATACTCAGCTTGTCCACTCCGCTTGTATAACTGCCCGAATTGCGCTTGATGTTTCTATACGTAAGCCTTATATTTTCCTCCGAGGATATAACTCCCATGAGATTTGTGAAAACGTCACCTTGTTTGCTTTTAGCGTATAATTCATCAAAGCAATCCTGCAAATCGTAATATTCCGAATGCCTTAGTTTCTTTTGCTTTGTCATAGGCAACTCCCCCTTTCGGGATTGTTTTTCTCGGATAAAATCCTAATCTTACTCGAAGCTATGAATTTTAATACCTATGATTACTTTTGTAATATTGACTTGTGGCTGTCCCTCCGTTTTCCATTACAGAAAACATCATCGGTAGTGCCACTACTTTGCCCACAATTAAAGCGGCTTATTATTCTTCGTCCGCACCGCATACTACGTACTGTAGGCTGCCACGTTCCGATAATCTTATCTTTGCATATGCACTTAGGCGTCTGCTATGAGCCTGACAGCTTGGCAGTGCCTGTAACACTGCAAGGCATTTCATACATTTGACTTTTACTTTACCCCACTGTCACCATATGAAAACAGTCTGCACATTTCTATGCAGCAGAAATATAGACCCGTACATTCGCAGTTTTGTCGGACGTTCCCGTCATTCTCGCCATATACATTTTATAGACCCCCGACCTATAGGATACACCGTTCACCTCTGAACAGCTTTCGTTCCGCTTGCACGGATTACGGTATCTCTCAGCCGACTTCACCGAGCTTCTGACCATTCCAATTTCTCAAAATCGCCAGTCGGAGTATCAGGGGGAGCGTTTCAAGGCGTTACCCTCTCATTCCACTCCTCGGATTATCAGTTCTCCTAATCAGAAAACTTTCACGTTCTCTTTTTAGTGCCTAACCTTTTCAGTTAGGAACGTGTCGCACCAAATATTTCTTCCTGTTCAAGATCCTCAAGAATCTGCTCATGCTCGTTTTCTTGGGGTTCTGCGACCACATCGGGTACGTTATCGTCTTGCTGCCGAACCTCCCTCACAGGCTCGACACGCTGTTCACGGGCGGCAATCCTCTCGGCTTTCAGACGTTCCCTCTGTTTAATCGCATCTTCCGGATGCAGCCATGCAATATTGCCCTCAAGATGAGAAATCAGGTGCTTGCGGCAATTTTTATATTCTTCTCCGTTGAGGCCTAAATTTATAAGCCACACCCTCGCACTGTAACGCAAATTGTCACTTTCAGAAATATGCGGTGAACAAAACTTTTTCGTAAGTGCCGCATTGGAAATTGCAAGTGCAAGCGTCACATAAGACCTTATGACACCGGCATGAAGTGAACTGTTGCAGGCTCTCATCTCCCAGTTACCATTGGCAAAAAAACTATGAAGATTGCAGGCATGATAACGTGTCGACGAATAGTGATGATGCACCTCGTTCATATCGCCCCTGTACCACAATTTCTGAATTCCTTCAATAGTTTTCGGTTTTTGCTTATTCAGTTTTTCAAGGAAGTCTCTGTCTACCTTCTGGCAGTAAGTTTCGCGCAGCGGTGACACCTGAAGCATATCGAAAAGGAAATTTTCCTTGCTTGCAAATATGTTCACCAGATTCCGCAGACTTTGGGCGGTATAAGGCGCTCCGTCGATGTGGACATGAATTCCTGCCTGATACTCCGCTCCGGTCACGCCTCCTGCTTTTCTTACCGCACGAACAACTTCCTGAAGTAACGGCATATCCTCATATTCCAGCACAGGAGTGACCAGTTCGACAGCATAATTTCTCGATGCAGAACAGCCGCTTTTGTCAACACATCTGATGCTTGAATCGTACACGATAGACCATTTTCTGTTCTTACTGTCATGAACAATGTATTTGTCATAACTTCCGCCAAGATGTTTCGAAGAACCGCCTAAAACCTTGCTTATTGACTTTGCTGCATCTGCCCTTGTCAAACCTGTGCACTCTACTTCCACACCATATTTCTGCGTTTTAATGCCCTCGAAATTTCCCGACAAATTATCTCCCTCCCAACTAAAAGCAGCCTGCAAAGTCTATTTGCAAGCTGTTTTTTTTAAAATTATTCAATATCAATTTTTACTTCATAACCGCCCTTGAAAATAACCAGAATTTCGGTCTTGCTGAGAACCTTTACACACTCAATCAATTTGCGAATCAGCACATTATCAAAGGTTTCCAATTCAAACTTTTCATGCTCAATCATGTCAATGATTTTATCAAGTTTTGCCTGTGTTTCTGCGGAAGTTTTATTCTGAGATCTTAACATTTCGAACCGTTCATTAAGCTGCTGTTCCTCCTGATACAGCCTTGAAAATTCGTTGTCAAGTTTGTCCTCATCACAGCCGCCCGATGCAATCAGACTTATCAAATCATTCCTCGCCGCATCAATTTCTTTCAGCCTGTTTTCAATACTGATAATTTCTTCCTGTCCCTGACATTCCAGCACAGTACCGATATTCGCCTTGAGAATTCTTGCGATATCATTCCGGCAGGAGTAATAGTTATTTATTGCATGAATTATGGCTTTGTGTAGCTGATCTTCTTTGATCGTAGGTGAATCGGGACAATATTTTTTGCCGTGTTCCAGACGACTAATACACCGCCATACAATTTGCTTTTTTCCTCTTGCTGACCATGTTGTTCTGCGATACGGAGTTCCGCAATCACCACAGATAAGCAATTCTGAAAGTGCATATTTACTGGAGTACTTGCCTTGCTCCGTGATTGTTTTGTCACTGATTTTACGCTTACTGGAACGCCTTGCAAGCTCCTGCTGAACACGGTTATATGTATCCCTGTCGACTATCGGAGCATGGTGATCGGTTACAAGATACATCGGACGTTCGCCATGATTTCTAACTACTTTATGAGTAATGCAGTCAAGCGTATATGTCTTTTGCAGCAGGGCATCTCCGACATATTTTTCATTTTTCAAAATACTGCTTATAAGCGATTCATTCCAGACTTTCTTGCCTTTTGCAGTTAAAGTCCCACTGCTTTCAAGAACCTTTTTTATATTCGTCATGCTGTATCCGTCAAGGAAAAGCTTATATATCAGTTTTATCGTTTCCGCTTCTTCAGGCACAATTTCGGGCTTACCGTCAGTCCCTTTTCTATATCCCAACAAATTTTGATACTGAAACTGAACCTTTCCTTCACGATATGCTTTTTCTTTTCCCCAGCTTACATTTTTACTGATCGACTCACTCTCTGCCTGTGCAAAACTGCCGTATAATGCAATCATAAATTCGCTTGTCATAGTCAGCGTATTGATATTTTCTTTCTCAAAAATCACGCCGATTCCGAGATTTTTAAGCTGCCTTACATATTCAAGGCAATCCACGGTATTTCTGGCAAATCTGGATATTGACTTTGTAATAACAAGGTCGATTTTCTTGTTTTTGCACATACGGATCATACGGTTGAACTCAGTTCTTTTCTTCGTCTGAGTTCCTGATATACCCTCGTCGGCGAAAATCCCAACGAGTGACCACTCCTTTTTTCTGTTAATTAAATCGGTGTAGTACGCAATCTGAACCTGATATGAATTCTGCTGTTCTTCCTGTTCTGTACTGACACGGCAGTACGCCGCAACCCTCAGCTGCTGATACTTACTGCGGCTTATTTCCGTCTGTTTTTTTGCAGGAATTATCCTGACATTTGATGCTGTGGTCATTTTTATTATTCCTCTCCGTTATATTTTTGATTTTTATTCCATTTATAAATTCAACCTCTATGGTACAAAAATGGCTTATCCAAATCCTGTTTACGCAGGACTTAAATAAACCTATATTCAAAGTATTTAATTGTTTCTGATTTTCAAGCAGATCCCTTAACTGCTTTGTTTTTTGCGGATTATCATTGTAAGTACAGCAATCGTATTTCATCTCTGCAAGCCTGTAAAGTTCGGACTTGATTCTGTCGAAATCCACCTGTGTGGAATCCAACATTTGATTAATTTCATTTTGTTTTCTAATTATATCGGCAGTTGGAGAATATGTACTTATTTCGCCGTTGTTTTCAATCAAATTCGGATTCGCAATTGCTGCATTCAGAACAGTCAACACTGAACCGATTATCATCTGATCGGTCAGCTGATATTCAAATCTGTAACAGTCGGGATTACGGCAATCCCACTTTGCACTGCGGCAGTTACCACCGATCCTTGAGAGTCTGTGACCGCATTCTAAGCAGTATGTACGGTTTCTTATTTCCTGTAAATCTTCCGGAATTACGCAGACTGAAGTAGCTTTCAGCATTCTTTTTTCATTTGCCTGAGTAAAGAATTTTTCACCAATAATCTGTGGATATTTTTCATTACCGAGATACTTTTCATTCTCGATTATCCGCTTGACCATATTTTTGTTCCAACGGTCTGAAATCTCAGAATATTGCACTTTTTCAGACTCCATTAGCTTTGCTATCTGTTGTAAACTGCTGCCATTTAAGTATTCTTTAAAGATTCTTGCAACGGCTTTGGATTCGTTAAAATCTACTGTAATCTCACCGTTTCTCATGCAGTATCCAAATGGTATTATTCGGTTTTTAGGCATTATATCATCTCCCTAAATTTTAATCCACTATAAAGCTGAAATTCAAGTTCATTCTTATTCATGACTACAATTCTCTCAATCAAAAATTCAAATGATACTTTATCAAATTCGGTTATTGCTGTTTGCTTTTCAAAATATTCTATCAGCATTTCAAGTTCTTCAATGGTTTCGTCCTCGTCATCAGAACGAGTGATTTTTTTCAGTTCTGACTGTAGTTTATTTACTTTTGCATTAAGCTCTGCAGTTTGCTCAAGGTACTTTGCATTGTCAAGAAATTTTTTTGTTTTCAGTCGTGCGAGAACATGGGTCTGCTCCTTAAGTTTAGCAATTTCTTTATGAATATCCATAACATTTGTATTTCCGCTAAATTTGCGAAGCTTTAAATTCTGCAATTCAGTATGCAGTGGCACAAGAATCTGCCTATAATTATACATCAATTTATTGTACAGTCTTACAAAAGCTGCATAGATATCGTTTTCGGGAATCCTACCGTTCTTGCAAAGTTCCGACTTTATATCATGCCTGCGGCAAGTCCAGTAACTCTTCTCTCTGCATTTTTTGAATCTGTACGCTGTTCCACATTCTGCACAAAAAATCCTGCCCGACAGCAAATGTCCATCATTTAAATATGGTCTGTACCGTTCCTTCAAAATCTTCTGAACAGTTTCAAAAACACTTTTTTCGATAATCGGCGGATTGGTGTCCGAAACATAATATTTCTGTTTTTCTCCGTAATTACGCTTTTTTACATGTGGAAGAGTTTCTGTTACATAATTTTTCTGAAACACTGCATTTCCAGTATATCGCTCATTTTTCAGAATATATTTTACAACATCTGCTGTCCATAACTTTTGTTTCTGGCTGCTCGGAATATTTTTTTCATTCAAAGTATCAGCTATCATTTTCGTTCCCAGTCCGCTTACATACCACTCAAAAATCCGTCTGACAATCTGTGCCTGTTTCTCATTTACTTCAAGTCTTTCGTTTACTATATCAAATCCAAACGGAGGACGAGCAAGTCTGTATGTTCCGCTTTGCATTCGTTTCTGAACGCTCCACCTCATATTCTGTGAAATTGAAGTCGATTCCTCCTGTGCCAGACCGCCCATAACAGTAATCATCAATTCGTCTTTTACATTGGCAGTATCTATATTTTCCTTTTCAAAAAATATTGTAATTCCGAGCGATTTCAGTTCTCTGATGTTTTTCAGGCAATCCCTTGTATTTCGGGCAAATCTGCTTATTGACTTCGTATAAATCCTATCGATTTTACCCTTTCGGCAGTCTTGCATCATACGCTGAAATTCTTCACGCTTGTCCTCACGAGTACCGGTCACGCCCTCGTCAGCATAAATATCAACTAAGATTTCTGTTTCAGAATTTTCAAAAAACTTACCATAGTACCTTGTCTGAGCCATTAATGAATTCAGCTGATCTTCGCTGTCGGAACTTACTCTGCAATATGCTGCACATCGGATAATTCTGCTTTTTTCTTCTGTTATGGTTGGCTGTATCACCGTTACTGTCGACATACTATCACCTCCGCTTCACCAACAAGGATACCATTTTTATTGTCAGAATGGTATCATCAGACCTGACAAAATTAATCCTTAGAATCTGTATGATTTTCACACTTTTCCGCTTGTCCTGCTGCAATGCAAAGGCACATTGTAAACACTCCGACTGTACCGCCGAATATAGAACCTAAAATAAATCCTAACACATTAATTCCTCCTTTACGTTGCGTCCTTTGAGGACGGAAATTCCCTGTAAATATCTTCTGCATTTCTTCTACTGAAATCCTTTTTCTCAGTTGATTCAAGTATTTTATCAAGCTTATTTTTCATAAAAATTTCAGCTAAGAATTCAGCAAATTCTGCCTGTCCGAATTTAGACATCACCATCAACTCCAATGCTTATTTTTACTGCCTTATCAACCTTTTCCATAATCTCAAATCCAATCGAACCAACATAGCTTTTCAGCCTGTTGCGGTCTATGGTTCTTATCTGCTCAGCAAGGACAACAGAATCTTTAGGCAACATTTCCGAACCGCAGATACGGATATGTGTAGGAAGGTACGGTTTCTTAGCCGCCGACAGCGGAAGTACAACAAGAGTCGGACTATACTTATTTCCCACATTATTCTGTACCACAACAACTGGTCTGATACCGCCTTGTTCTGAGCCGATTATGGGATCAAGATCAGCATAAAAAATATCACCACGTTTAATCAGCATTTTTGTCATTCCTCGATTCCGGGATTTTAAAACCTTTCTTATTCTTAACGCAGCTTTGAAATGGGCAGAAAAGGGCATTAGTATCTTTTACATTCCAAACGCATCCATAGCAAGGATGACATTTGGGCAAAATGCAAACAGTCGGTGGAATTCTTATGCCATAAAAGCCACGCATATGTTTTATTTTTTCTTTCATTTTTATCACTCCAAACTTATGTAAAGCTGCGGCTTGCAAAATGCAAACCGCAGTAATAACTCATTTTGCCTTCGTCTGATTTCTCAGACAATCCGTGATACTTGTTCACAACATCCGTCACGGCGGAGCATCGGCAACGATGAACAGCTTATTCATCTCATGGAAATCTCATCCCTCTATGGTTCTCATAGAGCCGCCCTCATTGCCTGATCCCCCGACCAAGGGGTGCTGTGACTGGACGGAAGTATCATTATCCTCACACGTTTCATTGCCATTTCAGAAAGCTATTTTGAATTTTGAAGCCGCATATTTCTCGCTCACTCTTTCAAGGTCTTGGCGTATGGCTTCTGTGGCTGCCGAGATTTTATACCAGCCGTGTGATTAACGTATTCCCGATGCTGTATATTCAGTTTTCAAGTTTCCCGAAAGAAATTATTATTCCTTTCGCTTGTATAGGGGGAGAAGTCGGGGGTTTGATACCCCCTGAAATTTCATTTTTCTAAAAGTTTATTAAGCTTGCACAAAATCTTAGCTTTCTTTTTGTTGATATTTTTCTGACTTATACCATAAAACTCAGCACATTCCCTTTCAGTCATATTTTCAAAGTACAGCATTTCAATAAGTTCACGGTCTGATTCGGGCAAAAAAATAAGGCAGTCATAAAGCCTTTCAATAAGGACTTTATATACTGCCTTTTCTTCAACATCTTCGTGTTCATTTATGAATTCTCTGAAATTTTCAAATGTCCCGTCTTTTCCGCCAATCAGCACTGAAAACTGAATTTCATGGTTATAGAACGATTTATTGTTATCATCAATATTCCACTGCGTTCTGTTGTAATGTACCCGAACCTCCTCGCTGGCCTCAACATCAACATATTTTTTTGACACTGTATCGTAAACACGGACTGTATTTTTCTTCATTCTCTCACCTCCGCTTGATTTGAAATCAAACGAAGGTTATGGGTAATTTTCTGTTATGCACAGCCATTTTGCGGTTAAAAGCATGGTTGTCCTTTCCGTTTAACATTGTCAGGGCATAAAAAAAGAGCCTGTGCATCATATACACAAGCTCTTGATTAATCTTAGATTATATTAATTTTGATAAAAAATCTCCGTTCCACTTAATGCAGAACGGAGTAAATGACAAAAAACACATAAAACCTTTATTTCGATACAAAAAAATCCAATTAAAATGTTATACTGAAATTATATTTTGTGTCGAAACATCAACATTTAATCTTTGATTGTTCAAAATCTTTTTCACATTATCATCTTTCAAATCAGACAAAAGCATCGGTACTTTAGGTTCGGCAACTATACGATATGAATTTATAAGGGGACCATTCGGATCGCGTGGACAGGCATCAAAACAGTATATTCCTTTTGAAGTTAAATCAACGCTTTCATTAAAAATCGGTATTTTCAATAACTGTTCATATCTTTTCTTATTTATTTGTTGAATTTTCTGGGGTTCTCCATACTTGTCTATTTTTCGAGCTTTTCTTCGAGTACCTCCCCCATAATCATAGTAATACTTTATTTCAGTAAATGATTTGAACACATCAAAAAAGTATTTTTCAAGAAATTCAACATTCTCAACCGATTTAATAATAAAATCAGGAAGTATCGCACTGCCTCCAGATGCCAATTCAATAACCTTATTGAAATTATCAACTGCAAACCATATTATATCAAGATATGGGAGATCTTCTTTAATAAAATTCATTATGAAAATCTCTGTTCCGCTATTTTAGATTATTGCGCAAAAAATCATTCAATTCAGCTTTATCAATTTTATTCGTTTGACCACAAATTAATACTGAGGTATTACAAAACCTAAAAATTGTATTGGCCGTTTTATTTAACTCAACGCAGGAAATATTTTTAAAAGACTCTATTTTTTGCTTAATTGTAAAGCTTTCAGAACCACAAAAATATGTATTCCACGCAAGATAATCATTAAATTGCAGTGTATCTTCGAGCCAAAACCACATATTATCCATAAAAAATGGTTTATTGTATGCAAGACTTTCTTCTTTACACTTTTTTATGCGTTCAATTTGTTCAATTATCATATTTAGCGATGCCCAAAAATCATGTGCTTTTACATGATAATTGATACAAAGAACTGCTGAATCAATGTGTGTACTCACAAAAGAGTATGCATTATACATACACTTACTTTTATAACAGCAACTGGATAAACAGGATAATTCTCCTTCACCTAAAATTGAATTTAATAACGTGACACAATCTCTGTTAACAACATTAAAATTCAAATCAAAATATAATGCTACCTCCAGTTCATTATCAGCATAATTTAAGAATTTGATATCAGGTTTTCTTTCTCCTATTTTAGGGGCTTGAAACGACTCTTTAACTCCGCAGGGAAATTCAGCATTTGATAAAAATTCATTCATTAATATTATCTCATTTTCATCAAAGTTCCCGGCAGCAAAAAAGGCGACATTTTTTTGTGTATAGTAACGATTTTTATGTGAGGTCAAATCATCCAACCGCAAATTTAATACAGTTTTCTTAGTACCTATAACTGGGTAGGAAAGTGAATGATCACTCCATAATAACGATCCAAGCATTTTGTTATATCGCATATCGCTTCTTTCAATTTCTCTCAATTGCAGGTCCTTTTGAATATTAAATTTTTCTTGATTCCAATCAGGTTTTAAAATAAAATCAAAAAAGCAATTTAATGCGTTATGTAAATACTTCGGATGAAATTTCAAACTAAACCTCGTATAATCTTTATTTGTAATTGCATCAAATATTCCACCTATTTTCTCAAATTCATAGTGCGGAGCAGATGAATGTAGAAATCGTTCTAAAAGATCCGAGATTCCTCTTTTTTCTATACTATCGTTGCGTGAACCGCAACGAATATACCAACCAATTGTAATTGATTGTGCATTTTCAATTGGATAGAAATATGTTGAAATTTGACTTTTGGGATTTACATAGTATTCCAAAATAAAAAACCTCATAAAATAAAAGTAGTAGTTTTTAAGATTCCTCTCCAAGAATCATTATATACAAAGTTTATTATATTTAATGTCCTTACAGATTCATAAGCTTATAGATTATGAATCTGTAAATCGGACAATCATATCATAAAACTGATATATTTAGATTAATTCGAATCAAACCTTATTTGAATATTTATGGTATTGATAGTATCTACCTTCTGCTTCCTCTACCATAAAAGCCCTTTGGCAATCCATGACTTCCTTTAGCGTTTTGTGAATGATTTTCACCACCGCTAAGATCTGAGTGAGTTTCATTTTTTCCTGGTGCATCTGGATTTGGTTGTCTTTTATTTGCTCCTTTTGGTACATTAGTACCCTTTTTCATTGCCCCTGATAAAAGTCCGCTTGCTGCACCCTTGCCAAAACTTATAACTGCATTTTTAAGTCCAAATTCTCCATCAGAATTATTGGCATCTTTTTAACTAATTAAAAACAGTTCAATTCTATTTGTTCATTTTGAAAAAACTCTCACCTGGAAGACTATTCCATGTATCTATCCCATACAGGTTTAAAAAAGCAACATATTTTTTTGAGTAAAATTCAGAAATTATTTTTTTAAACTCAAAAAGTGAAAGTTCTTGATATATTAAATTTCCAATTATTATAGATACATTATATGTTTTAGATAATATTTTATATATTGCATACATATCATTCATATATTGCTCAAAATTGCACAGGCAAGCTTCTAAGCAAATAGAATGGTCTTCGTTAATATCAGCCTTAATATAATCTTTTATAATAAATTGATTTTCAATTACCCCTTTTCGTCGCATAAATCTTGCATTTTTATATTCATGATAAGGTTCAACTTTGATAACTTTTTTCAAATTGGAAATAACGACTTGATTTTCACAATTTATGCATAAACGCACAAAGAAACTTTCTATTCCCATAAAGCTCACCTTTATTTTGTTAAGTATGTTTTAAGAGACTTGTATCCCAATTTAATCGCAGCATTTGCCCTGTGATGTCCATCTGCTATTTGAAATACTGTTTTAGATAAATTTGATTTCATAGATAATTTACTAGTGCTCGTTACAAATATTTTCCCATAATCACCTGTTCGTTTTATGCTCTGCATATATTCTCCTATTTTTCCAGGCTTAGGTCCTAGTGTTGTAAATTCATCTAAAGGATTGTTTCTTAAATTATTAGTTTTCACTTTTATTGGAAGCTTACCAGAAAGTTGAAGTGCTTTGGTACTAGCTTTTATACCAGCTCCAGCAAATGCTCCTATACCGCCCCACATATATCCATCGGCAGCACCACGTAAAGCTGCAGTTCCTGCACCTTTCCAACTGCCCGTTTGGACACGGTGTTTTACTGCACTTACCCCAGCACCCATAACTGTGCTTGATGCTACAGTTGCTAATACCGGTGCAGCAGCTCCTCCAGTCGCAACTGTAATTCCAACAGCCGCAACAGTAGCAACAGTTCCAATAACAACTTTTCCTACAGTCGAAGAAGCAAAATCTTTTACAGCGCCAACCGCTTTTTTTAACCATTTGGGAGCATTACCATCCGGATCTACTCCTAAAATTGGATTATTATAACAGTATGTATAAAGATTTAAACTAAGTGGATCATCGTTTTTACCTGGATCAGAGTCTCTCGAAATAAACCTACCAATACTCGGATTGTAGTATCTCGCTCTCAGATAAACCGTACCCGTTTCAGAGTCGTAGTATTCTCCACAATACCGGAACGCATTCGTATCAGAGTCATCGATATTCTTCTCCACACCGAACGCATCATAGGTATAGGACTTGGTAATTTCACCTGTAGAATCGGTCAGATTCACCACATCACCATGTGCATTCTGCGTATAGTAGGTATATCCGGACTTTTCGCCATCGGTAAAGCCCAGGAACATACAGCGCTCCATATCCTTGTAGCCCAGCTTATCCAGCAGCGGGGCCAGCGGTGTTTCATCCACATTGTAGAGCTTGAGCATCAGGTGGGTCTCTTCGGGGTCGGAAAGGCGAAACACCGAGGAATAGCCGCATTCGCACTGCATCATCTCCCGGGCGGCCGCCATGGCGGTCTCCCAATCCCGGAACATGTAGGAGAAGCGCTTTCGGTTTTCCGGCTGCCAGCGGAATACCTTGAGAGTCACTTCGGTAAGGACGCCGAAAGTGCCCTCCGAGCCCATCATGATCTGGTT
>ERZ834722.2576-NODE-2576-length-13909-cov-2.991627_pt1 | contig 13909 bp, 8 predicted proteins | sample MGYA00519576_ERZ834722 | MGnify/ENA primary metagenome ERZ834722 (study PRJEB31850, sample SAMEA3708759) | human gut metagenome | biome: human gut; feature: human-associated habitat; material: faeces | place: China | collected 2014 ...
CCCAGGTTTGGTGATTTTGAGGGACAGTCCCTAGAATTCCCCCTCACACAAATTATCTGTATAAAACAAAAAAGAGGAGCTTGTGCTCCTCTTTTTCATTTTAATTGTTAGACAATTCATTTACTTTTACGCTTCTTGTGTGTTCAATTTTTGTCCATGTTGTGTCTGGTTTAATTAATGCTTTTATATTTATTAATATCCAAGAACCTAAGAATAATGGATAGCATAATATTCCTTTTAGCATTGGCTTAATTGGTCTTTTATCTAGCCACATTATTAGTATCGCTGTAAGTGGTGGTAAAAGGAATGTTGCTCCTATATATCTTGCATAATTCCATATTAATGCTGCTGTTGTCATTCCATTTCCAGCATATATTGCAAAGTTTACTACTAATAGCCCTAATGTTATTATAAGCATTGGCATTCCCATTAAATATAGGAATCCGTCAAAATTCATTAATGTTTTATGCTCTTTAACACCTTTTGCTAAATCTTTTAAATAATATTTAACACATTGAATATGTCCTACTGACCATCTCATTCTTTGTGTCCATGATTGTTTGTATTCTAATGGTTGTTCATCATATACTATTGCATCTGTTGCCCAACCTAATTTTCTGCCTTCTGCTATGTTTATTAAAGAAAACTCTATATCCTCTGTTAATGTCTTTGTATTCCATCCTTTTTCTTTAATTAAATCATATTTTACCATAAATCCTGTACCATTTAATAGTGGTGATAGTCCTAGGTTATATCTTGCTAAATGATAAAATCTGTGCATTGTCCAATAAAATAATGCATATCCTGCTGATACCCAAGAATCTGTTGGATTCTTTATATCTCTATATCCTTGAACCACTTCTTCACCTTGACAAAGTTTTTTGTTCATAGCTGTAAAGAAATCTGGCATTACAACGTTATCTGCATCGAATACGCACATAGCATCATAATCTGCCCCTTGCTCATTCATTTTATTTAAAAACCATTGCATTGCATAGCCTTTTGTTTTCTTTTCGCTGTCAAATCTTTCATAAACTATTGCTCCTGCATCTCTTGCAATTTGAGCTGTATTGTCTGTACAGTTATCTGCTATAACATATATATCCAAAAGTTCTTTTGGATAATTTTGATTTTTTAAACTTTCTATCAAATTTCCTACTACTGCTGCTTCGTTGTGTGCTGGAACTAAAGCCATGAATTTATGATTTTTATTAACTAATAATGGTTTATCTTTTAATTTTACTAATGAACATGCACTAATTACTATATTATATAGCCAAAATATTGTTATAATCCAAACTAATGCTTGTTGCAATATATATAAATATTCCATTTTTACCCTCTCTTCGTTTTTATAGTTTTAAAAGATGGCCTAATTTTGATATCAAAGTTATACTCTGTACTATCATAATATTATTATGCCACCTTTTATATTATACTATTATTATAAAATTTTTGCAAGTTTTTAATAAAATCTTAATAAATTATTCTTCTGTTGATTCTTCCTCTATTCCTAATCCTTTTTTTGTTAAGCTAATTTTTCCTTGGTTGTCTATATCTAATACTTTTACTAAGAATTTGTCTCCTTCTTTTAGTACATCTTCTACTTTTTCTATTCTTTTTTCTGATATTTTAGAAATGTGAAGCAATCCTTCTTTTCCTCCACCTAGGTCCATAAATGCTCCAAATGGCATTATTTTTGTAACTGTTCCTTCATAAATTTCTCCAACTTCTATTTCTCTTACTATATCTTCAATCATTTTTTGTGCTTGTTTTGCTTTTTCTGAATCTTGTGTATAAATAAATACTTTTCCGTCTTCTTCTATGTCTATTTTTACACCTGTCTCATCAATTATTTTATTAATTGTTTCTCCACCTTTTCCAATTACATCTTTTATTTTGTCTGTTTTTATTGTCATAGTTGTAATTTTTGGTGCGTATTTTGATAATTCTTTTCTAGGTTCAGCTATTTGTGGTGCCATTATTTCATCCAATATATATTGTCTTGCTTTTTTTGTTCTTGCAAAAGCTTCTTCTATTATTTTGTATGTTAATCCATCAACTTTTATATCAACTTGAATTGCTGTTATTCCGTTTTTTGTTCCTCCAACTTTAAAGTCCATGTCTCCAAAGAAATCTTCTAATCCTTGGATATCTGTAAGCATTACATAATCATCTGGATCTTCTGGATTTGATACAAGTCCTGTTGAAATTCCTGCTACTGGGTTTTTAATTGGAACTCCTGCATCCATTAATGCAAGTGTGCTTCCGCAAATACTTGCTTGTGATGTAGAACCATTTGAAGATAATACTTCTGATACAACTCTTATTGTGTATGGGAATTCTTCTTCTGATGGTATTACTGGAACTAATGCTCTTTCTGCTAAAGCTCCATGTCCTATTTCTCTTCTACCAGGTCCACGTGAAGGTCTAGCTTCTCCAACACTGTATGAAGGGAAATTATATTGATGAATGTATCTTTTTGTTTCTTCTTCATCTAATCCATCTAATATTTGTTCTTCGTTTTTCATTCCTAATGTTGCTACTGATAATACTTGTGTTTGTCCTCTTGTAAATAGTCCGCTTCCATGTACTCTTGGAAGTAAACCTACTTCGCATGAAAGTGGTCTTATTTCGTCTATTGCTCTTCCGTCTGGTCTTTTATGCTCTTCAAAAATCATTTTTCTTACTGATTTTTTCTCTAATTTATATAAACTATCAGCTATATCTTGTTTTACTTCTTCTGCTCTTTCTTCTCCATATTTTTCTATGAAGTAGTTTGTTACATCTTCTGATAATTTTTCCATGTTCTTATCACGAACTTCTTTTTCTAAAGCTTGTACATCATTATACATTCTTTCTTCGAAGTTTGCTTCTATTTCTTCGTATATATCATGGTCTACCTCAAAAGATTTGTATTCCATTTTAGGTTTTCCAATATCTGCTTTTATGTCTGAAATAAATTTACATACTTTTTTAATTTCTTCATGTCCTGTTTTTATTGCTTCTAGCATTTTGTCATCTGGTAATTCTTTTGCTCCAGCTTCTATCATTGCTATTTTTTCTATTGTTCCTGCAACTGTTAAGTCTAATTCTGTTTTTGCTCTTTCTTCTAGTGTTGGGTTTATAACAAATTTACCATCTACATAGCCTACTTTTACTGCTGCTGTTGGTCCTCCAAATGGTATATCTGATATAGAAAGTGCTGCTGATGTTCCTATCATTGCACAAACTTCGGGTGAGTTGTCTGGTTCTACTGATAATACTGTTGCAACTACTACAACGTCATTTCTAAAATCTTTTGGAAATAAAGGTCTTATTGGTCTATCTATTGCTCTAGATACCAATATTGCCTTATCTGCTGCCTTTCCTTCTCTTCTTGTAAATCCTCCTGGGATTTTTCCTACTGCATACATTTTCTCTTCATAGTCAACTGATAATGGGAAAAAGTCTATTCCATCTCTTGGTTCTTTTGATGCTGTAACGTTTACCATTACAACTGTTTCTCCATATCTTACTACTACATCTGCATTTGCTAAGCCTGCAAATTTTCCTGTTTCTATTGTTAGTGGTCTTCCTGCAAGTTCCATTGAATATGTTTTAAACATAATTCTTCCTCCTTTTAATTTGTTTAAATTTATATAAGAAGATAATTTTTCTATGAATGTAACCTCTAAAATATGTTTATTATTTAAACACATTTTACAAGCTACTCTTCATATATAATTATCTTTTCCTATCTTGTTTGATTTTGTTCGAGTCGCCGAGGGCGACGACTCCCTACAATGTTTAATTTTAGCAATTAAGGGCGGAAAGTATCCATCCGCCCTTAAAATAAATTATTTTCTTAAATTTAATTGTTTAACTATTTCTCTGTATCTAGGTAAATCTTTTTTTGCTAAATAGTTAAGTAAATTTCTTCTTTTACCTATCATTTTGAAAAGACCTCTTCTTGAATGATTGTCTTTTTTGTGAACTTTTAAATGTTCTGTTAATTCATTAATTCTTTCTGTTAAAAGAGCTATTTGAACTTCTGATGATCCTGTATCGTTTTCATCTCTTTTGAAAGTATTAATAATTTCTTGTTTTCTTTCCTTTGTCATTGTTTTCCCTCCTATTTTACTTAATGTGCCTTAAACTGAACTTAAAGTCGGATATTCTTTTAGTTAAGTATAAGGTAAATGCTTTTTTACAAGCATATCTATTCTACTATATTTATAAAAGTTTTGCAAGAGTTTTTACAAATTCTTTTTTCACTTTTATATTTAGTCTCCTAATATGTATTCTTCGTTTTGAGTTTTTCTTACTTTTTTATTCTTTATCAAATATGTTTTTAGTGCATCTAGCATTTCTTCTGGATCCATGCCTAATTTTTCGCTAGTTTTTGCTATAGCTTCTTCTCTACTAAATCCATTGTCTATATAAATTTTTAATGCTTCGACACATAATTCTTCTGGCTGTTTCGTTTGTTTTTTCTCTTCATCTAATATTATGTCTTCTACCTGTTTTTGTATATCATTTTGTTCATCATGTTCAGCATATTTTCCTTTTAAGTTAAGAATAGGATCTCCTTTTTTTCCATCTTTGCTTGCTGCATCCTTATAAATAGAAATTGTTCTTTTTACTTTTTTTATTTCACAAATACATCTGATTTTTATACTCATAAATATTTGTCTTTTTATAATTCTTTCAGCCTTTTCAAAATCATCCCCATAATTTTTTTCTATATCTCCACGTTTTTCTAATATGTAAATAACAGTTTGCATAGCAAAATCTTCTACTTTTGTAGTAGTGTGATAATCTTTACATAAAATTTTACTAAATTTATGTGCGTATTTTAAAATTGCTTTTGCATGATTCTCTGCAAATTTTTTTGTACATTTTGTTTTTCCAAGCCATATCTTTCCTTTTTCATCTAAAAGTTCCTTATACTCACACAAATTTTTCCTTCTATTTTTACAGCACAAGTGTGCAATTAGTTCATCAACTTCTACATTGTATTTTTTTGCAACTTCTTCTAGCTCATCTTTAGAATAGTATCTTGATTCTTTTAACTCATATTTTATTCTTTCTATTTCACTTTGTTTTTTTTGAATTCTAGCTCTATTTCTATTATATTTCATTGTAGTATAATTAGCATACCTTATTCCTAAAACTTTAGCAAACTCTTCTTCTGTTAACTTTTCTTTGTATGGTTCATACATTTCTAAAAACTGATAATAGTTTATTGGTTCTCCAGATATTAAATCTCTATCTATTTTTTCCTTTATTCTCTTAATTTCTTCTGGTTTTCTTTCTTTTAACACCTTTGCTCTTTTATTTTTGGTTTTTATACTGTAGTAACTATTATAAGTTATTCCAATTATTTCTGCAAATTCTATTTCTTTTACTAGTTCTCTATATGGATTATATAATCTTAGAAATTCTTTATAATCTATAGATTGTCCCGCTTCTATTTCTTTTAAAACTTCATCTTGTATACATTTTTTATCTTTTCCTATTATTTTTCCTTTTCCCGCCATAATTTTAGCTCTTGCTGTTTCTAAATTTTTTATTCTTTCATATCCGCCGTAACTCATTCCTAAAATTTGAGCAAATTCTATTTCTGAAATTCTACTTTTATATTCCTCATACAGTTCCAAGAACTCTTTATAATCTATATATTTACTGTATTCTATTTTCTTTTTCATTTCCAATTTAATAACATCTTGTTCAGCTTTTCCTCTATTGCTTAATACTCTGGCTCTTTTTCCTCTTTCATTTCTTATAGATTTGTATCTACGCTCACTAATCTCTAGCATTTCTGCGAAATGAATCTCGCTCATAACTGCTTCATATGGCTCGTATATTTCTAAGAATTTATCATAATCAATAGATTCACTAATTTTTATTAAATTACTTTTTAATAACTCTTCAATTATTTCTTCCATATAGTTTTAGAATCTCCTAACTTCTTAATTTTAACATACTTTACATAATTAATCAATGCATCCGTTTTTCCTCCACAAAAGAATAGAAAAAGAAGTACTAAAATATATTTTAGTACTTCTTTTATAACTTGTTATTTTATTCTGTTACTGCTGTGTTAGTAGTTATTTGGTTCTTGTTTGTTTTAGGTTCATTTTTTTCTATTTCTGCCTCTTTTTTCTCATCTTGTTCTACTAATGTTTGTAATTGTTCTATTAACTGTTGAAGTTTTGACATATCTTTTCCTATCATTTCCCAGTTGTTACTTTTATTTGATTCCTCTAGGTTTTTGTTTGCATTTATTATTTGTTTAATAAGCTCATCTTTATTCTCTGCTTCCACTTCTATACTTATTGCTTCTTGTGATAGTAAATTTGTAATGGCCTCTTCTATGTTATTTCCTATTGCGACTTTATTTCCTGATGCAACTACAACTTTCTTTAGTTGTGGAACTTGTGATTTATCATTTAGCATTATTTGATATATAGGTTCAACATATAGAAGTGTATTATTTATTGGAACTATTATAATATTTTTTTGTATTTTTGTTCCAGTTACATTTAATGAGTTTAATTCATTTAATATTTTTTCATCTTGTTCTACTAGTGAGTCTAGTTGAATTGTTCCAAGTATTGAACTTCCTGTTTTAAATTTATATAATGTTAATTTTTTGTTGTTTTGGCTATCGCATGTTGCCACTAAGTATGATGTTATATTTTGTTTTTCTTCTATTGTGTATGGTAGTACTAATCCTAGTTGTGCTGAATTATTATTTGTTAGTTTAACCATTGTGTAATATGGTTCTATATCTGTTCCTGTTGCAGCACTAGTTGTTCTGCTAGTATTTTCTTTTGCTACATCCCATACGTCATCTGCTCTATATAATACTTCTGGTTGAACATTATGATATCTTTCTAATATTTTGGCTTGAATATTGTAAAGATATTTTGGATATACCATATGTTTTGAAATATCTTGTGGTATTTCTTCTCCATCTTTAAATAGTTCAGGATAAATATTGCTATATGCAATTGCTATCGGGTCAGATTTATCTGTTATATAAAAATCTGTTGTTCCATCATAAGCATCTATTATTACTTTTACAGAATTTCTAATATAATTTATTTTTTCTTTAAGTCCTCCATATTCTATAATTGTTTCTTGAGAATATGGATAATCATTTGATGTAGTATATGCATCTAATACCCATACCAGTTTGCCTTCATCTGTTACTACCATATATGGTTCTTCATCATATTTTAAATATGGCATTATTGTTTTTGCTCTTGTTATTATATTTCTTGTTGTTATTATTCTGCTTTCCTTTGTTACATTTCCTGAAAAAGCTATTCCAAGATTTTTTTCCTTTACTCCTAGTATAATTCTATCTAAAAATCCTAGTTTTAATCCTGCTTTTCCTTCATATGTGTTTGTATTACTTGTTGTACTTGTTAGTGGATAATCATATTCTTGTTTATTCTTAGCATTTGTTACTATTGGCTCATTTGTTTGTAAACCAAAGTATATTCTAGGTTGTGTTATTTTTACTTTATTATCTTCTCCTTTAAAATCACTTTGAATATATTCTAAGTTTCCGTTTTCATCCACTGAATTTGCAGAAGAAATAATTGCTCCATATCCGTGTGTATATTCATATGTTTTATTATTATACGTTCTAGTATCATTGCTTACAATTTCTCTTGGGCTAATATATACTAGTTTTTCTTTTCCATCTATATTATATATTTCTGGTTTTGTTGTAGTATAAGAATAGTAACCAGAGTTTGTTTGATATTGTTCTAGATTCTCTAATACATTATCTTCATTTAGTATATTTACATTGTTAATAACTTCTTGGTTTTTATTTACTTCATCTTTTGTTATTGTTCCGCTATTTTCTATTTCTATCTCATCTACATTTATACCATATGCACTTTTTGTAAATTCAATATTTTTTTCTATATATTTCTTTTCTTTATCTAGTTCATTGCTATTTACATAAATTAGGTCAAATCCTAGCATTACTACAAATAAAATTACTAAGTATCCTGGTATTATACAAATCCATGTCATTATTCTTTTAAAGTTTTCTTTTTTGAAATTTATCATTGCCATTATTGCTGCTAAAAGTATTATACAAGCAAAAATTCTATAACCCCATGTTTTTATTGTTGCTTCTATTAATCCAGCTCCATAAAGGTTTGTCCCATCTGATAATGTTAAAAACTTGCTATTTACTATATCTTGTACTTTTACTAGTGTAATTGCTGCAAGTCCAAGCACTACTAATATTACGTTTACTCCTAATTGTTTTATAAATGTATTCTTTTTTAGTGTTGCTCTATCAATACCTTTTTCGAAATATTTGTTAAATACTATTATATAATAAACGGCTATATATATTGAATAAATAGCAAGAAGTGCTATAAAGTAAATTATTATTGTTTCTATAAATGGTTTTTGGAACATATAATAACCAACGTCCATATTAAATATTGGATCATATACTCCAAACCAAGCCGTATTAAATGCAAGCATAACTTTTTCTGTAATAAAATTAGATGAAATTAAGCTTATTATTACACTTAAAATTAAACTTATTGATTTGTTTGGAAGTTTTGGCATTTCTTTTTTATCATCATCAAAGAATTTTTTTAATCCTCTTTTTATAAATCTTGTGGTGATATATGTTGCAATATATAATATTGCAAAGTTTACTAATGCTACTCCAACTTTGTATTTTATATTTTGTTTAAATACTTCTACATATTGCTCTCCAATCTCTAAAGCTTGTAAGTATTCTCCTCTTACCGTTACTGCAATATAGATTGCTAATAATATTAAAAATACTATTACTAATATTACTCTTTTTTTGTTTTTTGTTTTTCCCATGATTTGCCTCCTTAATTCTATATTATTGCATTTACAAATTCTTCGGAATTAAATATTTCCATATCATCTATTTGTTCGCCAACGCCTATAAATTTTACTGGTATCTTGTTTTCTGCAACTATTCCTATTACAACTCCGCCTTTTGCTGTTCCATCTAATTTTGTAAGAACTAACCCTGTTATATCTACTGTCTCTTTAAATGCTTTTACTTGTGATATTGCATTTTGTCCTGTTGTTGCATCTAAAACTAACAATACTTCTTTTTTGGCATCAGGTAATTCCTTATCTATTACTTTTTTTATTTTTAATAGCTCGTCCATTAAGTATTTTTTGTTATGAAGTCTTCCTGCTGTATCGCAAATTAAAACATCTGCATTGTCCTTTTTTAGTTCTTGTATTGCTTCGAATACTACAGAAGCAGGGTCTGTTCCTTCATCTCTTTTTACTATTTTAGAACCGCTTCTTTTTGCCCATATTTCCACTTGTTCAACTGCTGCTGCTCTAAATGTATCTGCTGCTGCTATAATTACACTTTTGCCTTCTTTTTTAATTCTATTTGCCATTTTTCCAATTGATGTTGTTTTTCCTACGCCATTTACTCCTACTACTAGAATAACAGTAGGCTTTTTAGATAAGTCAAGTCCGTTTTCTTCTTCGTCTAGAATCTTTTTCATTTCTTCCCTTAATGCATTCTTTACGTCTTCTTCACTTTCTATTTTTTCTTTTTTTATTCTGTTTCTTAATCTTCCTATTATTTCTACAGATGTATCTACACCAATATCTGACATTATAAGTATTTCTTCTAGTTCTTCTAGTGATGCTTCTTTCATTTTGGATATAGTTTTATATTTCTTAAGTAATTTATTCTTTCTTACTTCTCCTATTCCTTCGATATTATCTAGTACTGTTGATAATGCTCCCTTACTTCTTATTTGTTTATGATAACTTATTGTAAAGTTATGTACTTCAGTTTGCATTTTTGTAAGTAAAAGAAATAAATCACTTCTTTTATCGATAGGTATTTCTACTACTGGGTCAAAACCAAGTAAAACATTAGTAGCATGTTTATCATCTTTCTTAAGACCACATACTGGAATATCTAGTCCTAATTCATTGATTACTTCTCTTGCTACATTAATTTGCCCTAAACCACCATCTACTATTACAAGACTAGGTTTTACTAGTCCATCTTTTAGTACTCTAAAATATCTTCGATATATTACTTCTCTCATTGTACCATAATCATCATTCTTATCATTAGTTATTTTAAATTTACGATAATCATTCTTTGAAGGCTTACCATCTACAAAGACTACCATTCCTGATACATTAAAAGTACCAAATAAATTTGAATTATCAAATAGTTCTATTCTATCTACACTATCTAATTTTAATTTATTTTTTAATTCTTCTAAAGCATTAGTAATCTTATCTTCATCTCTCTTAATATAAGTCATTTGTTCTTCATAATATATTCTAGCATTATCATAAGCAAGTTCTAATATTCTTTTCTTTTCTCCCTTAACAGGAGTAATAAACTTAATATTAAATATCTCACTAAAAGCTTCATTATCCACATTATCAGGAGTTAATACCTCTTTAGGTATCGATACATTCTTACTATAAAAATCAAGTAAATAATTAGATAATTCCTCTTCTTCAGTAGTTACCATAGGAAATATAACCCTATTTCTATCAAGAAGTTTACCTCCTCTAACAAAAAGAATCTGAATACTAATATAATTATCCTTAGTATAATAACCCACTATATCAGTATTAACCTTACTATCCAAATCAACCTTTTGTTTCTCAGTAGTAATATTAATATAATCAAGAAGTTCTTTATATTCCATAGCCTTCTCATAATCCATCTTCTCAGAATAACTATACATCTTCTCTTTAAGTCTATCAGTTAATATTTTAGTATTACCATTCAAAAAAGAAACAATCTCACTCTTCATCTCTTTAATCTTATCTTCATCTACATTATGCACGCAGTACCCAAGACACTCTCCTATATGATAATATAAGCACTCTCTCTTTTCATAAGTTCTACACTTCCTAAGAGGATATATTCTATTAAGTATTTCTACTACTCTTTTAGCCGCCCCTACATTAGGATAAGGACCAAATAAATTATTCTTAATCTTCTTAGCATTAATTCTCCTAGTAATCTTAAGAGTGGGTACTTTCTCATCAGTAAGTTCAATATATGGATAAGACTTATCATCTCTATATAAAATATTATACTTAGGATTATATTTCTTAATAAGATTAATTTCCAGTAGTAGACTTTCCATCTCAGTATTAGTAATAATATATTCAAAATGATCTATCTCTCTAACTAACATCATAGTCTTACCCGTATGCTCTCTTTGAAAATATGAACTAAGTCTATTCTTCAAATTCTTACTCTTACCAACATATATAACAATATTATCCTTATTTCTCATAAGATAACAACCTGGTAAATGTGGTACTAAAGAAAGTTCTTTCTTAAACATATTATCACCTCTCTATATAACAAGAAAAAAGCCCTTTACGGACTTTATATTCATAATGGCGGAGTAGGAGAGATTTGAACTCTCGCAGCAGTTTCCCACTCTACACCCTTAGCAGGGGCGCCTCTTCAGCCTCTTGAGTACTACTCCGTTGCTAAATATAATTTTATATTAATTTTATAAAATTGTCAACTAATTTTAACCATTTTTATATCATCCCTACCCTTATAAATACCATTTAACTCTTCCACTAGTAGTTTTATCTCATCATTATCACTAGTATTACCTATTTTTTTATCATATTCATCAAGTTTATTATTAATTTCATCATCACTAAGTAAATACTCTACTATCTTAAAATCTTTATTATAAGCCTTCTCTATCTTATCAATATTATCCCTATTCTTAGTCATAGCTATAACTGTATTATATTTACCATTCTCTTCATAATAAACACCCTTATGTTCATAAATATTTTTTCCATTCAATGTACCACAAGCCATACCGGTCATATAGGTAGCAATGTTATCTTCAACACGCCAACCGCTAGTTGTCGTAACTGTATATTTGGCCGTTTCATCTTCCACCTTATACAAATTGTTATCTTGAGTAGGCATATAAGTAATCTTGGAAACAACACGCTCTACATCAACAGAAGTAGTGGAGGGGGTACCTGCTTGATTTGAAACTACATTCGCTGCAACCGCTACTTTATTAACCATCATAAAATTATTGTCGGTGGCAATAGCAGAAGTAGGATTATCACCGGTAGCGGCTTTTACTTCATAGCTAGTAATATAGTCATACATAGATTCTTTGCTTGAAGGAAGAGTACCATTGCCAATAAACGCATTTATTGCATTCTTGATATCCTGACATGGGTTCAAAATCACAATAACACCATAATTGCCCGATTCAGCAACTTTCAGTTGAGGTTCATAAGTAATACTTGTACCACTTCCTTGTTTATTCAATTGTTCACTAGTCAAAAAGAAAGCAAACTCCTTACCCTCTTTGTGCAGCAGCACCACAGCATCAGTTACACCGGATTCAGCACCTGTACCGGGATCTGTTGCATCACCTGTTTCATTATCTGCCGCACGTGATGAATTAGTAGCAGCACCAATTACCAATGTCAAATTAGCCTTCACTTTTTCCTGTTCGCCCTTACCATTGTTCTCCACAATATCATCGTTTGTACATGCAGCTAATGCAGCGCATGCAAACAGTCCGAATAATAAACCCTTAATCTTCATAACTCTAATTTTTAAATCCATAAATTATTATTTTGTAAATTTCATTCCTCGATTTTCGATATTACAAAGATAAGGGCATTTTAAAGTTAGTCTTAATTGGTGTTTTCGGCAAAATAGATTGGCAAATTCGGAAAAATGCATTTAAAGTGTGATTTCAAGGGCATTTTTGAATGATATGCACATTGCGATGCACAAAATACCCACTATCTTTTTTCTAATTATTTTCTATGGAAAGAAAGTTTGCCGAGTCGTCTTTTTTCAATTGTTAAATTATTCAGGGAATTACCTACCACCAGGTAAAACGTTCAGCACCCGAAGCAGGATTTGCCGATGCCCTAAGCGAAAAGTATCAGGGTCGGGAGAGGGAGAAGACAAAAAAAAGAGGCTGTCTCAAGTGAAGTGCCTCTTTAGTAAAAATATATTCTTTATGCATTCCTTCTTATGAGAGAGATTCAATCTCGGCAAGGGAAAGATGAGTGATGTTCATTATTTGCTCTGAAGTCATTCCCATGGCTTTCATACTGCGGGCGATTTCAAGAGCTTTTTCTTGTTGCCCTTTCCGGATGCCTTCTTGGATGCCTTTCTGCAGACCGTCTTCAAATCCTTCCTCAACACCCTTCTTGGCGGCATAGTCGATGGTAGCCAAATAATCACGATAGGCGTTTACACTATTCTCATAGCGCACAGGATCTTCTTCGAGTGCTTTCTTGGTGAAGATTTTATCGAAGTCATAATCATCGATGAACGGATTGATAAACTTGCCCATTATGTTTTTCTGTGTTTCTATAATACACAAAGATAGCAATTTATATAGAAAAGAACACCGGAAAAGGCGTGTTTTTAAGAATAAATACATATTAAGCGAAAAGCTAAGCTGTACGCATCAGCCTTTCTCTCCGGAAAGTTTGAGCCATTTATCTCTCATACTCTCACCTTACGCGTAACAAGTTAATTATAAATGTGTTATATGGTGATAGTAAAAACATTTGCTCTCACCTATGCTCTCATACTCTCACCACATTTTGAAATACGCCTCCGTATAATATACTAATTGTCAACTACATTCCTTTCATTTTATGAGTTTCCCGGGGTGATGTAAAATAGGACATTTTAAGCGTTTTTCCTCAAAAAGTGTACATGTGTACCTTCATGGAATGTAACGGTGCACAAAGTCCGGGCAGAGGTAAAAAAGACTAAGGTCTTTTTTAAAAAGCTCGTTATCTTTTTTAAAAAGCTCTTGGTCTTTTAAAAAAACGTCCTTGTCTTTTGGGAAGTGCATCATTTCACGTTAGT
>ERZ834722.2578-NODE-2578-length-13908-cov-4.927164_pt1 | contig 13908 bp, 15 predicted proteins | sample MGYA00519576_ERZ834722 | MGnify/ENA primary metagenome ERZ834722 (study PRJEB31850, sample SAMEA3708759) | human gut metagenome | biome: human gut; feature: human-associated habitat; material: faeces | place: China | collected 2014 ...
ATATAAAAAGCGTTAGCTTTATTTCTTGCTTATCGAAACTTCGACAATTTCAGAGCAGACAAGAGTAAAGTGTAAACGCTCACGTTTCTACGTGGGCTTTACTCATTTATTTGTCTGCAAGGTAGTCGAAGACCTCGATAAGCAAATAGTGGTTTAGCCTGCGTTTTTTATATACCTGCAAATAACTAATTATCTGAAGAAATCAATCAACCATGAAAAAAATTTTATTCATATTTGTCTGCACTTTGATTTTCGGTACAACTTCAGCCCAAGACATCATCCTGAAAAAGAATGCCGACGAGATTCCTGCCAAGGTCCTAAAGATTGGCAATACGGAAATCGAATATAAAAAATGGAGTAATATCGATGGTCCCACTTACACAATTGCAACGAACGATGTTTTCATCATCAAATACCAAAATGGTACGAAAGACGTCATTTCTGGCAGTTTAACAAACACCAAATCGAAAATTACAAGTACTTTTCCAAAGTATCAGGGCGAAATAGCAGCTGCATTCGGTCTCGGAGTGGGCGAAGTATCCAGCTATATCAACACAAACCGCATACTTGTAGAAACGGTACACGGCGTACGCATCAACCCCTATCTATTCACTGGTCTGGGCCTTGGATTCAACTATTTTTACGAATCCATAGACATAGTAAACAATTACGGAAGAGTGGTCAGTAACTACAACGGAGCCGGAGTATTATCTCCATTCATCAATCTGAAAGGATATTATCCGGTGACTGAAAAATTCGCTGTCTATCTTTCGCTCGACCTCGGTGCCGCATTCGGAGTAGCCGGCTGGGCCGAGGGAACGGAATTCTATACCAGCGTAGGTCCGGGCATTAACTGGGGAAACCGAAAAGGATCGCCCCGCGGAGATTTCAGCATCCGATTCCAACATATGGGAACAGGGATGAATGCCATTCTGTTCAGAATCGGCTTCGGATTCTGATCAAACACAAGAAGAAAGCGCCCCCGTTGCGGGGGCGCCTCCTTCTTCATAAAATATGTCACTGAATCACCGCTTGCGGATTATCTCGCCGCCGTGGCGGATGGCCTCCTCGTTGGCCGGAAGCATTTTCCACGCGCGCTCGGGAAGCGACTTTTTCAGACCCACCATCACGTTCTCCATCGCGACCACGGGGCGCACCTTGAGGTAACCGCCCAGTATCATCGTGTTGAACAGTTTGGCCTGACCCATCTTCGCACACTCGGCCGTGGCGTCGATCGCATAGACTTCGATGTCCTTGCGCACGGGGTGCCGCGTGATGCCGTTCGTGTCGTAGATCAGCACGCCGCCCGGCTTGACCATCGGCTCGAATTTCTCCATCGACTGCTGGTTCAGGATGATCGCCGTGTCGAATTCATGGGCGATAGGCGACGAAATCTTCCGGTCGGAGAGAATCACCGTCACGTTGGCCGTGCCGCCGCGCATCTCGGGACCGTAGGAGGGCATCCACGTCACCTCGAAATCCTGCATCACCCCCGAGTAAGCCAGAATCTTACCCATCGAGAGGACGCCCTGTCCTCCGAATCCTGCAATTATCAATGTCTCTTTCATAGCGTTACTCTTTTTTTACGTCCTTAATGTCGCCCAGCGGATAGAAGGGCAGCATGTTCTCGGCAAGCCACTGGTTCGAAGCCACGGGCGAGAGTTTCCACCCGCTGTTGCAGGTCGAGACGACCTCCACGAGCGAAAAACCGTTGCCGGCCATCGAATTCTCGAACGCCTTGCGGATCGCCTTTTTGCACTTGCGCACGTTGGCCGCCGTATGCACGCTCTGCCGCGTGATGTAGGTCGCGCCGTCCAGATGGGCCATCATCTCGGCGATCTTGTAGGGATAGCCGTTCAGCCGCGGATCGCGGCCGTAGGGGGTCGTCGCGGTCTTCATGCCCAAGAGGGTGGTCGGGGCCATCTGGCCGCCGGTCATGCCGTAGATCGCATTGTTGATGTAGACGGCCACGACGTTCTCGCCGCGCGCCGCCGCATGGATCGACTCCGCCGTACCGATGGCCGACAGGTCGCCGTCGCCCTGATAGGTGAAGACCATATTCTGCGGGTAGAGCCGCTTCACGGCCGTCGCAACGGCCAGCGCGCGCCCGTGCGCCGCCTCGATCCAGTCGATGTCGATATAGTTGTAGGCGAACACCGAGCAGCCCACGGGCGAAATGCCCACGGTCTTCTCCGCGAGTCCCATCTCCTCGATGACCTCGGCGATGAGCTTGTGCACCGTGCCGTGGCTGCAACCCGGGCAGTAGTGCATGACGTTATCGGTGATGAGTTTCGGTTTTGCGTAAACCAGATTCTCCGTTTTCTTTTCAACCTCTGCCATCGTCTTCTACTTTTTAATCAGTTTTTCCTTGAGCGCGTCGAGCACTTCGTCCGGGTTGAACATCATGCCGCCCTGACGCCCGTAATGCTCGACCGGGGCCTTGCCGTTGACGGCCAGCCGCACGTCCTCGACCATCTGGCCGGCGTTCAGCTCGACACTCAGGAACCCCTTCACCCGTGCGGCCAGTTCGGCGATCGGACGGGTCGGGAAAGGGTAGAGGGTGATCGGACGCAGCAGGCCGACTTTCAGCCCCTCGGCGCGAGCCATTTCGACCGTCGCCGAGCAGATGCGGGCCGACGAACCGAAGGCCACGATCACGTAGTCGGCGTCGTCGCACTCAATGGCTTCGTAACGCACCTCGTTCTCTTCCAGCGCCTTGTATTTCTCCTGCAACCGTTTGTTGATGACTTCCATCTTCTCCGACTGCAATTCGAGCGAGGTCACGATGTTGCGCGCGCGGCCGGCGGGTTTGCCCTGCGCGGCCCACGTGCCGCACTCGGCCTTCAGCTCCTCATCGGTCTTGCGCGGACGCTGGGGTGCGAGCACCACCTTCTCCATCATCTGACCGATGGCGCCGTCGGCGAGGATCAGCGCCGGATTGCGGTATTTGAACGCGAGGTCGAACGCCTCGAACACATGGTCGTGCATCTCCTGCACCGAGTTGGGAGCCAGCACGATCATGTGGAAATCGCCGTGGCCGCCGCCTTTGCAGGCCTGGAAATAGTCGCCCTGCGAAGGCTGGATCGTACCCAGGCCCGGGCCGCCGCGCTGGCAATTGACGATCAGGCAGGGCAGCTCGGCGCCCGCCAGGTAGCTCAACCCCTCGGACATCAGGCTGATGCCGGGGCTGGACGAGGAGGTCATCACCCGTTTTCCGGTCGATGCGCCGCCGTAGACCATGTTGATCGAAGAGATCTCCGACTCGGCCTGCAAAACGACCATGCCCGTGGTCTCCCACGGTTTGAGTTCCATGAGGGTCTCCATCACCTCCGACTGCGGAGTGATGGGGTATCCGAAATATCCGTCGCAACCGTAGCGAATGGCCGCATGGGCGATCACTTCGTTGCCTTTCATCAGTTTCACTTCATTCTCTGCCATAGCTTACTCGAATTTTTGACGATAAACCGTAATGCAGCTATCCGGACAAATCACCGCACAGGAGGCACAGCCCGTGCAGGAATCGGGATTGACCATCCACGCAACGGGATAACCTTTGCTGTTGACCTCCGCCGACAGCGCGAGCACGTCGCACGGACAGGCCGAAGCACAGACCCCGCACCCCTTGCAGCGCTCCTTGTCGACAACGATTGTTCCTTTGATTTTTGCCATAACGCCTAATATTGTTAAGTTGCTTACAAATATAATAAATAATCGGATAAAAACGATTCGGATTGCAACATTTCTTTCGGCATAAACGACAAACAAAAAGCAGAAAATCCGCATGTTCCCGTGCGAACTCCCTGCATACAAAACCGTTCGGCCGTCATCCGGCTTTCGGATCGGGACCGTATTTATTTCCGCCCCGCGTCCCGGGCGTACGGCACCGGACGGGGAGCTGTCGGCAATCCGGCCCAAAGGCGGTTCGGGATTCCGCAAGTTTCCCGCAAAAAAAGAGCCGCCCGCAGGCGGCCCTCGTCGATTATTTTTCGTCGAACGAGTGGATCACCACTCCCGACCGCAGTTTGGGTTCGAACCACGTGGTCTTCGGCGGCATGATGTTGCCCGTGTCGGCAATGTTGATCAGCTGCTGCATCGAGACGGGGTAGAGGGCGAACGCCGCCTTCATCTCCCCGCTGTCCACACGGCGTTTCAACTCGCCCAGACCGCGGATGCCGCCCACGAAGTCGATCCGCTTCGAGGTGCGCAGATCCTTGATGTCCAGAATCCGGTCCAGCACCAGATTCGACAGCACCGTGACGTCCAGCACGCCGATCGGGTCGTTGTCGTCATAGGTGCCCGGCCGGGCCGTCAGGCTGTACCAGCGGCCGTCGAGGTACATCGAAAAATTGTGCAGCGCCGCGGGGCGGTACTCCTCCGTCCCCTTGTCCTCAACGACAAACGACTCGTTGAGTTTTTCGAGAAGTTCGGCAGGCGTCAGGCCGTTCAGGTCCTTCACCACGCGGTTGTAGTCGATGATGCGGAGCTGGCCCGCCGGGAAGGTCACGGCCAGGAAATAGCAGTACTCCTCGCAGCCCGTGTGGTTCGGATTCTTCGCGCGGCACTCCTGTCCCACGCGCGCCGCGGCGGCCGTGCGGTGGTGTCCGTCGGCGACGTAGAGCGCCGGGATGCCCGCGAAAATCTCCGTGATGCGGTCGTTGGTCTTCCGGTCGCGGATCACCCACAACTGGTGCCCGAAGCCGTCGGCAGCCGTGAAATCATACTCCGGGGCGTTGTTTTTCACCACGTCGGCGACGATGGCGTCGATCTCGGCATCGTCGGGATAGGCGAAGAACACCGGCTCGATGTTGGCCTTCTGGTTGCGGACGTGGATCATGCGGTCCTCCTCCTTGTCGGGACGCGTCAGCTCGTGCTTCTTGATCGCCCCCGAGAGATAGTCCTCGAAATGGCAGCACATCGCCAGACCGTACTGCGTGCGGCCCTCCATCGTCTGCGCATATATATAGTAGTACTCCTCGGGGTCCTGCCGCAGCCAGCCTTCGGACTGCCAGCGGCGGAAATTCTCGACCGCCTTGTCGTAGACGGGCTGCGAATGCTCGTCGGCGATGGGGTCGAAGTCGATCTCGGGCTTGATGATGTGCAGCAGCGAACGCTCCGTGGCTTCGGCCTTCGCCTCGGCGGAGTTGAGTACGTCGTAGGGGCGCGAAGCCACCTCGGAGGCATGCTCCTTCGGGGGACGGACTGCGCGGAAAGGTTTTATTCTAACCATAATGCATCGGTTGTTTTAAGGCGAAAAAGCGGGTCCGTCATATGAGATATGCGCACCCGCCTTTTCGCACGGTTGGTTTCTATTTGTTGACCTGGAAACGGGTGTTGCCGTTCTTCAGAAAATCGACAATCTGGTTGGCGGCGGCGAGTCCCGCGTTGACATTGGCCTCGGCGGTCTCGGCGCCCATCTTCTTCGCCGTGGCGAAAACCCGTTTGCCGAACTTCTCGTCCAGCTCGGCCTGATTGCCGGCGGCGATGTCGGTGATGTATTTCAGGTCCTCGCGTTCGGTCATAGCGCGCACGACGCCCTCCTCGTCGATCACCTCCTTGCGGGCGGTGTTGACCAGCGTCGCGCCCTTGGGCATCGACATCATCAGGTCGTAGCCGATCGAGCCTTTGGTCTGGGCCGTGGCGGGAATGTGCAGCGAAAGGAAGTCGGAAACCCGGTAAAGCTCCTCGACCGAAGCCACTTTCTTCACGCCGTCGGCCTCGAAAACCGCCCCGTCGGCGATGAACGGATCGTAGGCGACGACATTCATGCCCAACGCCTTGCCCTTGCGGCCCACCAGTCTGCCGACGTTGCCGTAGGCGTGGATGCCGAGGGTTTTGCCCTGGAGTTCCGTACCCGTACCCGGCGTGAAGCGGTTGCGCGACATGAAGATCATCATGGCCAGCGCCAGTTCGGCCACGGCATTGGAGTTCTGACCCGGGGTGTTCATCACCACGATGCCCCGCGCCGAAGCCGCCGCAAGGTCCACGTTGTCGTAACCCGCGCCGGCGCGGACCACGATCTTCAGGTTTTTCGCCGCGGCGATGACCTCGGCGGTCACCTTGTCGCTGCGGACGATCAGCGCGTCGACGTCGGCCACGGCTTCGAGCAGCTGGCCCTTGTCGGTGTATTTTTCGAGCAGCGCCAGTTCGTATCCGGCGTCCTCGACGATCTTACGGATTCCGTCCACGGCCTTTTTGGCGAAGGGTTTTTCCGTTGCAACCAGTATCTTCATAGTTTCGATCAATGACGTGAAATAAATATCCTGTTCTTTTTTTGTCTCCCGCATCAGCGGGACGATGGTCGGACACATCGGAGCTATTTCTTATGCGCCTCGGCGAACTCCTGCATGCAGGCCACCAGCGCCTCGACGCTCTCCTTGGGCAGGGCGTTGTAGCACGACGCGCGGAAGCCGCCCACCAGACGGTGGCCCTTGATGCCGACCATGCCGCGGCTCTTGGCGAACTCCATAAACTCGGGAGCCAGCTCCTCGCAGCCCTCGGCCATCACGAAGCAGATGTTCATCAGCGAACGGTCCTCCTTCTCGACCGTACCGCGGAAGAGCGGGTTGCGGTCGATCTCGTCGTAGAGCAGCGCGGCCTTCTCCTTGTTGCGGCGGTAGATTTCGTCGACGCCGCCGATCGACTTGAGCCACTTCAGGGTCTCCTTCAGGACGTAGATCGGGAACACGGGAGGAGTGTTGAACATCGAGTTGTTCTCGACATGGGTCCTGAACGACATCATCGTCGGCAGGTCGCGGACGATCCTGTCCAGCATATCCTCGCGGATGATGGCGAACGCCACGCCCGCGGGAGCCAGGTTCTTCTGCGCGCCGCCGTAGATCATGGCGTATTTCGAAACGTCCACCGGGCGCGAGAGGATGTCCGAAGACATGTCGGCGATCAGGGGCACGGGCGACGAGAGGTCCTCGTGGTACTCCGTGCCGTAGATCGTATTGTTCGAGGTGATATGCACATAGTCCAGGTCGGCGGGAATGGCGAACCCCTTGGGAATATAGGTGAAGTTCCTGTCCTCGGACGAAGCCAGCACCTCCACTTCGCCGTAACGTTTCGCCTCCTTGATGGCCTTTTTGGCCCAGACACCCGTATTCACATAACCGGCCTTCCTGCCCAGGAAGTTGGCGGGAATTTCATAGAAATAGGTACTTGCACCGCCCCCAAGATAGATGATCTTGTAGTTGTCGGGAATGTGGAGCAATTCGCGGAAAAGAACGTCGGCCTCGGCCATCACGTCGTCGAAATCCTTCGTCCGGTGCGAGATCGAAAGCAGCGAAAGACCCGATCCGTTGAAGTCGAGAATCGCCTTGGCCGCATTTTCGATGACCTCGTCCGCCAGAATGGAAGGTCCCGCATTGAAGTTGTGCTTTTTCATAATAATTCGTATGTGATTTGAATGATCTGACTCTTAACTGTTAGTTTGCTAACACAAATATAAATAAAAAAATTTCAGAAATACAAAGATAGCCAAATAAATTTCACTCCGCAGGAAGAACGCCCCTCTTTTCGGATTGTTTTTGTTAATTTTACCGGGAACAAACCCCGGCTCGGACAGGCTGCACCCCGGCAAAATGCAAGTAAACTTGCTTTTGCGCTCGGCTTGCACTATCTTTGCCGAAAAATTACAAGTTCCCGTACACATGGTAAAATCAATGACCGGCTTCGGCAAAGGCGAGGCCGCACTCCGGAATAAGAAAATCACGGTCGAGATCCGCTCGCTGAACTCCAAGCAGTTGGACCTCTCGCTGCGCCTCCCGGCAGTCTACCGGCAGTCGGAATACGAGATCCGCAACCTGATCGCCCGCACGATCCAGCGGGGCAAGGTCGACGTCTTCGTCACGGTCGAGTCGCAGGCTGTCGAAACGTCGGCGCGCATCAACCGCGAGGTGTTCCGCGAATACCTCCGCCAGATGAACGACACGCTTTCGTTCTCGGGCATCGACGCCGGCTACGACGCCATCCTGCCCGTGATCATGCGTCTTCCGGATGTCGTCGCGACCGAGGCCGAGGCCATCTCCGAAGAGGAGCACGCCGCGCTGCTCGCCGCCGTGGAGGCTGCCGCTGCGCATCTCGACGCGTTCCGCGAGCAGGAGGGCGCCATCCTGATCGCCGACCTGCTGCGCCGCGTGGAGCTGATCGAGCAATATAAAACAGAGGTCGTGCCCTTCGAGAAGGCCCGCACCGAAACGGTCAAGGCCCGCATTCTGGACAACCTCTCGAAACTGGCCGTCGACGTGGACCGCAACCGGCTGGAGCAGGAGATGATCTTCTACCTCGAGAAACTCGACATCACCGAGGAGAAAGTGCGCCTCACGAACCACTGCAACTACTTCCGGGAGGTGGCCTCTTCGGAGGAGGGCGCAGGCCGCAAGCTGGGCTTCATCGCGCAGGAGATGGGCCGCGAGATCAACACGATGGGCTCGAAAGCCAACGAGCCGAACATTCAGATTCTCGTCGTCAAGATGAAGGACGAGCTGGAGAAGATCAAGGAACAGGTATTGAATATCCTGTAATCCGCAGATTACAGGATATTCCAATTAAAAATTGAGAATGAAAAATTAAAAATTCCATTCGGCAAAATCATCCGGAGAAGAGAACGATTTTTCATTTCTAATTTTTCATTTTTAATTTCATCAAATGGGTAAGGTCATCATATTCTCCGCCCCGAGCGGTTCAGGCAAAACCACCATCGTCCGGCACCTGCTGGAACGCTATCCGCAGTTCGAATTCTCCATCTCGGCGACCAGCCGCGCCCCCCGCGGCCAGGAGCGCGACGGGGTGGACTACTACTTCCTCTCGCACGGGGAGTTCATGCAGGCCGTGGCCGAAAACCGCTTCGTGGAGTGGGAGGAGGTCTACAAGGGAACCTGCTACGGCACGCTGCGCTCGGAGGTGGAGCGCATCTGGGCCAAGGGCCATGTGATCGTCTTCGACGTCGACGTGGTCGGCGGCATCAACCTCAAGCGCATCTTCGGCGACGACGCCTGCTCGGTGTTCATCATGCCGCCCTCGGTCGAGGAGCTGCGCCGACGGCTCGAAGGCCGCGGCACGGACGCCCCGGAGGTGATCGACCGCCGTGTGGCCAAGGCCGAATTCGAACTGACGAAAGCCCCCGAGTTCGACCACGTGGTGGTCAACGACTGCCTCGACGAGGCCGTGTGCGGCACGTGCAGCATCCTCGACCAATTCATCGCACGGTAGGATGAAACGGGTCATGCTCTATTTCGGGTCGTTCAACCCCGTGCACCGCGGCCATATCGCGCTGGCGGAATACGTCGTCGGGCAGGGTCTCTGCGACGAGACCGTGCTGGTCGTTTCGCCCCAAAGCCCCTACAAACAGGCCGCGGAACTGGCTCCCGAAATGGACCGTTTCGAAATGGCCGAGATCGCCTGCGCCGCTTCGAAATACCCGGATCGCATCAAACCTTCGGTCGTGGAATTTCTGCTGCCGAAACCCTCATACACAATAGATACCCTGCGTTACCTCAAGGAAAACTTCGGGTCGGGGATGCAGTTCTCGATCCTGATGGGCAGCGACCAGATCGCGCGCCTCGCGGGATGGAAGGAGTACGAACAAATCCTCGAATACCCGGTTTACGTCTACCCGCGGCGCGGCGAACCGGCGGAGGGATTCGAAGGGCGCATCACGCCGCTGACGGACGCCCCGTTGCAGGACTTCGCCTCGACGGACGTGCGCGACCGCATCGGGCGGGGCGAGGACGTCGCCGCCATGCTCGACGAGGGCGTCGCCGCCTACATCCGCCGCAAGGGGCTGTGGAGTCCCGCGACGCGCATCGCAGCCCTCGGGGCGCAGATCGCCGCCGAGCCCGGAAACACGGCGCTCCTGGTCGAGCGCGGAAAACTCCATTACCGGATGGGCGAGTGGGGTCCGGCCCTCAACGACTTCAACGCGGCGCTGCGTATCGACGACACGCACGTCGAAGCCAAGGAGTTCGCCCGGATGGTGCAGGAGATACTGGAATTCCGATACAAAGATATATACAACCCCTGAAATGACACGTTTGAAGATAGCCCTCCTGGCAGGCGGCGATTCGCCCGAACGGGAAATCGCCCTTCAGAGCGCCGCCCTGATCGAGGCGGCCCTCGACCACTCGAAATACGACATCACGGTCATCGACCTCCACGGCCGCGACTGGCACCACACGGCCCCCGACGGGCGGCAGTGGCAGGTGGACAAGAATGATTTCTCGATCACCGTCGACGGTGTGCGCAAGGCGTTCGACTACGCGCTGATCATCATTCACGGCACGCCCGGCGAGGACGGCAAGCTGCAAGGCTACCTCGACATGATGGGCGTTCCCTATTCGTCGTGCTCGATGACCTCGTCGGTCATCACCTTCGACAAGATCACCGCCAAACGCACGCTCGCAGGGCGTGTCAACCTGGCCCGCGAGGTCTTCCTGCGCCGCGGCGAAGCGTTCGACCCGGCGCAGATCGTCGCGGAACTGGGAATGCCCCTGTTCGTGAAGCCCAACGCCAACGGCTCGTCGTTCGGCGTGACGAAGGTGCACGCCCCGGAGGAGCTTCCGACGGCCATCGAAGCGGCATTCGCCCAGGGCGACGAAATCCTGATCGAGGAGTGTGTCGCGGGCCGCGAAATGGGCTGCGGCATGCTCGTCGCCGGCGGCAGGGAGTATGTTTTCCCGATCACGGAGATCGTTTCGAAGAAGGATTTCTTCGACTACGAAGCCAAATACACCGCCGGATTTTCCGACGAAATCACCCCTGCGGACATCACCCCGGAGGTGAAGGCCGAGCTGAACCGCATGACCCGCGAGGCGTACCGCACCTGCCGCTGTTCGGGCGTCGTAAGGGTAGACTTCATCGTGACCCCCGCGGGCGTGCCCTATTTCATCGAGCTGAACTCGATTCCCGGCATGAGCGGGGGAAGCATCGTTCCCAAACAGGCCCGCGAAATGGGCATGTCGCTCGGAGAACTCTATGACATCATCATCGCCGACACCTGCCGCAAATGATCGAGATAGACGACAAAATCGTAAGCGCCGACCTGCTGCGCGAGTGTTTCGCCTGCGACATCGCGCAGTGCAAAGGGATCTGCTGCGTCGAAGGCAACGCCGGGGCGCCGCTCGAAGCCGACGAGGTGGAGATCCTCGAACGCGAATACCCCAATTACAAACCCTACATGACGGCGGAAGGCATCGAGTCGGTCGAACGGCAGGGATTCATGGTCGTCGACGAAGACGGCGACCTGACGACGCCGCTCGTGGACGACGCCCAGTGCGCCTATACCTACACGGAAAACGGCGTCACGCTCTGCGCCATCGAAAAAGCGTGGGCCGAAGGCAAAACCCCGTTCCGCAAGCCGATTTCGTGCCACCTCTATCCGATCCGCGTGATGCGCTTCTCGAACGGCACGGTGGGACTCAACTACCACCGCTGGTCGGTGTGCGCTCCGGCCCGCCGGTGCGGCGCCAGGCTGGGCATTCCGGTCTACAAAGCCCTTCGGGAACCGATCGTCCGCCGTTTCGGCGAGGAATTCTACAAGGCGCTGGAAGCCGCCGAAGAGCTGATCAAGCAACAATAAGAAAGAGATTATGAAAAAATACATTTTCACCCTTATCGCCCTCTCGATGATCTTCACCGCGACGGCCCGCAAGCCCAAAAACACGCGGACGACAGAGGCGGCGGCCCGCGAAATCGCCGCGGCCGATTCGCTGCGCCTGGTGGCGTCGCGGCAGGCCGCGCTGATCGACTCGCTGCAAAACCTCGTCGCCGTTGCCGAACAGCGGGATGAAACGGCTGAAAGCGAGACGGCCGCTCCCGATCCGGTCGTCGACCCGGAGCAGGCCGCGGCGGATTCCGTGGCGGCGCTGCGCCTCCGTCTCCGGCCCACGAAGATCGAGTCCATTTTCGACACCAACGGGCTGACCGTGCTCGACACCCTCGCCACGGAAAACGACGCCGTGCAGGTGATCCTGTACAGCAACAATTCGTGGAAATACGTCCTCAACCGCGAGGTGGCCAAAGACAGCACGATTTTCGAGAAATACTGGGACACGACGACGCTCTTTCCCTACAAGGAGGTCGACATGTCGGAAATGCCCAAATCGGTGGTGATCGACCTCGTCGACTCGCTGACCAGCTACCACTGCCCCTATCAGGGTTCGGTGCACCCGCGCGGCAAATACGGTCCGCGACGCCGGCGCCAGCATCAGGGCGTGGACCTGCCGCTCAAGACAGGCGACCCGGTTTACGCCACCTTCTGCGGCCGCGTACGCATCTCGCAGTACAACAGGGGCGGTTACGGCAACCTGGTGATCATCCGCCACGACAACGGGCTGGAGACCTACTACGGCCACCTGTCGGAACGTCTGGTGGAACCCGACCAATGGGTCGAGGCGGGGCAGATCATCGGTCTGGGCGGTTCGACGGGCCGGTCGACGGGACCTCATCTCCACTTCGAGACCCGCTACTACGGACAGTCGTTCGACCCCGAACGCCTGATCGACTTCAAGAACGGAACGTTGAGCCGCGAGACCTTCCTCCTGAAGAAGTCGTTCTTCAGCATCTACTCCAACGCCGGACAGGATTTCGAAGACGAGATCGCCAACGAGGAGCAGGACAAGAAGGAAGCCGCCGAGAAAGCGGCCATGAAATACTACAAGATCCGTTCGGGCGACACGCTGGGCGGCATCGCGGTGCGTTACGGCACGACCGTTTCGCGGCTCTGCCAGCTCAACGGCATTTCGCGCACCACGACGCTGCGCATCGGCCGCTCGCTGCGCGTACGGTAGCCACGGTCCGACGATAAAAGGCGAACGCCTGCTTCCGATAAGGAAGCAGGCGTTCGTTCCATAGCAATGATACCAAAAGGGAGAACGCTTCGGTTTTTCAAATACCGGAATATTTTTCTCTTGCACGCTGCAAACCAACGACGTATTACAGAATTGCGAACACATCCTTTCGACATCGCGACCTTTTCAGTCTGCATCATTTTTTTGCAAAAATCATTGAATAGACGGCTGAATTCAATAACTTTGTATTGAAACGATGAAACGTTTTTAAACATTCCGGTTTTCCGTATCATAATTCACAAGATTCACGGAAAACATCCGACGATTCATTTCAAACCTAAAACCATCACGACATGAAATCCAACGTTCTGATTCTGAAAGCAGTCCTGCTCCTGCTGGGCGGAAACCTCGTTGCGTGCGATGACTCGAAAGAACCCGAAGTCGTCGGCACGCCTCCCGTCGCCGCCTCCGAGGAGGTAACGGCTTTTTTCACGACGCATCTGCCGGAGAGTTCCTACAACTGCTCCGAAGTAAAATTTAACTTCTCCGAAATCGATTTCGGTGAAACGGAATGTTTCCTGATCAACAGCACGGAAGAGTTCGAGGCCGTTGCGCCGCCTTCGGTTGTCCTGCCGGTCATCGACTTCGAAAAATACACGCTCATCATCGGACAACATCTGTTGGGCGACCCCGGATACTCTTTCGGGAAGCAGGCTGTCGACACCGACACCGAATCCGGTAAAATGACCTTAAATCTGGTATACAGTAGAATGGGAGGAGCCTCTCCGACGGTCATAACTACGTTTTACGTTTGGGGACTATACTCCAAACTTCCCGGAAGCGCAATCGACGTTAAGATAACCATCATTTAGATACCGAGAATCATGAAATGACCGCCATGCGACACGGCATCGCTTCTTCGCTCCAATCGGAATAAGAGACCAAAAATCGGCAGGATAATCGAATTCGATTATCCTGCCGATGAATATAATTGGATCAGTCCTCTTTCACAAAGGACACCGCACTACTCGAAACGGGGTTTCACATAGCCGTCGTCATACGACGTGAAGACCAGCCCGGGCAGGGGAGTCCGCTCCGACCCGTAGACCATCGAATCGAT
>ERZ834722.2584-NODE-2584-length-13884-cov-9.560417_pt1 | contig 13884 bp, 11 predicted proteins | sample MGYA00519576_ERZ834722 | MGnify/ENA primary metagenome ERZ834722 (study PRJEB31850, sample SAMEA3708759) | human gut metagenome | biome: human gut; feature: human-associated habitat; material: faeces | place: China | collected 2014 ...
GGTATGAACTCCAACAAAAGTGCGGATGCTCTGACGGGCAGCTACGGACTGTTCGCCTTCAGCTGCATCTTCTGGCTGGGGACGATGTTCCTTCTGGCATGGCTCCTGCTGAAAAAACGAGATGTCCGGGCATAGCACAAAGGGGAGAGCACCTTCACGGTTGCCCTCCCCTTTTTTCAGCTGTTCAACTGCTGCATGATCTTCCTGACCTCGCTGCTGGAGTATCCCTCCTTGAGCAGCTGGGTGCGGATGGCCGTATCACTGCGGCCCTGACTGCGCATCCTCGCCGCGCTGTACGGCACGGTGCCGCCGCTGGAAACACCGCTTTTGCCCACCTTCAGGCCGGTGTCACCCGTCAGGCTGCCGCGCTTCGCCGCTGCATCGGCGCTGGCTTTTTCGGCAGTCCGGCTGGCCTTTTCCTGCTTGGCTGCCCACTGGCTCTTGCTCGGATCCAGCCGCTCTGCCGCAAGGGCATTGCTGACCTGCTGCTGGCGGAGTTTGTCCTGATATTCCTGCTGCGCCTGCTCGTTTTTGTACTGCTGCTGTGCCAGCTCATCCTGCCGCAGCTGCTCCTGCATTTTCTGCTTCCATGCCGTGTCGGCCCGTTCGGCTTCATAGGCGCGGTTGCCTGCATAGATGTTGTACCCGGTGTTCAGCAGGCTGCCTGCCATGCTGCCCAGACCCGTGGTGCCGGTGATGGCCAGCTGGGCCGCGTCACCCAGAAAGCCCAGCACGGTCATCACATTGTTGAATCCCTGCTGGCGGCGGGCCGCCTCCTGCTGTTCCTGTGCCGCGTAGTAACCGTACAGGCTGTCCAACTGGCCCAGATAATCCTGATAGCGCCCGTAATCCTGGGTGTAAGCCGTGTTGTAGGCATTGCCCTTTTGTTCCAGCTGGGTGTAGTAATCCGCCAGCTCCCGCTCATACTTCTGCTGGGCATTCTGCTCCTGCCCGTTCAGCTGGTCGATCTGCTCCACCAAGGCATCGCCGCCGCTCTGGTAGGTATCCAGCGCCAGCCGGTACAGCGTAGGGATGGCCTCGCTCAACGCACCGATCTGCTGCTGGTATGCCTGCCGGGCCGCACTGGCCGCGTAGCTGGAACCATAGCCGCCGGTCAGGGCAGCGGCCTGCGCCGCCGCGTCAGCACTGGCGTTCTGGGCATTCTGGGTGTACAGCTGGGCGTACTGGCGGTACAGTGGGTCGGCACCATAGCTGTAACTGAATTCCTTCCGGTCCAGCAGATTCTCCATCAGGCCGTCAATGCGGCCCTGATAGGCGCTCTCGTAATCGCCGGGGCGGTTGGCCTGCCACTGCTTCAGGTCGCTGGCCGCGTCCGTCACCTCCTGCGAGGGCCGGTACTCTGCCGAAGCCAGCGCGTTTTCCACATCCTGCCGGTTTTTCAGCCCGCCTGTGGTGTACTCCTGCTTCTTTTTCTCGCTCATGTCTCCTCCTTTCCCAAACTGCCGGAAAGCCTGCCCCGCAGCTCCTCCGAGAAATTCTCCGTGTCCAGATTGCAGAGCACATACTGCAATTGCTCCTGCATCTGGTACAGATAATTCCGCAGGGCTGCGCAGTGCCCGGGCATCCTCCGGGTCCATATTCTCACTCAGCCTGGGCAGGCCGATCTTGCCCAGGCCCGCAATGCTTGCCATGGTTCATCCCTCCAGTTCCATCCAGTTTCCCTTTGCCCCGCTGAAGGTCTTGGCCAGGCTCCGCAGGGTGATCTGCCCATAGCCCCACAGCCGCAGCCGGAGCGAGGCGCACCGCCGGGGCACAAGGTGCAGATCACAATTGCGGCGCGGGCCCTCCACTGTCAGGGCAGCGGCGTTCTCCCAGGGGCCGCCGTCATAGCTCACTTCCACAGTCACCTGGCTCCTGCAGGCGGCATCCAGCCGCAGTGTCAGCCGGGAGAGGTACCGCTCCTCGGGGCTGTCCAACCCCAGATCTCCGGTGGTCAGGGCAAACTCCACGCCCTGTTCCGTCCCCTCGCTTCTCTGCCCTGCCGCTTCCCGGCTGGGATCAGCGGCCCAGAGCGCCCGGCCATCCCAGAGATAGAGCTGCCCGCCGGTGCTGGCCATCTCAAAGGAGCAGACATCCTCCTCATGCCAGAGGCCCCGCTCGGTATCATAGACCAGCAGCCGCACCTCGTTTTCCCGGCTGACATGCAGATAATACCGGCCATCCAGCGCGCCGCCCACGGCCTGCTTCACATTGGCAAGCCGCCCGGCATCCAGCGCCGCCGACACCTTGGCCGGGATGCTGCCGTCCCACGCCATCACGCCGTCGGGCGAGAGATAATACAGCGTCTCGTTCAGCACGCAGAGACTGCGGGCCGCGTTTCTGGCCACGCCCCGGCAGCGCAGGGAGCTGAGCTGGAAATCCGAGGGCTTGGAGCCGTAGAGCTTGTGCAGGGTGTTTTCCTTGAAGAACAGCGCATAGCCCATGCAGGTGGCCGCGCCGGTAAAGGGGCCATCGCTGCCCACGGTCACGGCATAGCTGTCTGCCGCGATGCCCCGGTAGGAGAACCAGTTGGTAGGGTCGCCCAGCTTGCAGGCGTAGATGACATTCTCCCTGCTGGAACAGCCCCACACCCGGTTGTCGCACTCGGTCAGGTACTCAAGGTCGGGCACCCGGCGCTCCACCTTCACACCCTCCGCCGGGAAATACTCTTCCCGCTGTGTGCCGTCCATGCTCACCCAGACAGCACTGCTGCCATTGTGGACAAGCCTGCCGTAAAAGTGTTCGCCGCCCGGGTCAGCCCGCAGGCGCAGGGTGGTTTCGGTCACACCGTACACGATGCGGTCGCCGTCCAGCCCGGCCCACTGGCCTGCCTGTTCAGCCCCCGTACCGGTCAGGGTCACGGTATCCCACACCCGGAACTCCGCCCCGATGCCCTCAGCGGTCACAAGGCAGTAGTCCAGCGGGATCACCGTCCAGTTGCCCGAAGCCTCGCTGTACACCTCCAGCGTATTCTCTGCAGAATAGGGCTTGTCCGGCTCATTCAGCTTCAGAAACAGCTGGCCGTCCTGCGGGTGTTCCGGCTCCTTCGTGCCCTTGTCCTTCACCTCGTAGGTATTCCCCGAAGCATCACAGGGCGCAAAGCTCACGCTCAGGCTTCCCGCCTCCCAGGCAGCACCCAGCGGGGCCACGCTGCCATCGGCCGTATCAAACGCCACCTTGTCCGGGAAGATCAGGATCTTTGTTCCGATGCCCACCATCGTCTTGCGGCTGTCTGCCACGGCATTTTTCACGGTGACGGGCTGGGCCGGGGCCTCGTCCGGGGTATAAACCAGGTCCTGCCCGCAGACGGTCAGCAGACCGTTCAGGTGATACATCCCGTTCAGCCCGGCCAGCTCCTGCAGCCTGCGGCGGGGCAGCCGGGTGCTCAGGGCCGGGAAATCCCGGGCCGAAAAATTCATTCCCCCGCTGTACTCAGCCTCGGTGCAGCCGTAGGTCTCGTTCAGGCCGCCAAAGGCCCGCAGCAGATCCCGGGTGTTCTTCACACCGGTCCGATTTGTCAGAAGCATCCACTTTCCTCCCTTTCACCACCGCCACTGTGCACCGCGCTTCGGCTTTGCCCGCCGCCGCAGCCAGGCGCTCAGCTCGGCCAGAATGCTGTTATACCGGGCCTGCTCCCCGGCGTAACGTTCCGTCTCGCCCAGGGCAGCATCCAGCTTCGCGCAGAGGTAATGCGGGTAGAGCGCATCAAAAGGCACGGGTACCAGCAGCTCTACGGCATCGTCCAGACCGCCCTCCGCAGGCCAGGCAAGGTCCGCCCCCACTCCGGCCCGCAGCCCGCAGCCGGAGAACAGCAGGGCCCGCAGCATCCCGTCTTCCTCACAGAGCCAGCGCTGCCGGGTGCGGCTGTCCACCTTGCAGCCCGGCCGCAGTTCCTCGGCCCGTTCCAGAGCCTGTCCCACTGTCATGCGCTCACCCCTCGATCCTCTCGGCGGCGGCAATGCGGGCGGCGGTGCGCTCATCCTGCACCTGGCTGTGTTCCAGCACCTCTGCCACCTCGGGCGGCACTTCCACCTCCACGCCCCGGCGGATCTTATAGCTCACGCCGTTCACGCTCACAAACAGGTCGCCCTTGTACCGGCTGTTGTCCTTGAACAGCCGGATTCTTACGTTTTTCTTGTCCATTTTTCATCCTTTCTGCCCTCTGTCGCAGGGGCACTGCCTTTTACGCCTCGCCTGGTTTCGTTCATCCAGCAGGGCTTGCCCGGTTTGCCACGGGCTCCCCTACTAGGGGAGCTGGCGCGAAGCGCCTGAGAGGTTCAGTTGGCACTCGCATTCTCCGAATAACTGGATACGCTCTCAATGCGCACCATGTACTGCTCCACCAGACGCTCGGCGGCGCGCATCCCCTTCCAGCCCACAGAGGCGCGCTGGTTCAGCGGGTCGTCGCCGTAGCCCAGCTGCTTGACGATGTGCTCAAGGCCGCCGCCCTCCAGCTCGGTCACGCCGTAGGCGTGGGCACCCAGCACCAGCGTGCCGAACACCGCAAGACCCGCCGGGCAGGTGTCGTCCTTCCAGATTTTGGCCTCGCTGGTCTCGATAAAGCGGATGTTGCCCAGCTTGCCGATCTCGCCGCGGAACATGGTGTCGGGGTCGGCGTACTTGTGCACCTCCATGAACTCCTTGCAGGTCTTGAGGTCGTAGGCTGCATAGGGGTGGATGATGGCAACGTAGCTGTCACCGATGGGGTCGGCGTTCATTGCGCCCAGCTGCGCCGCTGCCTGAAAGAACAGCTTCGGGGTCAGGGTGCAGCTCTTGTCCAGCGCCTTGCGGCTGGTAACGGCGGTCTCGGTGCCGTCTGCGCCCAGCTTCGGGGCGTAGATGACATTGGTGCCGCCCGCCAGCACATCGCGGGTGATGCTGTCCATGGTTCGGCCTGCCTGACTTGCCAGCACACGGGTGGCCTGCACCACGTTGTTGTCGATAGCGGTCATCTGCAGCACATCGGTCAGCGGGGTCCAGCCGCCGTACTGGTGCAGGTCGCTGGTGATGCTGGTCACGTTCAGGGCCTGACCATTGGGGGTAACGCCCTCGGTCAGCGGGGTGCTGGCCTTGGGCAGGCTGTCGTACTTGCGGAACTCGATGGTCTTGCCGCCGTTCTGGGGCACAGGGTAGTAATCCGCAAACTGGTCGTGCACAAGGCGCGGCTCCGCCTGATCGATCAGGCGCTTCTCGTAAAAGGTCTTCATCTCCACCGACATAGTGCCGGTGGTGTTGGTCTGCGCGTCCGCAAACAGCTGGATGTTAAAATTCATCATGCTTTTTTCCTTTCTCCTGTCAGATTAAAGTTCGATCTGTGCACCGTGCAGCACACGGCGCTCCAAGGCTTCCCGCTGGGCGCGGGTCATGGCGGCTACGTCCGGCCGTACCGAGGCAGCTGCGCCGGGGCGCAGGCCGTTTTCCAGCGGACGCGCGGCGCGCTGCTGCACCCGCTCCACTACCCCCTGCTCCACGGTCTGTGCCGTGGCACGCAGGGCATCCTCGTAGTGGGCAAGGCGGTAGGCGTCCTGCACCCGCATGCCTGGCAGCTGCATCAGACGGCGCATCTCCGGGTTCTTCAGCTCTGCTTTCAGGTCAAAGCCCGGCTGGCTACGGCGCATGGCGGCTTCCTCTGCCGCCCAGCGGGCGTGCAGACTGTGCACCGTGTTCTGCACCGGCAGCGGCAGGGGCGGCAATACCGGGCGCTCCGGCTGTGCGGGTGTTTCCGGCTGCGGCTCCGGCTCTGCTGGGGTCTGCTGAGGCACCTCCGGCTGCGCGGCTGGGGCTTCCGGCTTCAGGGTGCCCGCAGCCACCGCCTGTCGGGTCTGCTCCGGGCTCAACGCGGGTGCGGCTTCCCCTTCCGCAAACAGCTGCAAGTCCATCATGCTCTGCTGTCCGCTGCGGCTCACATCCGCAAAGCGCAGGTTGTCCGGGTAGCGCTCTGCCAGCAGGGTAAAGCCTGCCTTGGCCAGTTCAAATGCACCCTGCACCCACGGCGCTACCGGTGCCTGTGCTGCCACGGCAAGGCGCGGACCCTCCGGCTCGTCCCATGCATCGCTGCGGGCGCTCTCCTCCCCTGCCAGCAGGTACACCAGCGCCTGCATCAGGGTGCTTGCGCCAGCGCATACGATGTCCTGCCCGGCGGGCGCGTAGCCCGCGTGACCGGCGGCTTCCAGCCGCAGGCTCAAGCCCTTGGGTCCGTCCAGCTCGCTGTAACATACCTTGATCATCTCACTTCACCTCCTTTCCGTTCCAGTTCATGGCGCGGGCAGCCGCCGCCACCGGCAGCTGTGCCGTCAGGCCGGCAGTGTCCTGCGCCGTTTGGGTGCCGCCGGGCTGCTGTGCAAGGGCGGCGGTCAGTCTTGCCATCTGCCCCTGCAGCTGCACCAGCTGCTGCGCCAGCGTGCCGTTCTGCCGCACCCGGGCACGCACCTTTTCCACCCCTTCAAAGTCCATCATTTCCAGCGCCGTAAGGGCAGCATCCGCGTTGGCGGGGTCAAAGAAGCCCAGCCGGTAGCACTCCTTGGCAGTCTCGTTCTGAGACAGGCGGCTGAAGGTGCTCTTTTTGGCGGCGCTGACCACGATATCAAAGACAGGCTCCCGGCTGCCCAGCTCCACCCCGCCCACGGCAGGCACAGGCTTTGCGCGCAGCCCCTGCGCCGAGAAGGGCACGAATTCGCTCTCGCCGCGCTGCCCGGTGATACGGAACACCCGCTGCTCGTCGTAGAACTGCCGCATCAGCTCAATGATGAGGTAGCACTGCTTTGCAAAGGCGCGGTAGGCGCTCTTGAGCATATCCCGGCTCAGCTTGCTACCCGCCTCCTGCAAGGCAGCGATGGCGCTGGCAGCGGTCACGCCGCCGGTGGTGCCGCCCTGCGTCAGGTCGCGGTTGCCGCTGATCTCCTTCAGCTCCTCGATGCGGCTGTTGCGGTAACTCAGGCTGTTGCCCTGCAAGCCCGCCGTCTGCAGCGGACGAAAGCTGTCCTCGTTCAGGCGGCCCACAACGTGCACGATGTCCCGGCTCAGGTCGGCAAGCTCCTCTTCGTTCACCCCGGCGGTATCGCTGAGCACATACCGCTGGCGGGAGGCCAGCAGCACGTTCTCGTCCATGGCGTGGTTCATCTTATCAATGGCATTCTGGCAGTCCTTCATCACGTCGATGTAGCCGAACCCGGCAGGGGAATCCTCCTCCACGAACAACGGGTCGAACACAAAGGGATACTTGCCGTGGTCGTACAATCCGCGCGCCGCCAGCGCCGGGTCGTTCTGGCTGGCATACAGCACCACGCCGTTGCAAAGCTTGCAGTAGTGCAGACGCAATTTGCCGTTCTCGTCCGGGCGCTTATAGTACCAGTCCACCACCACGCTCTTGTTGGCGGTGGTCTGGCCGTCCTCGTGGATGTACCGGGGCACGTCCACCACCCCGGCGGCGTGCCCCGCCAGCTGCGGATACTGCGCGGTCAGCCGGGCGGTGTCCTCTAAACTGAGGTGGAACAGATCCGGTGAGTCCTGAATATCCTGCACGCCCGGCTCCCAGTAGAGCATCAGCAGGTTGACGCTGCGCACCGCAATGTCGCCCAGCCCGCCGCGCGCCGCCGGGTCCCAGAAGATGCCGGTAACACCGGTGCCCTGCTTGAGCTTGCGCCACCAGACATCGCTGTACACCTGCTCGTAATCCGCCTGCTCCAGCACCACCGGCAGCACGCTGGAAAGCGCCTGCGCTGTGGCCTGATCGTCTGCCGCCCGAGGCAGCACCATGGGCTCGGGGTAGTTGTCCATGGCATCGGCGTGCTTGTTGGCGATGCTGTTGAACAGCCATCCGCTGGAAGGCTGCGCCTTGCCGGGCATCAGCGGGTCGCGGTAGTTTTTCCAGTGTCCCATGCGGAACCACAGTTCGTTATCGATCAGGCGCTTGTCCAGCGCCGCCTTGCCCGCCTTGTAGCGCTGCAGCGTCTGCAATGCAGCCGCCGCCTCTGCCGCGCCGATGGGCAAAGCTTCTGCTCTTGTATCTTCCATAGTTCTTTCCTTTCTGTCCTGTTTTTTCAGATGCGGTAGAACCGCGCCTGCCGGTGCAGTTCCAGCGGGTCGTCCGGCCTTGGCGGCGCGGCAGAAGCCTCGGGCGGGCTGATGGGATGCTCCATCAGCACATAGCGGCACTCGTCGTAGATGTGGTCCTCCTGCCGGGTGTCGATATCCTCCACATTGCTCTCATCGTATACAAGGTTGGGTAGGGTACGGATAAAATGCTTGCAGCTGCTGAACACCTGCAGCATCGGCCGTCCGTCCGGCGCAAACCGCAGCCGGTAGTGAAACTGCATCTTACCTGCCAGCCGGGTGTGGTCCCCGGGCTGCCAGTGCAAAAAATGCGGGCTGCGCTCCATCATGGCCGCAATGCTCTCGCCCCGGCTCTCGTCAAAGATGGCGGGGTCTGCCACTCCGTGGATCACCCTGCCCCGCAGCAGCGGGTCGTTCTGCTCGGCTTCCCGGATGCGCTTGGCCTGCTCCACCGGGTCGATGCGCAGCCCCTCGTTGGGACGTCCGGTGCAGCCGTACAGCTCCTTGATGCGGTACAGCCGCCCCTCCTCGTCCACCGCATACCACCCCACCGAAAAGGGCTTGGAAAAGCCAAAGTCGTACCCGCGCCAGATGGGCCAGTGCTTGGGGATGGCAAAAGGCGCGATGACGTGGGTCCAGCGCTGGTCCTGATAGTGCGCCGGGTCGTTGCGCCATTCGGTGAACACCTGCCCGGAAAAGCTGTCCCAGCTGCCGTAGAGCAGCGCCTGCTTTTCCGCTTCCGGCAGGCTGGCAAGGCTTGCCAGATACCCGGGGTCGTTGGCCAGCAGGGCGGGGTTATCAAACACGCTGGACGGGATGAACACCCGCGCCCGCTCCATCTGCTGGTCGGTGCCGTCCGGCAGGCGCACCGTGACGGTTTCCACAATGGGTGTACCGGGCGGGGCGGGGGTGATGAACCGTGCCTTCACCCAGCCGTGGCCGATGCCGCCGGGGTTGGTGGTGGCACGCATATACACCCGGGTGCCCGGCCCGGTGGGGCGGTTGCGGCTCATCATGTAGCTGTACTCGTCCCACTCAAAGTGGGTCAGCTCATCAAAGCCGATAAAATCGTAGGCTTTGCCCTGATAGTTGGTGCGGTCCTTGGTGTACTGCATGGAGCCGAACCAGATCTTTGCCCCGCTGGGAAAGACCCACACATGGGAGGTGGCGTTGTACTGCGCCTCCGGGAACGCCCGGCGGTAATACATCTGGCTCTTATCCACAAGGTCGGAAAGCTGTGGGTAGGTCTTGCGCAGGATCAGCGCCCGGTAATGCGGGATGTGTACCTGCCGCAGCGCTTCAATGAGCAGTGCATCGCTCTTGCCGCCGCCCGCCGCACCGCCGTACAGCGCCTCCGGCTCCGGTCTGCGCATAAATTCCAGCTGCCGGGGCTGCGGCTTCCACACGATGACTGCCCGCTCGGTCCTGTTCATTCCTTCTCCTCCTGTTCCACCGGCGGCAGCAGCACCACGCCGCACTCTGTTCCTTCCAGCTCTGTGCCCTGATCGTTCAGGGTCTTTACCACACCCGCCAGATCCTTGAGTACGGCGGTAGCCTCCTTCAGCCCCTTCATCATCCCGGGGTCGGGGGTGTTCTCCCGCCGGGCGGCCTTCTGCCGCTCGTTCAGCTCCTTCACCTCCTGCGCCAGCAGGGTGCTCAGGGTATCGGCGGCGCGGTTCAGGCTCTTCAGCCCGGCGGCGGGCTTTGTCTGCCCCATGATGTTTTTCCTCCTTTCGTCCGGTGTCCCGGGCTCTGTACACAGGATATCACCTGCCTGCCGCACCCGACAGTGTGCACTTTTGCAGGGCCAGCGGGTATTTTTGCGCGGTTGTTTTCCTCATTGTATATTTTGCGTTTTCAAAACACAACGCAGTTTCGTCAGTTTTGTTATCCCGACTGGCGCGGCGCGCAAAAAATGGCCGCTCGTATTTCGGGCACTGCCACCAAAAACGTTCGCTGCGCCCTGACCGCCCTGTTACTATAAAGGTACAGTGCCGCCCCACCCGGGGAGTAAACATTTTTCTCGACCCGTGTTGTTTTTCTTGCCCCGTAAGAGTGTATAAAAGGCGTTTTCTTTCCGCTGTGTAGTATCCATGAAAATATCTTTCAAAAAATGTATCGCCCCTTTTCGCGGTTTTTTAGCAGTCATGCAACATTCAGTCATGTTCAAGCATGTTTTTTTACATACCTTCATCATATTTGTATGTTGGTTGCATCGGCATGAAAAGTTGTGATAATTCGCGAAAAGATTTTGTAACCTTTGGTCCGCTTTTGTAGAAACGTAACAAAACATTTGCACCAATCTTGTGAACTTATTCTCTTGCGGAACACCCCCATACAAGGGTATAATACTGTCAGGGATTACGGACGCATGCGACAAATGCGTCTGTGAATATGCTGTGACACACAAATGAAGGAGATTACTATTATGAAAATGATTTCTCGTCGCGACTTCCTGAAGGCTTCCGCTGTTGTGGGCGCTACCGCTGCTATGACCGCTTGCGGCGGCTCTTCCTCCACCAGCACCGCTGCTTCCAGCGTTGCTTCTTCCACCGCTGCTTCTGCCGCTGCTACCAACGGCTCTGCCAACATCGGCGTTTGCATCTATCAGTTTGCTGATAACTTCATGACCCTGTACCGCTCCGATCTGGAAGAGTACCTGAAGGACATGGGCTACTCCGTCACCATCATGGACGGCAAGAACGACCAGAACACCCAGACCGAGCAGATCAACACCTTCCTGCAGCAGGGCGTGGACGTGCTGGTCATCAACCCCGTCCAGACCACTTCCGCTCAGACCATCGTTGATACTGTTTCTCCCTCCGGCACCCCCATCGTGTTCATCAACCGTGAGCCCGAGGAGAGCGTTCTGGATTCCTACAAGGGCAAGTGCTGCTACGTCGGTGCTGACGCTCGTCAGTCCGGTACTTATCAGGGCGAGTTGATCCTCGAGACCGAGACTCAGGGCGATATCAACGGCGACGGCAAGATCACCTACATCATGTGCAAGGGCGACCCCGAGAACATTGATGCTCAGTACCGCACCGAGTACTCCATCAAGGCTCTGACCGACGCCGGCAAGGAAGTCGAGTGCCTGTACGAGTACCTGGACAACTGGGACCAGACCACCGCACAGCAGGACGTCGCAAACGCTCTGGCACAGTACGGCGAGAAGATCGAAGTCGTCTTCTGCAACAACGACGCAATGGCACTGGGCGCTCTGCAGTCCCTGCAGCAGGCTGGCCGTACCGTCGGCAAGGACGTCTATCTGGTCGGTGTTGACGCACTGAGCGAGGCTGTCCAGAATGTCGTCGATGGCAACATGACCGGCACCGTTCTGAACGATGACGTGGGTCAGGCTACCGCCGCAGCAGCTGCTACCAAGCTGTACGTCGAGGGCAGCAAGGTCGAGCAGTACTACTGGGTCGACTACGTCAAGGTCACCAAGGAGAACGCTGCACAGTACATCAAGTAAGCAGCCGAAACCCTATCGTTGCAAGGTGCGCAGTGAACCAATAAGGCTTAATTAAAAGCTAAAAAAGCGCGTGCGTGCGAGAAAATATCTCCGCGCACGCGCCTTATTTTAAGAACCTGTCGGCAAAAGACGCACTTTCCAAGACCCAAAGACAAGGAGGCTCTGAGGAATGTCAGAATACCGTCTGGTAATGAAAGGCGTGGTAAAGACCTTCCCCGGCGTGAAAGCGCTGGACCACGCGCAGTTGGAGCTCCGCCCCGGCAAAGTCATGGCCCTGATGGGCGAGAACGGTGCCGGTAAGTCCACCCTGATGAAATGTATGTTCGGCATTTACAAGATGGACGAGGGCGAGATCGAGTACGAAGGCGAAAAGGTCAACATCCCCACCCCGCTGGATGCACTGAACCGCGGCATCGCCATGGTGCATCAGGAGCTGCAGCCTATCCCGGCCCGTACTGTGGCCGAGAACATCTGGCTGGGCCGCTACCCCACCAAGAAGGCTGGTCCCATCACCATCGTGGACCATGCCAAGATGTACAAAGATACCGATGACCTGCTGAAAAAGCTCAAGCTGGACATCAACTCCCACGCAAAGCTGGGTACACTGAGCATCGCACAGATGCAGATGGTGGAAATTGCAAAGGCTGTTTCCGCAAACTGCAAGGTGCTGATCCTGGACGAGCCGACTTCCTCGCTGACTGCGAACGAAGTCGAGTCCCTGTTCCGCATCATGAACGAGCTGAAAGAGCAGGGCGTCGCTCTGGTCTACATCAGCCATAAGATGGACGAGATCAAGGTCATTGCCGACGAAGTCACCATCATGCGTGATGGTCATTATATCGGTAAGTGGGATGTCGCCAACATGACCAAAGAGCAGATCATCGCCAAGATGGTCGGTCGCGAACTGTCCAACCTGTATCCCCCGCTGGAGAACCACCCCTCCGACGAGATCATGATGAAGGTGGAAGACTTCACCTCCATCCATCCGCGCTCTTTCCGCCACTGCAGCTTCGAACTGAAGAAGGGCGAGATCCTGGGTGTGGCCGGCCTGGTGGGCGCACAGCGCACTGAGCTGATGGAAGGCATTTTCGGCCTGCGCGCTCACACCGCCGGTAAGGTGTGGATCAAGGGTCAGGAAGTCACCATCAAGCAGCCCCGCGACGCCATCCAGCACAGCGTGGCTCTGCTGACCGAGGACCGCCGCGCCACCGGCATCATGGGCGTGCTGAGCGTGGCCGATAACATCTCTATCGCCTCTCTGGACGCCCTGCGCAAGGGTCCCATCATGCTGGACGACAAGAAGATCCTCGAGCTGGTGGCTACCAACAAAGAGAAGATGGCCATCAAGGTCCCCAGCCCCAAAACGGCGATCAAGAGCCTTTCCGGCGGCAACCAGCAGAAGGTGCTGATCGCCCGCTGGCTGGCTAACAACCCCGATGTCCTCATTCTGGACGAGCCCACCCGAGGCATCGACGTCGGCGCAAAATATGAGATCTACTGCATCATCGCCGACCTGGCCAAGCAGGGCAAGAGCATCATCATGATCTCCTCCGAAATGAGCGAGATCATCGGTATGTCCAACCGCGTCATGGTCATGTGCGATGGCCGCATCACCGGCTTCATCGACGGCAAGGATGCTACGCAGGAGAACATCATGGCTCTGGCGACCCAGTTCGAGACCGCGCCCGAAGCGGCGGCGGCCAATCAGTAAACAAGGAGGCTGTCTATCGTGGAAGCTACCAAGAAAGTAACGGGCAAGTCTGTAAAGAAGTGGCTGGGCAACAACGCCATCATCGTCCTGATGCTGGCCGTGTCCCTCATCGTCGGCATCATCCACCCCAACTTCTTCGCACTGGCCAATATCATCAACCTGTTCAAGAACGTCTCTATCCGCTACATCATCGCTCTGGGCATTTCCGGCTGTCTGATCACCACCGGTAACGACCTGTCCGCAGGCCGTCTGGCTGGTTTCGCTGCCTGCCTGGCCTGCATCTTTGCGCAGACCGAGGGCGCTGCCGGCAAGTTCTACCCCAATATGCCCACTCTGCCCACCCCCGTGGTCTTCATCCTCGTCATCGCCATCTGCGCCATCGTGGGTCTGTGCAACGGCCTCGTGGTCAGTTACCTGAAGGTCCAGCCCTTCATCGCTACCCTGGGTATGCAGCAGGTGGTCTACGGTATCTGCCTCGTCTACACCGGCGGTACCCCCATCGGCTCTCTGAACAAGGACTTCACCTCTCTGGCCTCCAACACCCTCTTCGGTGTTCCTGTGCTGATCATCATCGCCCTCTTCGTGGCCTGCTGCTTCTGGTTCCTGTACAACAAGACCCGCCACGGCAAGTACATGTACGCCATCG
>ERZ834722.2591-NODE-2591-length-13865-cov-6.661188_pt1 | contig 13865 bp, 12 predicted proteins | sample MGYA00519576_ERZ834722 | MGnify/ENA primary metagenome ERZ834722 (study PRJEB31850, sample SAMEA3708759) | human gut metagenome | biome: human gut; feature: human-associated habitat; material: faeces | place: China | collected 2014 ...
AAGAAGATATAGGTCAATTAGAATATTATGTAAATTATGTTGATGAAAATATGAAGAAAGAAAGTTTTAATCCTACAATTGGGGTGCTTGTAGCAAAAGAAGGAAACTATTTAGTAATGAAGTATTGTACTAATAAGAATGTATATAAAACAACATATAAAATAATTAATGAAAAAAAGTTATTAGCTTAAGAAGATTTATGAAAAAAGATTATAAAAAGTTGAAGTGTAGAATTAACAAAAAAAGTATTGACATTTATTAACGATAATGTTAATATCTAATTAATGAAACACGAAAGTGTTTTTTATTTGAAAAAAATGAGGTGTGTTATGAAAAAGATTAAGGATTTCTTTAAGAATGTTATTAATGAATTAAAAAAAGTACGTTGGCCTGATAAAAAGTATATAATTAAGTATACAATTGTAACATTAGTATTTGTATTTGTTGTTGCTATGTACTTTTTTGGATGGAGTGCTTTAATGGCATTTTTAAAATCATTATTAAGAGGATAAGAGGTGTGTTATGGATAAAAAATGGTATGTTGTTAATACTTATTCAGGGCATGAAAATAAGGTTAAAGAAAAGCTAGAAATGAGAACTGTTTCTATGGGAATGGAAGATTATATTTTTAGAGTAATTGTTCCTGAAGAAAAAGTAATTGAAGAAAAAAATGGTGTAAAAAAAGAAAAAATAAAAAAATTATTTCCAGGATATATTTTAGTAGAAATGATTATGACTGATGAAGCTTGGTTTGTTGTTAGAAATACACCAGGTGTTACGGGATTTATTGGATCTTCTGGTAAGGGTGCTAAACCATTTCCACTTCAACCATATGAAGTTGATAAGATATTAAATGATATGGGAATGTCAAGATTAGAAGTTAATACAGATTTAAAAGAAGGTACTTTAGTTAAAGTAATTTCTGGTCCATTTAGTGGAATGGAAGGAAAAATTGATTCAGTTGATAAAGATAATAATAAGTTAATTGTATTACTTGATTTATTCGGTCAAGAAACATCAGTTGAAGTAGAATTTAGTCAAATTGAGAAAATTAATGCTTAATTTAGATAAAATTTTAAGATAACACTTGAAAAATTTATTTTTTAGTGTTATTATTTAAACGCTTAGTTTATTAAGTTATATTAATGTTTAGACATTTAATATATATTTAAGTGGGAGGCAAAAAGTTAAGTAAATAAAAATGCGGACTTAGCTGTTATTACCACTCATGAAAAGCAAATTATAAAATATAATTAAAAAGGAGAGTGTTTTTCGTGGCAAAAGAAGTTGTTAAGAAAATTAAATTACAAATTGCTGCAGGTAAAGCTACACCAGCTCCTCCAGTAGGAACTGTACTTGGACCAGCAGGAATTAATTTAGGAGAATTTTGTACAAAATATAATGAAGCAACACGTGATAAGATGGGTGATGTTTTACCTGTTGAAATTTCTATTTACGATGATAGATCATTTGATTTTGTTATTAAGACTCCACCAGCTGCATTCTTAGTTAAGAAATATGCTAAAATTGATAAGGGCTCAAGTAAAGGAGCAAATAATGTTGTTGCAACACTTACTAAAGATCAATTAAAAGAAATAGCAGAAATTAAATTACCAGATTTAAATGCATATGATGTTGAAGCTGCAATGAATATTCTTGAAGGTACTGCTCGTAATATGGGTGTTGCTATTAAAGGAATAAATGATAAAGAATTAGCAGAACAAGGAAAAGAAGCTCTTGAAGCAGAAAAAGAACAAAAAGCAAGAGAAGCTTTACTTGAAGAAATGGAAAAAGAAGTAGAAGAAGCTAAAGAAAATAATAATACTGAAGTAGAAACAGTTGAAGAAACAACAACTACTGAAGAATAAAACCTAAAGTGGGAGAAACCGCATATGCTCTCAGGTTAGATCGTTAATACCACATAAGGAGGAAAAAGTATGAAATATAGAGGGAAAAACTATAGATCTGAAAAAGAAAAAGTAGAAAAGAACAAACTATATTCAAAAGAAGAAGCAATTAAGCTTGTAAAAGAATTATCTAATGTTAAGTTTGATGCTACTGTGGAAGTTGCTATGAATTTAAATTTAGATGTTAAAAAAGCAGATCAACAATTACGTGGTGCAATAGTTTTACCTAAAGGAACTGGTAAAAATGTTAAAGTAGCAGTAATTGCTAAGGGAGATTTTGCTAAACAAGCTACTGCTGCTGGTGCTGATTATGTTGGAGATGTTGATTTACTTACAAAAATTGAAAAAGAAAATTTCTTTGATTTTGATGTAATGATTGCAACACCAGATATGATGCCAGCTCTTGGTAAACTTGGTAAAATTTTAGGACCAAAAGGTTTAATGCCAAACCCTAAAACTGGAACAGTTACAACTCAAGTTGAAAAAGCTGTTACAGATGCTAAAGCAGGACGTGTTGAATATAGAACAGACAGTTATGGTAATGTTCATGGCGTAATTGGTAAGGTTTCTTTCAAAGATGAAGATCTATTAGAAAACTTAGATGCTTTTGTTAAAACAATTTTAAAAGCAAAACCAACTACAGTTAAAGGAACATATGTAAAAAACATAGCATTATGTGCAACAATGACTCCATCTGTTAAAATTGATACAAATAGTTTTGACAAATAGTAAAAAATAGTTTATAATAAATTTGAATTTATTGGTGCCAAAGACAGTAGGTTGTTAGTAAATCCTACCGAGGACTTAAAATATGAGTATTAAAGTCTTTGGGTTCAAAGACTTTTAATTTAGGCACTTTTATAAATAATAAAACTTAAGGAGGTGTCTTATGCCAAGTACAAAAATTTTAGAAATGAAAAAAGAAGTTGTAAACGAAATCAAAGATAGACTTAATAAATCAAAATCAGTTGTTTTATTTGATTATCGTGGACTTTCTGATGCTGATGTAAAAGATTTAAGGGTTAAACTTAAAGAAAGTGGATCAGATTACAAAGTATACAAAAATACACTTCTTAGATTAGCATTTAATGATTTAAATGTTTCTATGGATGATTATCTTGAAGGACCAACTGCAATAGTATTTTCTAGTGATGATATAGCAGCAGTAAAAATATTAAGTGATGTTGCTAAGAAAAATGAAGCATTAGAATTAAAAGCAGGAATTATCGAAGGAAATATTCAAGATAAAGCAAAATTAGAAGAATTTGCTCGTATCCCATCAAGAGAAGGTTTATATACAATGCTTGCTGGTGGTATGATTGGAATAGTAAAAGATTTAAGTATTGCACTTAACCTTTTAGCAGAACAAAAAGAAAATTAATTTAAAATTAAAGGAGGAAATATAGTTATGGCAAAAATAACAAAGGATGAATTTATTAGTTCATTAAAAGAAATGACATTATTAGAAGTAAAGGAATTAGTTGATGCAATGAAAGAAGAATTTGGAGTAGATCCAAGTGCTGTTGCAGTTGCTGCAGCTCCTGCTGCTGCTGTTGAAGAAGGACCTTCAAAAGCTACAGTTGTATTAGTTAATGCTGGAGCTGCTAAAATTAATGTTATTAAAATTATCCGTGAAATCACTGGTTTAGGTTTAAAAGAAGCTAAAGATATCGCTGATGCTGGTGGAAATATTAAAGAAAATGTTTCTATGGATGAAGCTAATGAATTAAAAGCTAAATTAGAAGAAGCTGGCGCTACAGTTGAATTAAAATAATTAAGATAATAAGCCAATTGCAATTAAGCACTATGGCTTTTTGTCGTTTAAAAGGGGATATAAAATGAGTCATTATTTTACAAACGAAAATTTAAAAAGTAATATTAAAAAAGTGTTGGTAAAAGTATCTGATAATACCTTTACTTTTAATACTGACAATGGAGTATTTTCTAAGAAAGGAATGGACTTTGGAACAAGAACTTTAATTGAAGTTTTATTAAAAGAAAATTTATATGGGGATATTCTTGATGTTGGTTGTGGGTATGGTGTTATTGGAATCATTTTATTTGCTTGTTTTCATAAATATAGATTTTATCTTCTTTTTTTAATAATAAGATTAATAGTGTTTCTATGGTAGATGTAAATTTAAGAGCAATACATCTAACTAAAATGAATATAAAAGAAAATAAAGTTAATAATTGTAATGCTTTTATTAGTAATGTATATGAAAATATAGATAAAAAATATGATTTTATTATAACAAATCCACCGATAAGAGCAGGTAAGGATATTGTATATAAAATACTTAAAGAAGCTAAAGATTATTTAAAAGAAAATGGATGTTTATATTATGTTATAAATAAAAATCAAGGTGCTCTTAGTTCTATAAAAGAAATGGAAAAAATATCAAAAGTTGAAGTGCTAGAAAAAAACAAAGGTTTTTATATAATAAAATGTATTTTTTAAACTTTTGGTATTGACAATTTGATTAACGTATGGTAATAATATAAGTTGGCAATGTGTCTTTTTGTGACACATAAAATATTTTAAAATTCGAAAGTAGGGGTGAATTGTGTGGCTTACAAATTAATAGATTGTGGAGACCATCGAAAAAGAAGAAGTTTTTCTCGTATAAGAAATACTTATGCATTAGGAGATTTACTTGAAATTCAAAAAAAATCATATAATTGGTTTATGGAAGAAGGAATTGAAGAGGTATTTAAAGATTTATTCCCCGTTGAAAACTTTGCTGGAACTTTATCTTTAGAGTTTGGAGATTATCATTTTGATGAACCTAGATATTCAATTAAAGAGTGTAAAGAAAGATATGCAACATATGCAGCACCTTTAAAAGTTGATGTTAGATTATTCAATAATGAAACTGGTGAAGTTAAAGAACAAGAAATTTTCTTAGGTGATATGCCACTTATGACAGATAGTGGAGCTTTTGTCATAAATGGAGCAGAACGTGTTATTGTATCTCAACTTGTTAGAAGTCCATCTGTTTATTTCAGTAGAGAAATAGATAAAAATGGTAGAGTTTTAATAACATCACAAATAATACCAACTCGTGGGACTTGGTTAGAATTTGAAACTGATGCTAGAGACATTGTTTATTGTAGAATTGATAGAACAAGAAAAGTTCCTTTAACTACAGTACTTCGTGCATTTGGACTTTCAAGTGATGAAGATATTATTAAATTATTTGGTGATAATGATTTTGTTAAAAATACAATAGCAAAGGATTCAACTAGAAATACAGATGAAGCATTAATTGAAATTTATGAAAAATTAAGACCAGGAGAACCTGCGACTCTTGATAGTAGTAAAAATCAAATAATAACTAGATTCTTTGATGAATTTAGATATGATCTTGCTAAAGTTGGTAGATATAAATTTAATATTAAATTAAATGTATTAGATAGAGTACTTAATCAAACATTAGCAGAAGATATCGTAGTAGATGGTTTAAAGAAAGTAGAAAAAGGAACTGTTGTTACTAAAAATGTTTTAGAAGTATTAAAACCTATATTTGAAAATGGGTATAATGTTAAAGAAGTTAAAATTAATGAAGAATTAGATAATTATAATAAAATTCAAACTATTACTATTTATAAACCAGGTAGTAAAAAGGAAAAAATGGTTTTAATTGGTAATGATCAAACAATTGATTCTAAACGTTTGACTATTAGTGATTTCTATGCATCATGTTCATATTATTTCAATTTACTTGAAGGAGTAGGAAACTTTGATGAAATAGATCATTTAGGAAATAGACGTATTAGACAAGTTGGTGAATTATTACAAAATCAATTTAGAGTAGGAGTTACTCGTATGGAAAGAGTTATTCGTGAAAGAATGACTACTCAAGAAATTGAAGAAGTAACACCAAAAACATTAATTAATATAAGACCAGTTACTGCAATATTAAAAGAATTTTTTGGAAGTTCTCAACTTTCACAATTTATGGATCAAGAAAATCCAATTGCAGAGTTAACACATAAAAGAAGATTATCTGCTTTAGGTCCAGGAGGTCTTTCTCGTGATAGAGCAGGTATGGAAGTACGTGATGTTAACGAATCACATTATGGTAGAATTTGTCCTATTGAATCTCCAGAGGGTCCAAATATCGGGCTTATTACAGCATTAGCTAGTTATGCTAAAGTTGATGACTATGGATTTATTCTTACACCATATCGTAAAGTTGTTGATAGTGTTATAACAGATGAAATAGTATATTTAAGAGCAGATGAAGAAACAGATTTAGTTATTTCTCAGTCTACTGTTAAAACAGATGAAAATAATAAAATAATTGAAGAAGGATTAAATGCAAGATATCGTGGAGAAAATATTATTACTTCTCCTGAAAAAGTAGATTTAATAGATGTTTCACCTCAACAAGTTGTATCTATTACAACAAGTTGTATTCCATTCTTGGAACATGATGATGCAACACGTGCCTTAATGGGATCTAACATGCAACGTCAAGCAGTACCTTTATTAAGACCAGAAGCACCTTATGTTGGAACTGGTGTTGAATGGATTGCGGCAAGAGATGCTGGAAGTAGTGTTGTAGCTAAAGCAGATGGTGTTGTTAGTTATGTAGATGCAAGAAAAATTGTTGTTGATAATAAAACAGGACAAGATACTTATTATTTAGCAGATTTTAGTGCATCTAACCAAAATACATGTTTCCATCAAAAACCAATTGTTAAAGTTGGAGATAAAGTTAAAAGAAATCATGTAATTGCAGATGGACCATCAACAGATAAAGGAGAACTTGCTTTAGGTCGTAATGTCGTTGTAGCATTTACAATGTTTAATGGATATAATTATGAAGATGCTGTTATCTTAAATGAAAAATTAGTAAAAGAAGATGCATATACAACAGTTCATATTGAAGATTATGAAATGCCTTGTCGTGAAACTAAACTTGGACCAGAAGAAATTACAAGAGATATTCCAAATGTTAGTGAAGAAGCAAGAAAAAATCTTGATGCTAATGGAATTGTAAGAATTGGTACTGAAGTAAAAGAAGGAGATATCCTTGTTGGTAAAGTTACACCAAAAGGAATGGCAGAACTTACAAGTGAAGAAAAATTATTACATGCTATCTTTGGTGAAAAAACTCGTGAAGTAAGAGATACATCTTTACGTGTTCCACATGGTGGAGAAGGTATTGTTCATGATGTTAAAATATTTACTCGTAAAGATAGTGATGAATTATCTGCAGGGGTTTCTAAATTAGTTCGTGTATATATCGTTCAAAAAAGAAAAATTCAAGTTGGGGATAAAATGGCTGGACGTCATGGTAATAAAGGTGTTATTTCACTTATTCTTCCAGAAGAAGATATGCCATTCTTACCAGATGGTACACCAGTTGATATTATGCTTAACCCACTTGGGGTTCCATCACGTATGAACTTAGGACAAGTATTAGAATTACACTTAGGTATGGCTGCTAAAAAACTTGGAGTTCACGTTGCAACACCAGTATTTGATGGAGCAACCGAAGAAGATATTCTTGATATGATGAAAGAAGCAGGAATGGATCTTGATGGAAAAACTGATTTATATGATGGTAGAACTGGTAGAAAGTTTGATAATCGTGTGTCAGTTGGAGTTATGTATATGATTAAATTATGTCACATGGTTGAAGATAAAATGCATGCTCGTGCAACAGGACCATATTCACTTGTTACACAACAACCACTTGGAGGAAAAGCTCAATTTGGTGGTCAAAGATTTGGAGAAATGGAAGTTTGGGCTCTATATGCTTATGGTGCTGCACATACATTACAAGAAATATTAACTGTAAAATCAGATGATGTAATTGGCCGTGTTAAAGTTTATGAAGAACTTGTTAAAGGTCAAAAAGTCGATCAAGCTGGAGTTCCAGAAAGCTTTAGAGTGTTAATAAAAGAATTCCAAGCACTTGGACTTGATATTCAAATAATTAATGATAAAAATGAAACGTTAGATTTAAAAGATATTGAAAAAGAAGAGGCAAAGCAAAATCTTCCTACTTCAATTGATGATATTGAAATAAAGAAATTATCGGAAAGTGAAGATGATGAAGAAGATGACGATGAAGAACTTGAAGATGATTTAGATAATGAATTTGAGGATGAATTAGATGATTACGATGATTCCTTTGAAGACGATTTTGATGAAAGTGAGGTTGATTTCTAATGATAGATGTTAATAAAATAGATGCAATTAAAATAGGAATTGCTTCACCTGATAAAATTCGTGAATGGAGTTATGGCGAAGTTAAAAAGCCAGAAACTATAAATTACAGAACACTTAAACCTGAAAGAGATGGTTTGTTCTGTGAAAAGATTTTTGGACCAACAAGAGATTTTGAATGTTCTTGTGGTAAATACAAAAGAATAAAATATAAAAATATTATTTGTGATAGATGTGGTGTTGAAGTTACTCGTTCTGCTGTTCGTAGAGAAAGAATGGGACATATTGAACTTGCAAGTCCTGTTTCACATATTTGGTTCTTTAAGGGCGTTCCATCTCGTATGGGAACTGTCCTTGATATGAGCCAAAGAGATCTTGAAGAAGTATTATACTTTGTTAGTTATGTTGTAATTGATAAAGGTATAACACCACTTGAAAATAAACAAACTCTTTCTGAAAAAGATTATCGTGCATATTATGAAAAATATGGTGATGGTTTTAAAGTAGGAATGGGAGCTGAAGCAATTAAAGAACTTTTAAAACAAGTTGATCTTGATGCTGAAGTTAAAGATATTAGAAAAAAACTTGAAACAGCACAAGGACAAAAACGTCAAAACTTATTAAAAAGACTTGATATTCTTGATGCATTTAATAAATCTGGAAATAAACCTGAATGGATGATTATGGATGTTATTCCAGTTATCCCACCAGAACTTCGTCCAATGATACAACTAGATGGTGGTAGATTTGCTACATCAGATTTAAATGATTTATATAGAAGAGTTATTAATCGTAATAACCGTTTAAAAAAATTAATTATGCTTGGTGCACCATCAATCATTATTCAAAATGAAAAACGTATGCTTCAAGAAGCAGTAGATGCTTTATTTGATAATGGTCGTCGTGGTAAAAGTGTTACTGGAGCAGGAAATCGTGCTTTAAAATCACTTTCAAGTATGTTAAAAGGTAAACAAGGTAGATTTAGACAAAACCTACTTGGTAAACGTGTTGACTATTCTGGTCGTAGCGTTATCGTTGTAGGACCAAATTTAAAAATGTATCAATGTGGTATACCAAAAGGAATGGCAATTGAATTATTTAAACCACATGTAATTAATGGTTTAGTAGAAAAAGAAATAGCTCATAATATAAAAGCAGCTAAAAAGTTAATTGATAATAGAGATCCACGTGTTTGGGATATTGTAGAAGAAGTAATTAAAGAACATCCGGTTATGTTAAACCGTGCTCCAACTCTTCATAGACTTGGAATTCAAGCATTTGAGCCAAAATTAATCGGAGGAAAAGCTATTAGACTTCACCCACTTGTTTGTCCGGCATTCAATGCTGACTTCGATGGAGATCAAATGGCAGTACATGTTCCATTATCTGAAGAAGCACAAGCTGAAGCAAGAATTTTAATGCTTGGGGCTAATAACATTCTTCACCCAAAAAGTGGTGAACCAGTTGTTACGCCAGCTCAAGATATGGTACTTGGTAATTATTATTTAACAACTGAAAAAGTTGATGAAACAAATGAAGGAAGAGTATTTAAAGATTCTAATGAAGCTTTAATGGAATATGAAAGAGGTAATTTACCTTTACATACAAGAATTGCTCTACCAGTAAGTTCATTTAAACATAAGTTATTCGCAGAAGATCATGCTAATGATTATTTAATAACAACTGTTGGTAAGATTATCTTTAATGAAATATTACCAGATACATTCCCTTATATTAATGAACCAACAAAAGAAAATATAACAAAGATTACGCCAAGTAAATATTTCTTAAAACGTGGAAGTAATATTAAAGAAGAAATAAGTAAACTTCCTTTAGTAGCGCCTTTCCAAGTTAAAACATTAAAAGAAATAATTGCTCAAATCTTTAAATTATATAAAACAACTGAAACATCTATTATGCTAGATAGATTAAAAGATTTAGGATTTAAGTATTCAACAGTTTCAGGTACAACTATGTCTAATTTTGATATTATTACAGCAAAAAGTAAACCAGAAATTATAAAGGAAAGTAAGAAAACTGTTGCTAATATTAATAAACAATATGCAAGAGGTTTAATAACTGAAGAAGAAAGATTCCAAAGTGTTGTTAAAGTTTGGGATAAGGCAAAAGCACAAGTTCAAAAAGAACTTGAAGAAGCTGCAGATAAAAATGTTGATAATCCAATATTTGCAATGATGAAATCTGGTGCTCGTGGTAAGATTTCACAATTTGTACAATTATCAGGTATGCGTGGACTTATGACTAAACCAGGTGGAAAAGTTATCGAAATTCCAGTTATATCATCTTTCAAAGAAGGACTTAGCGTTTCTGAATTCTTCTTATCAACTCATAGTGCACGTAAAGGATCAGCTGATACTGCGCTTAACACTGCATCATCTGGTTATTTAACAAGAAGACTTGTTGATGTATCACAAGATGTAATTGTAAAAGAAGAAGACTGTGGAACTGACTTTGGTGTTACTGTATCAACATTCATTAATGATAAAGATAATACTGTAATCGAAGGATTATATGACCGTATTGTTGGTAGATTTGCTAGTAAGAAAGTTATTAATCCTGAAACTAAAGAAGTTATCGTAGATAAAGATGAAATGATTACTGAAAAAATAGCAGATAAGATTGTTAAAGCTGGTATTGAAAAAGTTGAAATTAGAAATATTTTAACCTGTGAAACAGTTAATGGTGTATGTCAAAAATGTTATGGTCGTAACCTTGCAACAGGTAATGTTGTTGAAATTGGTGAAGCAGTAGGTATTATGGCTGCTCAATCAATTGGAGAACCAGGAACACAACTTACAATGCGTACTTTCCATACCGGAGGAGTTGCAGGTGGAGAAGATATCACACAAGGGTTACCTCGTGTTGAAGAATTATTCGAAGCAAGAAATCCAAAAGGACAATCAACAATTGCTACAATTGCAGGTAAAGTTTCAAATATTGTGGAAGAACATGGAAAATATAAAGTTTATATTAAAAACAAACTTGAAGAAGTAGAACATGTTACTAATTATGGTGCAAAACTTCGTGTTGAAAAAGGTGATGAAGTTAGTCCAGGTGATAAACTTACTGAAGGTAATATTTCTCCAAAAGAATTACTTGCAGTTACAGATCCAATAACAGCACAAGAATATATTTTAAAAGAAATTCAAAAAGCTTATCGTTCTCAAGGTGTTGATATCAATGATAAACATATTGAAGTAGTAGTAAGTAGAATGATTTCTAAAATTAGAATTACTGATGGTGGAGATACTGAATTCTTAATTGGTGCTTTAACAAGCATGAGAGAATTTACTGATGTAAATAAAAATGTTATTTTACAAGGTAAACGTCCTGCTGTTGGTAAACCAATCTTACTTGGTATTACAAAAGCATCTCTTGAAACTGAATCATTCTTATCAGCTGCATCATTCCAAGAAACTACAAGAGTTCTTACTGATGCTGCGATTAAAGGTAAGGTTGATACACTTCAAGGTTTAAAAGAAAATGTTATAATTGGTAAATTAATTCCAGCAGGAACTGGTGCTAAACAATATAGAGATGTTTCTTATGAATTAAATAAACAATTTTTAACAGATGAACCAATGGAAGTAATGGAAGATGAATTTATAGAATAGGTTTTTAAAATCTATTCTTTTTTTGTTTTATAAAAATATAATTTAGAAGGAAGGAATTTTTTATGAAACAAATAAATTATTTTTTATGGATTATAACCATAATTGTTATTATATTTAATGCTTTTTATTTTAGTATTAAATTAAAATTTCCTCAATTTAATATAAAATTAATGTTAAAGTCATTAAAAAGTAAAGATGTTAATAATGGTATTAGTGTTAAAGAAACTCTTTTTATGTCTTTAGCTTCAAAAATAGGTACGGGTTCACTAGCAGGAATAGCATTTTGTATTTATTATGGAGGGGTAGGTTGTATTTTTTGGATTTGGATAATTTCATTTTTTCTAGCAATAAATGCTTTTTTAGAAAACTACTTAGCATTAAAATATAAAGAAAAAGATGGAATATATTATAAAGGTGGACCATCATTCTATATAAAAAATGGTCTTAATAAGAAAAAATTAGCAATGTTATATTCAGTTGTTGTTATATTTTCTTATTTATGTGGTTTTTTAACAATTCAAAATAATACAATATGTACTTTGTTTTATGATACATATAAAATAGATCCATTTATTATTTCTATTATAATATCGGTTTTATCTTTTATTATAATATGTAAGGGATTAAAATCTATTTCAAAGTTATGTGAAAAAATAGTTCCTTTTATGTGTCTTATTTATTTAATAATAGGGTTAATCATTTTAATAATTAACTTTGATAAATTAGGTTATGCTTTTTCTTATATAATTAAAAGCGCGTTTAACATTAAAAGCTTTACAAGTGGTGTTTTAGGAAGTTTATTTATAATTATGCAAAAAAGTATTTTTGCAAGTGAAGCAGGACTTGGAACAGGTGCTATTGCAAGTGGTGCAACAAGTAGTAATAATTATGTAAAACAAGGTTTTATTGGAGTTGTTTCAACTTATTTTATTAATATTGTTATTACTACAATAACAGGATTAATAATTATATTATCTAATTATAAAAGTGTTTATTTTAGTAATATAAATGGAATTGAAATAACTAATTATGCTTTTAATTATCATTTAGGACATTTTGGTGAAGTTATGCTTTTAATTCTTATTTTATTATTTGCTTTTTCTACCATTATAACAGGTTATTATTATGGAGAAAGTAACTTAAAATTATTTACTTCCAATTCCAAAATAATATTTCTTTTAAAGATATTTACATGTATTATCCTTTTTATCGGAGGTGTTAGTTCTTCTACTTTCGTATGGAGTTTAGTGGATATTTTTATAGCAATTTTAGCTCTTGTTAACATATATGCTATTTTTAAATTGAAAGATAAAGTTAATTTGTGATATACTTAATTTATTAAGAAAGAGGTAGTATAATGATAACAAAAAGATGGGATGAATTATTAAAAGATGAATATAATAAACCTTATTTTAAAAAATTAGAAGATGACATTAGATATGAATATAAAATTCATACAGTTTATCCAAAAGCAAGTGATGTATTTAATGCTTTTAGGTATACATCTTATGATGATATAAAAGTAGTAATAATAGGGCAAGACCCTTACCATGGTGAAAATGAAGCAATGGGACTTTCTTTTTCAGTAAATGATGGAATAAGAAAACCACCGTCACTTCAAAATATATATAAAGAACTTAATGATGATTTAGGATGTCCTATTGTAGAAAGTGGTAATTTAAAAAAGTGGGCGATGCAAGGAGTATTTTTACTTAATGCGATATTAACTGTTGAAAAAGATAAACCATTATCCCATAAAAAATATGATTGGGAAAAGTTTACTGATGCAGTTATTTCTAAAATAAATGAAAAAGAAACACCTGTTGTATTTATCTTATGGGGTAATTATGCAAGAAGTAAAAAAGTGCTTATAACTAATCCCAAACACTTAGTAATTGAATCAACGCACCCAAGTCCATTTTCTGCTAGATATGGTTTCTTTGGAAGCAAGCCATTTTCTAAAACAAATAATTTTCTAATATCAAAAAAAATTAGTCCAATAGATTTTAATCTAGACTAATTTTTTAATATTTCAAGTTCTTCAGATACTTGGATTTTAAAAGTGTTTTTAGCATCTAATTTAAATAATTTATAAATATAATTAAAAGGTTTTTTATATAACAGTTCATTATATTTAAT
>ERZ834722.2592-NODE-2592-length-13864-cov-5.595264_pt1 | contig 13864 bp, 10 predicted proteins | sample MGYA00519576_ERZ834722 | MGnify/ENA primary metagenome ERZ834722 (study PRJEB31850, sample SAMEA3708759) | human gut metagenome | biome: human gut; feature: human-associated habitat; material: faeces | place: China | collected 2014 ...
CTCTATTTTGCGCCGCGGACGGCGCAAATGAATTTGATCGTTTTTTGCCGCGGCGTGTACGTGGCAAAAAACACTTTGCGCGGAGCGAGTGTACGCGCCTGCGGCGTGTGCGCAGAGCGGAGTGCGATCCTACTCAAAAACGGCAACCGAAACGGTTGCCGTTTTTGAAGATTTTTTATCTCTCTTCGCGGAAGTAGCTCAGACCCAGCGATGCGGGCGGCTGATCCTCGCGCTTCTTGCGCAGCGACACGATGATCAGAACGACCAGCGTGACGACGTAGGGGAGCATCTTGTAGAGCTCCTTGATGGCAAGGTTGGTGCCGGTGGGGATGAAGATATAGAGAATGTAGAACCCGCCGAACAGGATGGAGGCCAGCACGCTGACGTTCGGACGCCAGATCGTGAAGATGACGAGCGCGATGGCGAGCCAGCCGCGGTCGCCGAAGGCGTTGTTGGACCAGACGCCGCAGGCGTAGTCCATGACGTAATACAGGCCGCCGAGACCCGCGATCATGCTGCCGATGCAGGTGGCGAGGTATTTGTACTTCGTCACGTTGATGCCGGCTGCGTCCGCCGTCGCCGCGCTCTCGCCCACGGCGCGCAGGTGAAGACCCGTGCGGGTGTGCTTGAGGAAGTACGACGCGAACAATGCGATGACGATGGCAAGGTAGGCAAGGAAGCCGTAGGACAGGAAAACCTGACCGAACCAGCCGCCGACATTCAGGGATTTGCTGAAATAGGCGCTCGTCGCGCTCAGCGCGATGGAGGGGACTTCACTGTCGGTCAGCTTGATGAGCGAGCCGCCGAAGAAGTTGCCGATGCCGACGCCGAACGTCGTGAGCGCAAGACCCGTGACGTTCTGGTTGGCGCGCAGCGTAACGGTCAGCAGGCAGTAGAGAAGGCCCATCAGAAGCGAGCCCAAAAGCGAGCAGAGCATCGGGATACCGATGGCGAGGAACGCGTTCATGTCGGCAGCCGGGGTGGACTGCTCGTAGAAGAACGCGCCGATGACGCCGCAGATACCGCCGACGTACATCACGCCCGGAATGCCGAGGTTCAGGTTGCCGGACTTTTCCGTCAGGATCTCACCGGTGCTGCCGTAGAGCAGGGGGATGCCCTGCATGACCGCACGGGGAAGAAAAGCAGTTAGATCAAATATCATTGCTTCACGCCTCCTTCTTGCTCTTGCGCAGGCTGACCTTGTAGCTGATGAAAAACTCGCTGCCGATGATGAAGAAGAGGATGATGCCCGTCAGGATATCGGCGAAGGAGTGGTTCAGGCTGAACACGCTGGAGATCTCGCTCGCGCCGCGGCTCAGGACCACGATAAGAAGGCTCGTGAAGATCATCATGATGGGGTTGAACTTGGCCATCCAGGAGACCATGACCGCGGTGAAGCCGCGTCCGCCGACGATGGTGGTGGTCAGCGTGTGGTCCGTACCGGCGGTGAGCAGCAGGCCGATGAGGCCGCAGATCGCGCCGGAGAGGATCATCGTGCGCACGATGACGCGCTCGACCTTGATGCCCGCATAGCTCGCGGTGCGCTGGCTCTCACCGACAACGGCGATCTCATAGCCGTGCTTGCTGTAATTGAGATAGATGTACATAACGCCCGTGAGGATCGCCACAAGCAGGATCGGGAGGAGATAGCGCTGGCCGCCGAGAACGGGGAGCCAGCCGGCCTCGGTATTCTGGTTGATGATACCGATCTTGCCCGAGCCCTTGGGCACTTCCCACACGATGATGAAGAACGCGGCGAGCTGTGTCGCGATGTAGTTCATCATGAGCGTGAAGAGCGTTTCGTTCGTGTTCCACTTGGCCTTGAAGATACCGGGGAGGAAGCCCCACAGCGCGCCTGCCGCGACGGAGGCGACGATCATAATGACGATGAGAAGACCGTTGGGGATCTTGCCGCCAAGGCAGATCATGCAGGCCGCGGTGGCAAGGCAGCCGATGAGCACCTGACCCTCGGCACCGATGTTCCAGAAGCGCATCTTGAACGCGGGCGTGACCGCGAGCGAGATGCCGAGCAGGATCGCGAGGTTATGGAACGTGACCCAGCTCTTGCGCGACGTACCGAACGCGCCGTAGAGGATCGTGGAGTAGACCTTGATGGGATTTTCGCCCGTCAGCAGCGTTGTGACGATCGCGCAGACGATCAAAGCGAGCACGATCGCGCCGCCGCGGATCAAAACGGCCTTGTACCAGGGGAGCGTATCGCGCTTGGCGATGTGGAAGAGCGACTGTTTCTTATTCATCCTTGTTGCCTCCCCTCACGAGCGTCATCAGTGCGCCGACCTCGCGCTTGTCGGTCTTTCTGGCGTCGACCACGCCGGAGACCTGACCGCCGCAGAGAACGACGATGCGGTCGCACAGCTCAAGCAGCACGTCGAGGTCTTCGCCGACATAGACGACGGCGACGCCCTTCATCTTCTGCTCGGTCAGCAGGTTGTAAATGGTATAGGAGGTGTTGATGTCCAAGCCGCGCACGGCGTAAGCGGTCATCAGCACGGCGGGGGACTGGGCGATCTCGCGTCCGACAAGCACCTTCTGCACGTTGCCGCCGGACATGCGGCGCACGGGGAAGGACGTGCTGGGCGTGACGACGCCGAGCTCTTCCCAGATGCGGTTGGCGAGCGCTTCGGGATCCTTGCGGTCAAGGAACAGACCCTTACCCTTGCGCCAGGAGCGCAGCATCATGTTGCCCGTCATGCCCATCGAGCCGACCAGGCCCATGCCGAGTCGGTCTTCGGGGACGAACGACATCGAAATGCCGCTCTTGCGGATCTTCATCGGGTCGAGACCGACGAGTTCCTTTTCCTTGCCGCCGTCGGGCGGATAGAACGTGACATGGCCGGAGGCGACGGGGTAGAGGCCCGCAATGGACTCGAGCAGTTCGCGCTGGCCGCTGCCTGCGACGCCCGCGATGCCGAGCACCTCGCCCGCGTTGATGGTAAAGCTGACATCGTCCAGACGCTTGACGCCAAGCTCGTCGTAAGCCGTCAGGCCTTCGATGACGAGGCGCTTTTCAACGTCCTTCGGCTCGGGGCGGCTGATGTTCAGGCTCACCGTGTGGCCGACCATCATGTCGGTCAGCGATTGCTGGTCGGCGTCCTTGGTGGCGACGTCACCGACGTATTCGCCCTTGCGCAGCACGGCCACGCGGTCGGACACGTCGAGCACCTCGTGCAGCTTATGCGTGATGATAATGAGGGACTTGCCGTCGGCCTTCATGTTGCGCATGATGGCGAAGAGCTTGTCCGTCTCCTGCGGGGTGAGCACTGCGGTCGGCTCGTCCAGAATGAGGATGTCCGCCCCGCGGTAGAGCACCTTGACGATCTCGACGGTCTGCTTCTGCGAAACGGACATGTCGTAGATCTTCTGATTGGGGTCGATGTCGAACCCGTATTTGTCGCAGATCTCTTTGACCTTTTTGCTGGCTTCGGCAATGTCGAGCTTGCCTTCAAGGCCGAGGATGATATTCTCCGTTGCGGTGAAAAGATCAACGAGCTTGAAGTGCTGGTGGATCATACCGATGCCGTGTTCGAACGCATCCTTGGGGGAGGCGATCGTGACGGGTTCGCCGTGAATGTAGATTTGCCCCTCGTCGGGGAAATAGATGCCGGAGAGCATGTTCATCAGCGTCGTCTTGCCGCTGCCGTTTTCGCCGAGCAGCGACAGGATCTCGCCCTCGTGCAGCTCAAGGTTGATGGCGTTGTTCGCCACCACTTTGCCGAACCGCTTCGTGACATTCTCCATTTTAACTGCGCATGCAGTTCCCAAGGCGGTCACCCCTTTTTCCGCTGGAGGGCACAGGAAGAAAGCCCCGCAGCATTGTATTGTACAAGTCATATATTAGCATAATTGAACGGCGTTGTAAATGTAAAACAGAAAAAAACACAAAAAAAATTAGAAGTGTACAAAAATTTTTAGCAAAATAGCGAAAAATGCCATAAAAAGAAAAAAGATATCGGGCTGCCTTCGGGCAGCCCGATATGTAGTAGCAGAAACAATTAGCCGAAATTAGTATCCAGCAGATCAATGCCGTCGATCATGAGCTGGAAGTACGGGGCGGAACGGGCGGTGGACTCAGCCAGATAACCGTCCTGGACAACCTCGGTGTCGGGCGTGTAGTCGGGATCGGTGTCGACGTCAGCCATGTAAGAGGTGACAGGCTGGCCGTCCACGGTGAAGGTGGAGCAGTCGAAGACGTGGAGCTCGCCGCTCTCGAGCTTGGCGGTCGCATCGGCAATGGCCTCAGCGGTGCCCTCGGCAGCAACGTTCTCGTTCAGGTCAGTCAGCACGACGGAGCCGGTAGCAAGGGTGCCGGTCCAGTCGGCGTCGATGGCCTCGCCGTTCATGGCAGACTTGATGGCGTACTCATAGTAGGGGGCCCAGTCGATGCGGGAGGAGATCAGATAGGTGTTGGGGCAGGCGGCCTCGGTGGAACCGTTGTAGGAAACGTCGGGAACACCGGCGGTCTCGCAAGCGGTGGGAGCGCCCATGGAGTCGGCGTGCTGGCTGATGAGCTTGCAGCCGTTCTTGATGAGCTTCTGCGCGCCTTCCTTCTCGGCGGTCTCGTCATACCAGCTGCCGGTGAAGGTGACTTCCATCGTGGCAGTGGGGCAGACGGAGCGAGCGCCCAGGAAGAAGGAGGTGTAGCCGGAGATAACCTCGGCATAGGTGAAGGCGCCGACGTAGCCGATCTTGGCCTCGTCTGCGGTGAACTCACCGTTGGCGATCATCTCGTTGAGCTTCATACCGGCAGCGATACCGGCGAGGTAACGGCCCTCATAGATGGAAGCGAAGGCGTTGTGGTAGTTGGAGAGACCCTCGGTGTGCGCCTTGGTGCCGGTGGAGTGGCAGAACTGCACGTCGGGGAAGTCCTTCGCGGCCTGGATCATGTAGTCTTCGTGACCGAAGGAGTCGGCGAAGATGATGTTGCAGCCGGCGTCGGCGAGCTCAGCGGCCTTGTCGTAGCACTCCTGACCTTCGGGAACGTTGGTCACGATGGTGTACTCGACGCCGAGCGTCTCGCAGGCCTCTTTCGCAGCGTTGATGAAGTTGAGGTCGTAGGTGGAGTTTTCGTCGTGGAGCATGATGAAGCCGACCTTGAAATCGGTGACTTCGTTGTTGTCCTGATCGTCGGTGTTGGTATCGTCCTTCTTATCGCCGCAGGCGACAAGGGCGAGAACCATAACGAGACTCAAGAGCAGTGCAAGGAACTTCTTCATTTCGGTAAATCCTCCTTAAATTTTACGGCAATCAAAAGATTTGAATACCGTTATCACCATGATACATAAAAAGAGAAAATTTAGCAACAGGAAAAAGAAAAAATGAGGGTCAAACTTGACCAAAAAAGCAGCATGAATTTTTGTCCATAGCGGAGAAAGCACGAAAAAAAGGGCCCGCTTTTTGAAACGGACCCTTTTTAGGAAGGTTTGGCGGGATTTACATCTGCACGCGGGTGCCGGTCTTGCCTTCGATGCCCTCAGCAGCCTTCTCAAGAAGGGTGATGAGCGCAACGCGGCCGGGCTTGCTCTCTGCAAACGACATGGCGGCCTGGACCTTCGGCAGCATGGAGCCGGGGGCAAACTGCTTTTCGTCGATATACTTGCGCGCCTCGTCCGGCGTCAGGGTGTCGAGACCCTTCTGGTCGGGCTTGCCGAAGTTGATGGCGACCTTCTCGACCGCCGTCAGGATGACGAGCATATCCGCGTCGAGCAGCTCTGCGAGCTTGGCGGAGGCGAAGTCCTTGTCGATGACCGCGGGCGTGCCGTAGAGCTTGCCGTCCTTGCGCACGACGGGGATACCACCGCCGCCGACCGTGATGACGACCGTACCGTTGTCGACGAGCGCCTTGACGGTGTTCTTTTCGATGACGTCGATCGGCTTGGGGGAGGGAACGACCTGACGGTAGCCGCGGCCCGCGTCCTCGACCATCGTGTAGCCCTTTTCAGCGGCGATGCGGTCGGCGGTCTCCTTGTCGTAGAACGCGCCGACGGGCTTGGTGGGATGCTGGAATGCGGGGTCGGCCTCGTCGACGAGCACCTGCGTCACGACGGTCGCAACGTCCTTGTTCATGCCGCGGGAGGCGAGCTCGTTGCCGATGGCGTTCTGCAGGTGGTAACCGATGTAGCCCTGACTCATCGCGCCGCACTCGGGGAAGGGCATGTCGGACTTGATGGCCTTGGCCTCAGCGGCGGTGGCCATGCCGAGGTTGATCATGCCGACCTGCGGGCCGTTGCCGTGGGCGATGATGACCTCGTTGCCCTGCGCGATCAGGTCGACGATGGGCTTTGCGGTCTCGGTGACGAGGGCGAGCTGCTCGTAGGGGGTGTTGCCCAGCGCGTTGCCGCCGAGGGCGACGACGATGCGATCGGGCTTGCCGAGCGGCTTAGACATGATGGTTTCCTTTCTCACAGAGGAACATTGCTTCTCGTGCCTCTTACCACAAACGCCTAAGCGACGCCTGTGCGCTTGTCTAGGAGTATATTCTCAATATGCTTGTTTTTATTCATTTCTAGCAATAAGGACGGGTGAACGGTACTCTTTTGCCCCTCAGCGTAATCTTGGACGATTTTTTTGAAAGATACCTGTTAATCCTACATATTTCATCGTGCATACCCATGCATATCTTCCCTGTTGGGCACTCCATATAGCTATAGCGCTTGCTGCACTTTATACATCTTATGCATATTCAGCCCTCTGAGCGCTTGCGAAATGAGTAAACGGCGCTCGGCATACGATACGGGTTGTGCTTGCATTTATTCATCGGTTTGCCGGACGGCCCCCGCAACGCGCCGGCCGGCTGCCCACGCTGCCCCCTATACAACCGAGCGCCCACGCATGGCATAGCGAGCCGAAGCAACATGGCTGCATACAAAAAGAGAGGCGCCCTCAGGCACCTCTCCCCCATCATCGTTATACAGACGGCTCGACGCGCATCATGCACGCAGATGCCGTCGACGCGCGATTCCTACCCGCGCAGGCGCTCCGCCACGCGGGCGCGAAACGCATCGGCCTGCTCGCCGTTAAAGATGTCGTACGCGCAGAATACTCCATCGATACCGTCCAGCTCGACCATATCCGCGGCCTCCTGCTCGGTCTCAGCCAGATAGATGTTGTCTCGATCGATGCCCGCCATCAGCAAACGCAGCAGCAAATCGTCCGAATTCGCACCCTGGACAATAACCTGCTTGATGGCTGGGTCCGCCAGATACTCGAAATCGGCCTGATAATACCAACCGGTGTACTCGGTCTTCTTGGGATTGGTGGCAAGGTAGTAATCCGCCAGCATCAGCACCACGGCCTTGTCGCCCGCCTCGCGGCAAATAGTCGCCAGGGCGGTCGAGGTGGCGGTGCTGTTCTCGCCCTTGGAAGCGGTGTTGACCAAACGCATGCCCTTCACCGTCTCCTCGCTAAAGCGCGCCGCGGTGACGTTGACTTTGCCGTCCGCCAATGTGCGCTGCAGGTCCTTGGCCGAGACACCAAGTTCGCGAGCCGTCACCAACGCGGAAACCAAGTTATACAGATTGGTGATTGAGTACGTGCCGATGTGATAGGTATACTCCGGCGCCACGCCGTCTTTCGCATGGCACAGCTCGCGCACCGTAAACTCATGCGCCTCTTTATCCACGCGGGTCACCAGATAGTCGGGCTCGGGATTCTTGAAACCGCACGACGTGCAGCGCGCGCGACCCAGATGGCGCAGGTGGCACCAGTCATACTCAAGCGCGCCGCCGCACTCCGGGCACGCGGTAAGATCGCAGACAATACCCTCCGGACCCTCAAGATCGTCCTCAAGATGGTCGACGGAAAAGTAGGTGCGATTGGTCGCCTGCGGCGCCAGGCGGCAGGAGATCAAGTCATCCGCGTTGAGCACCAGATGCGTCGAGGCCGGGATGTTCGCATCGATCACGCTAAAGATATAGTCAGGGTTAGCGTTACGGGTAAAGTTGTCGCGATACAGGTTAGCGACCAGCATCACCTCGGGAACCATATGGGGCAGCACACGGCGCGAGGACAACTCGTCCAGCTCCATGCAGGCCACCTGGCAACGCGGGGAGCCGCTCATACGCGCGTTCTTTATAAGAGAGCTCTCGATACCCGTGATGATGTTGCCGCCGGCGCGGTTGGTCACCAGATCGAACCCGCACGCAAGCAGAATATCGTCCAGCAGATTGGACGTGGTTGTTTTGCCGTTAGTGCCCGTTACAAATACAACGCGGCGCGGCTTGGGGCAGCGGGCGAGAAAATCGGGGCAGATGGCCTCGGCAACGGAACCGGGAAGCTGGCCGCCGATTCTGCGGGCAAGCTTGAGCGCGGCGGCCGTTGCCTTACCCGCAGCGAGCGCGAGGTAGAAGCGAGGCGTTTTGCTGGTGGAAGTACTCACTATTATGAACTCCTTGGCTAGGAGGGCGTGTAGTGCATGTTTGTGGACGAGGACAGGTCGCGGGCCTAAACCCAGCCTAGCACCTAGACATCCATACCCGGGGTCGCGAAATCCTTGACGCGCTGGCTATAGGACCTCATCGCAACGTCTTCGAACGCCAGGGGCGCATCCGCCTCGCCCATGGTATCGAGCAACCAGCGGGTGAAAGGCGGATTGATGGTGAGAAGCGGGCCCAAAAACCAAGTGCCGATGAGGTTCTTGCGACGCACGCCCTCGTAAGCACTTTTCTTGTTGATGCCAAAACCCTGTTTGAGCACGCAGAAGGGACATTTTTCATTTTTGCCCTCGGCCTGCGTGAATTGCATTTTGAAACCGACGATATCGATGGGGTCCGCCCCCGGCGCGGGCTCAAAGGTGCCCAGGCCAACGCCGGTGAATCGCTGGGGCGTCAGTTGGTGCGTCACGATATCAAACAGTCCCAGGCCGGTGATGCCGCGGCCCTCCGGCGTAATGATCATGTTGCCCAGAAGCTCGACCGCGTTACCGGTAAAGAGCATGGGGACGCCGGCGTCTGCGAGTTCCGCCAGGCGGTCGCGATACGGCATGAGCGCCTCGAGCACACGCTCCTGCTGGCGCTCGGTCATGCCGCATAGCAGGACCAACGACAGGTCATCGCGCGTGGCAAACGCGGGGACCTCGCCAAACGCGGTTTCTATAAAGGTGGCATGAGGCAGGCAGGCGCGAAGGTACATCGCGTTGCCGTTGTCCCCCGCCTGGTTGCCAAATTCGGGATAGAGTATCTCAACTGTTGTTTGCGCCATTCAATTCCTCCCGTTCAATCCATCCGCATGCAATTATCCAACATGCGTGCGCATGAGGACGGCGCAACCATATAAAGAGCAGAGCGTGCAGGAAGGCGACGCGAGAAGCAGCAAAACCCGGTAGAAACCCAACGTGATGCAACGGCAAATCCGCACGCGCTGGCGCTGCACACAAATAGGGGCCTGCAACGACCGGCCACAGACCCCTAAAAGTAAATTCAGATTCCCTATTTGATAAACGTTAATTCGTCCACATCATCAATTGGCCACATCGGACGATAGACGCGCTTGAACGGAATGTTTTCGGAGCGCTGAATGGTTGGTCCGTCAGTCAACGCCATGACATGGAATGCGGTCTCCGGGATGAGATAGGTATCCAGATAGCCCATTTTCACCACCACGATATCGTAGTCATGGAAGTCGACCCCTGCGTACGCAAACTGCTCCATCGTTCCATATTGCACGTTGCGGTTGACGACAAGAACATCGATGGGAGCCCTGTCAATTGATACCACGTAGCATGGACCCACCACGTGAATCTTACCGAGACCCATCGCCGCTTCGCCAATATGCGCTAGCGTTCCTTCAATGGCAACGGGAGCGCTCAGATCGTCAAACCCCGTACCGAGTTCAAAGCTCACATGGCTTCCCACTGTAACAGAAGACAGTTCTTCGCATGCTCCCGCATCGTTAATGCCTGCGACAAGAACGCGCTTCTTGCCAACGCTCTGAGAAAGCAGCTCGCGCAAAACAAGCGTGCTTTCACCGGCACCACCCGCACCACAGTTGTCGCCCGAGTCTGTGATGACAGCGGTCTTCCCGTCAAATTCAATAGCCGCACGCACCGCTTCATCAAGTTCACCGTAATTACCCGTGAACTTAAACTCGAAACGATGGTCCCACGCATATCGCGAGATACGTTCAGCCACCTGAGCGCAATACTCCGTATCGCCTGGATCATTAGGAACGACAACCACAGCAGCGCCCAACTTGTCGTCATCGTGACGAATATATCCAATGTGGTATGAACATGAGAACACGCGTTGATCCTCTTCCGCCTCATCAAGCAGACGGTTTATAGAACACATCGGTTCCATAGCAGAAACGCTTCGCTCGCCGCCGACCATAATGGGAATCTTCCGCATAACGGGCCTCATGGGACGCCGATGCTCCATAAGATCGATGAGCTTTTCTGCAACGACCCGCTCGGTATCGACAGAATCGGAATGCGGTGACTGACGATAGCACCGAACAATATTGACACGTGAAACGAGATCTTGCGTCACGTTGCCATGAGGATCCATGACCAGCGCGACAGGAATATACCTGCCTGCTATTTCGCGTATTCGTTTAAGCAAAACGTGCTCTGCAGATACCTCTTCAAGATCGCGAATGCCGCTTGCCCCGTGAAACTGCAAATAGATCGCATCTATCTCGCCTATATTACTTTTGAGAGTATCGAGAATGGTATCGCAAATGTAATCGAACGCAGCCTTCTCAATCATGCCACTTGGGTGCAACGAAGCGAAGATCGAAGGCACGATCTGGATACCATGCCCCTCGAATATATCGCGCACATGCATCGCATCTATGCATTCATCGCCATAGAGCAGCAAAAAGTCATCGAGCGTCGCATCTTTGCGAACATGCTCGTTGCACTCCGACGTCATATGAGCAACAAATACCTTCATGCTTGTTCTCCCATCTAGAGGGGCGCCGCAACGCGACGTCCCTCCCTTCTACCTGCACACCGATAGCGCCATGCGCCGATAAGTGTGTTGAATGCCTCGAATCGCGATGCTATAAGCCATTATGTTCTCCGGCAAGGCGATACCGATAAATCCGGTGTCACCAATATGATGGATATCCGTCCCCGCTTGCTTCGCCATAAGAGCAATGGCACGAATTGTCGAAGTGTCCGCCCCCTCTTGAGAGGTTCCAATCGATGTCATAGCCAACTTGCCCTCACGATGAACAGCACCCACAAGAGAGCGAACCAATTCGAGTGTGATTCCAGGGACCGTCCCCGGAGCAGGCATAAGAATGATATCAGCACCATCGCGAGCAAACGAAGCAACATCTTCCATGCTGATCAGGCGCTCTGAAGATTCTGAGGCAACACCGGAACAATGCATGCGCCCAGCAGCAATAATCACTCGATCGCCAACAGCATCGCTCAGCTCTTTCACGGCCGCATGCACGCGCTCGTTGCTCACGCCGTGGCCGGGATTGCCCGTGACGAGAATGATGTCTATCCCCAAATCGGCAGCGCGCCTCGCATTATCCGCAGTTGCTGCCAAGCCGGGCAACATCTCGTTCCAAGCACCAGGCCCGCCCTCGTCGACGCTGCTACCAAGGTTACCGGGCTCCAAGTTGATTCCAACAGGACGTCCCGTCAACTTCTTGAGCATTCGTATCGTTTCTGCCGGAGGACATGGGGGCAGCCCAACGATCGAAGGATTTGCCACGTCAAAGAAGTTGAGCAAAAGGATATCAGCTCCCATTGCCGCGCAAATCTCAGAGTTGCACGCACCGGTGATCGGGCATGGCAAATTGACAATACTCTCGGAAACAAGCGTCCGGCCTTCACTTGCCGCAATCGCCTTTAGTAACTCATCCTTACCCATTGCAGCAAAATCGCTCGCAACACAATCAAGCAGTCGCTTCATATCGTCCACTCCTCTCGTTCAACTTTTTCAAAAGGCGCGATCAATCTTTCTGAATGACTTTCTTCTGAGAAATACGAGAGCCGATGAGCGAAATCGCAAACGATAGACCAAACGCCACGGCGGAGGCGATTATTCCGGGCATCAACGATGTTCCATCGCCTCCAGCGAACACTGTTGCAAACAAAGCGTTACCCGTTCCCAGCACCCATGCCTTGCAGCTAAAGAGACCACCGATTACTCCTCCAACAAAACCACCAGAGAACAACGCAACCCAATTGAGCTTGTTGGGAAGTAAGCTTGTATAAATCGTCGGCTCGCTTACACCGCCAACACCAAGCGTCACGGCATTTGAAACCGCCATCGAGCGCTTCTCACCGCGCTGGGTAAACACGCTTGCCACGGCAACACCAAGAAGCGCATAAGTGCCAAACACGGCGCTGCACCAAAACAGATTATCAAATCCATGCTGTGCAAACTGCTGCAGAACAATAGGAACAATAGCCTTGTCCATACCGAGAGCAACGAGGAAATACCACAGTCCACCGATGAGACCAATAGCAATAGGACCTGCAACCTCGGCGAGCCATGCAGCGAAGGCGCCGATCAGATTGCCCATCCAGCTACCCAGAGGTCCGATCACGCACAGGCTGATGGGGAGCATGATCATAATCGTGAACAGGGGAAGAAACGCGTAACGCAATGACTCCGGCATATGCTTACGCAAGAAACCGTACACGTAGGACATAATCCACACGGATACGATGCTGGGCAGGAACTGACTTGAGTATGTAACGGGCGTCATCGGAATACCATACACCGTAAACGGAGTCTGGTCGGCTACAATCTGCATCAGCGTTGGATGAATCAGCACCGCGCCCAAAAACATAGCGACCGGAGCGCTTGTATTGAAGTACTTCGCTGCTGACCAGGCGGCAAACACGGGCATAAAGTACATGCCGGCATTGCCTACGAAATTGAACAGAACAATTAGATCATGATCGGCAGGTAGGAGATTAAGAAGGTTTGGACCCAACACGGACCCAAGAAGAAGCATAAGACCAGCAGGGATAAGGATGGGAATGAGAGGGAAAATGCATCCGGATAGTGCATGAAGCATATTGCCGGGAATATCCTTGATGGAAAACGGCTTCTTCTCAAGATCGGCATCCAGATTCTCATCTATTCCCGCCATGCGCTTGAAGCCTCCTAGCTCGCACATAGCATCATAGACCTCTTCGACCGTCTGCCCAATAACGACCTGCAGCTGCTCGCCAGCCCACTGCGTTCCCAGAACGCCCGCGATTCCCTTCATAGCGGCCTCGTCGTACGCGCTCTTATCCTTCAAGATAAAACGCAGACGCGTGACACAATGGGTAAAGGAACTTACGTTGTCCTTACCTCCCACGCACGCTAGGACTTTCTCTCCGATATCCGAATACTTCGACATCGTTCCTCCTTGTTACGTTGCCGTACTAATCAGCTCTTCTCGGCCCCGCGCGCTATGAGCCTTGAAAAGCTGGTATCTCATGAGACCCTAGGCCTCACAATCAACATCACAGCGCTCAATCTGAGCCTTCTCGCACAATCGGTTTATATGCATGATGAGATACAACAGCTCCTCGTCCGATAGCTCGCGCGACATACCATCAAGAAAGATCGCGGCAATAGAATCGGCGATATCGGATGCATCGGGATACTCTCGGGCAAGCATGGGATACATAGAAGCATTCTCACTTGTAAGCGACTTGCCCCCAGAAGCACGCATATAGAGATACTGCAAATGTGTTGCGAAACGGCTGAAATTGAAACTCGATCGGTCGAGATCGATTCCAAAGCCCTTCTCTATTACGCAAACGGAACGTTCGAGAAGCTCATCGAATGACAACTGGGAATCGTCAGCTAAGTCCCCGTCACCCTCCGCACCACAATCCATATTGTTAACGAAGCACAATGCAATACCCGCCGCTTCTCGCTGCGGA
>ERZ834722.2594-NODE-2594-length-13862-cov-9.496342_pt1 | contig 13862 bp, 29 predicted proteins | sample MGYA00519576_ERZ834722 | MGnify/ENA primary metagenome ERZ834722 (study PRJEB31850, sample SAMEA3708759) | human gut metagenome | biome: human gut; feature: human-associated habitat; material: faeces | place: China | collected 2014 ...
CCATCACCACGGCGGCGGGGCATTTCCGGGTATTGGATTCCGAGCTGCCGGACAGTGCCGGGAGCGCCGGGACCATCACACCCAGCGACAAGGACCAGTTGCAGGCGGAGATCGCTGGAATGGAGGCACTGTTTACCACCGCAAAAGCGGCGGCAGAAGCAGCAGCGGCCAACGCAAAGGCCAGTGAAACGGCAGCGGCTGGGTCTGTTTCTCAGGCGAATGCGGCAGCTGCTGCAGCAGCAGATAGTGTAAAACGGGCAGCGGAACAGATCCCATTAGCACAGGCAGAAGTGAAAAAAGCGGAAGATGCGGCGGCGCGGTCCGAGGCGGCATGGGCGGGATTGCAAAAAACGGATGTTTACGCGGTCACGGTCCCCTATACCAGCAGTGCGAAAGCGATCAAGGAGCAGGTGGACGACCATTTCCATGTGCGCTTTGAGATCCCAAAGGGGGAACCTGGAAGAAACGGAGCCGTTGTTTCGGCAAACGGGCTGTATGCGTTTCAGGTTAATTCCAACGGGCACCTAATCTTGACGTATACGGGAGATACACCGCCCAATTTTACGATCAACGATGCCGGACACCTGATTTTAACACTATAAGGAGGACGAACAAATGCCCGAATTGGATTTGGGAAATGTGAAAGGACCGCAGGGCAAAAGTGCTTATCAGAGCGCTTTAGATGCCGGTTATTCCGGTTCGGAGGAAGCGTTTAACACAGCAATGGCGAAGGCACCTGACGCGGTGCTTTACACGGCCCAGAGCCTCACCGACGAGCAGAAGGCGCAGGTGCGGACGAACATCAACGCCGCCCCCGGCGGGTTTGGGCTGGGTAGTGATTCTAAAATACTGACACCATCCGACAATCTGGACATTTTGATGCAGAACGGGTGGTTTAGATATAACAAAGATAATCCGCCCAAAGGAACGCTTCCGACCGCGTTAGAATCTTATGCTTCCCTGATTCGCGTATCTGTGTCAGGGGGCACCTGCGTCCAAGAGGCATTTGGTTCAACAGATAGCGGCTCTCACGGTATTGTTTTAAGACGTACAATATATGGTATTGGGGCTGGGGCAAAAATATATCCATGGGAATACGAAAATCCCCCCATGGAGCTGGGCGTAGAGTACCGCACCACGGAGCGGTATTTGGGCAGGCCGGTGTATGTGAAGGCTGTTGATTGCTCCCCACTAACAGATGGCAAATCAGTCCCTCACGGGATTACTGATCTAAATTTTATTTTTTATGCACAAGGGACCCGTGGGGCTTCCCCTTTGCCGTTGATTTATAATCATAATTTGAGCGATCCGTGGTCTTGCTACATTTCTTCCATTGATAGAACCAACATCGTTCTTAGGGTTGGTTCAAGTGCGGCAAATGCAAACTCCATCGTAATCCTCAAATACACCAAGACCATTGACTGACCATGGACTATTGCGTGATTTGCGGAGCCATTGTGCCGGAGGGGCGGTGGGTTTGCCCCATTTGTGAGCGACAATGGCCTGAATTTTAACTCGCACGAAACCAAGTCGGACTTTTGACTTGCACGAAAGCAAGTCGGAATTACCCTAAAAACTGCAACTTTTTAAGGGGGTGTAGAATGGAAATTCTACAGATCGTATTAACTGCCGCCACCGGCTCCGGTGTGACTGCCATCATCCTCGCGATCCTTCAGCGGAAGTGGACCAAGGATGACAAGCGGGACGCCATCGTGGACGCGCTCAAGGTGCTGCTCATCGACCGGGTGCGCTATCTGGGCCAGAAGTACATCTCAGACGGCAGCGTCAGCTTGTCGGACAGGGAGACGCTTGACGAAATGCACCAGGCGTACAAATCCCTTGGCGGCAACGGGCACCTGAAAATTATCATGTCCGAGGTCGGGGAACTCCCAATCCGGAAAGAGTGAAAGGAGAAAAAACATGGAAAACATCAAGAAACGGCTGGGCAATCTGCTGGCGGTGAAGTCGCTGGTGACCATCACCCTGACGGGGGTATTTTCGGTGCTGGAGCTGCGGGAGACCATCAGCGGCAGCGAGTTCCTGACCATCTTCACGGTGGTCATCGGCTTCTACTTTGGCACCCAGAGAGTCAACGAGGACAAAAACAGTTGAAACCGGTTGAAAATCAACCGAAAATTTGAAAGGGGTACATACCATGGAAAAGATCTACGAGAACATCATCAACGAGGGCAAGAAGAACGGCAAGACCGTGGAGACCATCAACACGGAGCTGAAGGAGGCCGGGGCTAACTTTCACCTGAATCCGGACGGCGGCGTGGCTGGTTGGACGGAGCAGGAGATGAAAGAGGGCTTTATCCCTGCGGAGACCGAGCCGGAGGACGTGCGGCACCTGCATGACGTTGTCCGCTACGATACCGAGAAGGCCGGGGAGACCCTGCGCATCCAGTGCGCCGAGGGCGTGTACGATGTGACGTGGGACGTCTACGGCCATCCGGAGAAGGCTGTGAGAGTCCATGGTTGATACGTTCGACTGCGCCCGTGCGCAGATCTACCACAATACCGGCAAGCTGACCCCGGCGCAGATCAAGGCGAAAACCGGCTGCACCCACATCATCAACGGCTACCTGTTCAACGGGAAATTTCAGCCGGTGGGCTGGACGGTTATTGACGGCAAGATCATCAGCCGGGACAAATACCAGGACTGGGGCGTGTCCATCGGCTCCGATGGTATCCCGAAGATGTTGACGGACCGGGGAGGATCCTTCCTCTCCGGCGTCCCGATCCTAAAGGGCGGCTCCAAGCTGTACCGGAATCTGACGCCGGACGTGGCCCGGTCTGCGGCTCGGACGGCGGTGGGCTGGCTGGCTAACGGCAAAGTCTGTCTGTGGTGCGATAAGGCCAGCCTGACCCGTGAGCAGCTTCAAAACAAGCTGCTGGGGCTGGGCGTGGTGGACGCCCTCATGCTGGACGGCGGCGGCTCCACCCAGGGCATTTTCCCCGGCGGGAAGGTGATTAGCAGCCGAAAGGTGCCCACGCTGCTGCTGTTCTGGGAGCGGTCGGCCAAGGTGGAAGATCAAGCCCTCGTATGGGGCAAGGCTCACGACCTGCTGACGGACGCCAACGCCGGGGAGACCGTGACCCGCGCCGACATGGTCCGGGCACTGTACAAACTGAGGGGGTAAGCATGGTAGAGATCAACGCTTACAGCAAAGCCGCCTCCGGGGGCAAGCAGATCTCCGCCCATTTTAAGGTGCGGGAGTTTGCGTGTGGAGACGGCAGTGACGCTGTTTTGGTGGCGCCCCGGCTGGTGATGGTGCTGGAGACCATCCGCACCCACTTCGGCGCTCCGGTGGTCATCCACAGCGGGTACCGCACACCGCAGTACAATGCCAAAGTGAACGGCGCGGCCCATAGCCAGCACTGCTATGGCATGGCGGCGGATATCTCCGTCAGCGGCCAGAAGCCGGAGACGGTGGCGGCCTTCGCCCGCCAGCTGATGCCCGACTGGGGCGGCGTGGGCATTTACAGTAAGAAGGGCTTTACCCACATTGATGTCCGGGAGAAACGCTCTGACTGGACAGGCTAAACATCTGAAAGGAGGGCCAGAAGATGGCAACATCCACGCGGGAACGCGCTCTGCAAGTCTGGGGAACCCATGGAAAAAACAAACCGAGAGATCCGGGCACTGTTGTCATCCATGGCCCCGGCCCGGGCGGTGCAGGCCGTCCGGCTGGTAGGGCTTCCGCCTGATGAGGAAACAGCGGTGCTGGCGGTAGACGTCCACGGCCAGAGCTGCCTCCAAACGGCGGAGCGGCTGCATGTGAGCGTGGACACCGTAAAGCGGCTACGGCGCTCTGCTTACCGAAAATTGCAAGACGAAATCTATACTACACGTTGAGAGACGCGGTTCAAATTGAACCGCGTCTTTTTTGCGCACTTTTCTGCCCTTTTCCTGCCACTTTGAATGGAGGTTTTTGGCTTACTATGAAAGCAGAGCAAGGGAGGGATTCTCCGTGATTACAAATGGTAGAGAATACATTGACCGTCTGCGGGCGTGCGGAATGAGCGAATCCAGCGCCACAGATATTTGTTATAAATACGCAGCACAGGATGATGAAGAAGGGCTGGCTGAATTGGTGAGAGCAAACGAATTGCTCTACGATGACCGCCGGGAATATGTATAAGTATTTCAACCCCAATCCCTGCGGAAAAAATGTTGGAGACTGCACCGTGCGGGCGATCTCTAAGGCAACCGGGGTGGAGTGGGGCGAGGTGTATTTAAGGCTCTGCATCCAAGGGTATCTGGACGGCGATATGCCGTCGGCAAACGCTTGCTGGGGGCGGTATTTGCGAAGCAATGGATACAGACGGTACATTGTTCCGGATACTTGCCCGGATTGTTATACGGTTGGACAGTTTGCAACAGATCATCCGGCAGGCACTTATATTCTGGCTCTGTCCGGCCATGTGGTTTGCGTGCAAGATGGCACAATCTGGGATAGCTGGGACAGCAGCAACGAAAACGTATTGTATTACTGGGTTAAGGAGGACTGATTATGGCTTACACACCTTACGGATGGCAGAACCCGTATTATCCGCCCCCAATGCAAGACAATCTGATGCAGATGCGGCAAATGCAGCAGCCCCAGATGCAACCTCAAATGCTGCAGGCCCCGCAAAACCCGGTGGCGCAGAGCGGCGTCCAGTGGGTAGCCGGTGAGCAGGAGGCCCGCAACTGGATGATTGCTCCCAATGCCGCCGTGGCTTTGTGGGACAGCTCCGCGCCTACGGTGTACCTCAAGAAGGCGGATGCCAGCGGTAAACCGTCCCTCACGATTTATGACCTCGTAGAACGCACAGAAACGCCCCGTACAGCCACGCAGGAAAAGGGCGTGGAGTTTGTCACCAGAAAAGAATTCGACGCACTAGCGGCGCTTGTGGGCGAATTGAAGGGCAAGAAGAAGCGCAAGGTAGAGGAGGAAGAGGACGATGAGTAACAATCCGTTTTTCAATGCGTTAGGTGGCGGACAGATGCCGGGGTCGATGAGCGGCTTTCCTCAGCTTTTACAGCAGTTCAAGCAGTTCAAGGCAAGTTTTAAAGGCGACCCAAAAGCGGAAGTGGAGAAGATGCTGCAAAGCGGCAAAATCTCACAAGATCAGTTAAACAAGATACAGTCAATGGCAAACCAATTTCAGGGGCTTTTCAAGTAATCAAAATCGTGGCCACGGTTTGATATAAATATTTTTTCAAAAGGAGTGATACTATGTCTCTTTCCTCTGACGGCACCATGCTGACTATGCCTGTGGCTCCTGCCAACACCGGAAACGGTAACGGCTTCGGCTGGGGCGGCGATGGCGCATGGTGGATCGTGCTGTTCCTCATTTTCGCTGCGTTCGGTGGCTGGGGTAACGGCTTTGGTTTCGGTGGCGGCGGCAACGGCGTGATGGACGGTTATGTCCTGACCTCTGATTTTGCCAATGTCGAGCGCAAGATCGACAGTGTAAATCAGGGTCTTTGCGACGGATTTTACCAGCAGGCGCAGCTTATCAACGGCACCAACATGGCGATGGCAAACGGCTTTGGGCAGGCTGAGCTTTCCCGCAGTAACCAGCAGGCGGCTCTCATGCAGCAGTTGACTGCCATGCAGATGCAGGCAGCTGAGTGCTGCTGCAACACCCAGCGCAGCATCGAGGGCGTGCGCTATGATATGGCGGCGCAGGCTTGCGACACCCGGAACACGGTGCAGAACGCCACCCGGGACATCATCGACAATGCCAACAGCAACAGCCGCGCCATTTTGGACTTCCTAACCCAGAGCAAGCTGCAGGATCTCCAGAGCGAGAATCAGGGCTTGAAGCTGGCCGCATCTCAGGCGGCACAGAACAGCTATCTTGTGTCTCAGCTCCGGCCGTCTCCCATTCCGGCCTACACGGTGCAGAACCCCTATTGCTGCAACCAGTTCGCCGGTTGCGGTTGCTGACAACTGCATAGCATAGCTTTTTGTTGGCAATGTTTTGTTGACGCCAACAAAATGTTCGGCCCCGTGCCGATACTGATGACAAAGCGGCGGGGCAGTAGCCCTGCCGCTGATTTTATGAAAGGAGATTTTTATGCCTGAATACACTGCCATTGCCGCACAGACCGTAGCGGCAAACCAGAACGTGCTTTTTACGGAAGCACCGATCCCCTGCACTAAGGGCCTTGTGACGCACCGCGCAGGCTCTGGCCTGTTTAACCTCCGTGGTAACTGCTCCCAGTGCCGCGTCCGCTATAAGGTGGACTTTATCGGCAATATTGCCGTAAGCACCGGCGGGACCCCCGGCCCCATCTCCGTTGCCATTGCGGTTGACGGTGAGCCGCTCCCGTCCTCCGTTGCGACGGTGACACCCACGGTTGCGGGGGCATTTTTTAACGTGGCTGCATCCGAGTACGTTGACGTTACAAAGGGCTGCTGCGCGTCGCTGTCCATCCGCAACGTTAGTGGCGAGGCCATTGACGTGAGCAACGCGAACCTTATCATTACCAGAGTTTGCTGAGAAAGGAGAACACAATGGGAATGAAATCTATGTATGAACTGCGGGATATGCTCTGCAAGGAGCTGGAAGAAATCACCCGCAAGGGCGAGCTGGGTGCCGGGGATCTGGACATTGCCCACAAGCTGACCGATACCATCAAAAACATCGACAAGATCGAGGCAATGGACGAGCGCGGCTATTCCGGGCGGTATCTGGACGATGATCTGCGCGGTTACAGCCGTGGCAGCTCCTATGCCCGGAGACATTATGTCCGTGGCCATTACAGCCGCACGGACGCTACCGAGCATCTGCGTAGCCAGATCAACGATATGATGCGTGAGACCGACGATGACCGCATCAAGGACGCCCTGCGCCGTGCAATGGACATGATGGAGGATTAAGGGGGTAGGCCCCAATGATTGACGATCGAGAAGTGGCGCTATGGATCAAGCGGTTAGAAACAGAGGAGTCCAGCTGGGCAAACTATGAAAAGCTGGCGGCGCTGTATACCATCCAAAACCAGAACCGAGAGCCGGTGAGAGAAAGCCGTATGATCGATGCGTATTCTGCGGCTCCCGCGCCTGACAGCGATTTCCTTCGGGCGGTGTCCAACGTTGACCCAGCCCGTGCGTGGGAGGTCATGGACGAGCTGATGGACAGCTTGCAGGTGATAAACGAGCGGGTTTACAATAGCGTCATGCGGAAATTGGAAAGCTAAACTTAACCCCTCGGCAAATGCCGGGGGGTTAGTTATATTTTAACGTTAGCGTTGCGACATGAAAATAAGACTAACTTGGCGTTACAAAAAACGCACCGTCATTGTCTGCGTCGATGCGCTGGATTGTGCGTACCCAGAATTCCTTTTTTGCCTGCCGGTCTAAATCAGGATATTCCTTCAATTCCCGCCGTAATGTTTCAAGGTCAAATTCTTTTATAGGCTCCGGGTTTATTGCCGCGAGCTGCTGTTTCAATTCCGTATAGTCTTTTTTGTATTCTTCGATTTCAATCAAATCCGACAGATACAGGTCTTTCAGTTTTTGCATTTTCCGCTTGATTTGCTCCGCCGTTTTGGGCGGCTTTTTTTCTGCGGTTTTTGATTTGGAGTAATACTTTTTTGCGATCCCCTCAAATTCCCGCAGAAGGTAATCCTCAAGCACATCTTCTCGGATTCTGAGGATGTGCGGGCAGTCGGCTGGGTCAAGTGTGTGCGTTCTGCATCGGTAGTACTTGTACACCTGCTTTACAGTCTCCGGCTGCATATTTCTACCGCACTCCCGGCAACGGAGAATTCCGGTAAACAAATATATTCGATCCGCACTGGCGTTCCGCTGGCTTCGCCGTTCCAAGATTTTCCCAGCAAGGTCGAAGGTTTCTCGATCGACGAGTGCGGGCAATGCGTTTTCCACGCCGAACGCCTCACCTAAGTACAGGCGGCTTCTCAACGCATCCTTGTATTTGTTGTACGAGCGTTTGATCCCCCACTCTGTTGCCATATACCGCCTTAGTGCAAGGATGCTTTGCAGCCGTATAAAGGCTGGGAACATATCTCGCGCCGCGTCTGCGGTTTCTTCATCAATGGCGTAGCGCCGGTTCTTCACGCAGATTCCGATGGGAGTTTTCCCGTTGGTGGGCTGGCCCTTTGCCCTCTTGCCCTCGTTGATGGCCTTAATGCGCTCCGATGTGCGGTCAGCTTCGTCCTGCGCTACCGACAACATAATATTGACCTTCAATCGCCCTGATGCAGTCCGCGTTTCGTAGTCCTCTCTGATGGCCTGCCAATCCACATGATTTTTGTCGAGAACCTCTTGCACGGCGTAGTACCCCGCCACATTCCGAAACCACCTATCCAGCTTGACAAAAAGGATGGTGTCGATTTTCCCGGCGCGGCAATCATCAAGCAGGCGCATCAAGGCCGGACGCTTTTTATACGGCTTTCTGGCGCTGATTCCGGCGTCCTCGTAAATACCCACCACCTCCATGCCGTGTGCGGCGGCATATGCAATCAGGGCATCACGCTGGTCTGCCAGGGACAGGCCGTGCTTCGCCTGTTCTTCGGTCGATACCCTGATGTACAGTGCTACACGGATGCGTAGATTATTTGGTAGAGTGACCACTATTTTTTGGCACATGTTATCCCCTCCAAAATCCATAGTTGGCACAATGGATGTCAACCCAAACGCACCAGGCAAAAAGCCCGATGATCAATAGTGACAAACCGAGTATGATCCACCTGTATAGCTTCACGGAGTGCCAAAGATTGCACAGTTCTGTGTCCATCAGGCCGATGGTCTGCCGTTTGTTCTCAAGGCGGTGTTCTAGTCCGTCCTTTTCCGCTTGCAACGTTTCCTCACTGGCCGTCAGATGATCTCCGATGCCGTAAAATTCATCCAGCGACACGCCAAGGACGGCGCATATTGGCCCAACCGTGGAGATATAGGGGGCCTTGGAAGCATGGGTAAAGAAATTGTTGACGGTAGACGGCGGAATCCCCGATGCTTCAGCTATGTCCTGAATGGTCATACCCAAAGCGTTACGTTTCGCCTTACAAACTTCCTGAATTGTCATAAAAAGTGCCTCCTTACCCCCAAAATCAAAATATGGGTAAAGGCGGCACAAACTTTTAAACGGCTGAAAATGCCAAAAACCAAGCTTTGGGACTTGCCCACCCAACCCTGTTTTTGCTACACTTTAATTACGGCAAGCCGACACCCCCAAAGGCTTGCCCTCCGGCCCTCGCCGTTTGTTGCAGAGGCGGCGGGGGCTTTCTTATTTTCTTAGTGTCCTGATTATCGGACAGCTAAAATATACGCGCATATTTTTGTGCAAATGCGCATTAAAACGCTGGGGCATAAATGATATGCTTAGAACATGAACCGAACAAATGTACGAACAGGAGGAGCGCAAAACATTATGTTGTATGATATTGTAAATCAGAGTACAATAAGTGTCGAGGACGGCATTGAAATCTTCCGGGAAGAGTTGTTGTCTGCCGCCCTGGCGCTCCCATACGAAGAAAAGGTACAGCTTTTAAGATTTATTGAAGGAGGAACAGCCAATGAAAGAGGCTATGATTGCATGGTACAGAGACACCAAAATGGTTGAAGCTGTGAATCGTTGCATGGACGCAATCTCCGCATCCGGTCTTTCCGCAGATGGGGCAGAATATCTTCCGGCTTGTTTGGATCAGGCTATTCGTGCCAGCAATCAGGTTACTGCTCAAAATACGCAATTCCGCGTTGCCCATGTAAGCGTGAAAGAAACTAATGGCGGGTATGATGTTACGCCTTTTGAGTTAAGATCTGTTCGATAGCCGCCGATGCAATCCCTTTTGAGATCGTTTCAATCACCGTTAAAGACACGGAGCCAAATGACCGTAGCAATTTTGATGTTTTTTCCCATTGCGTTTTTCCTTCGATTGCCGCGATAAATTCATGCCCCTTTGGCGTGACATAGTAAATAGACGGCAGACTGTTGTGATGGAAGTTTGTAATGGGATCAAAATGAAAATCAGTTGCCAGATACCCACTCTCCGAAAGCTGAATGATGTGATAAATCAAAGCCCCTGTATCGTATTTGTTCAGTGGCGGGACAAGCCTCATTGAATCGATATATAAAACATGATAACTTGCGCAAGTAAAATTACCGACTTCTTCTGTTTTGATGTAAGTATTATCTTCACAAAACAGCATTAAATCTCGGACGCAGTCAGGGTCAAGTTTCATATCTTATTCCTCTTGCTTTCCAAATATTCAATATAGCGTGAAATCTCAGTCAATTCCTCCGCAGATGCGGAGCGGATAAACTGTGCGATTTTATCGTCCACGCCCTCGATCTTCGGATCGGGGGTTTCTTTTATGCTCTTATTTTCCGTTTTGCCCTGGAGCCATTCAACGGACACATTGTATTCTTCGGCTATTTGGTACAGCTTTTTATTGTATGAAATGCTGCTTCCGTTCTCCCACATAGCAACGATTGCGCCATCGTTGTATCCAATCTTCTTTGCAAATTTCGTTTTTGCGCCATGCACATATTTCCCATCTGGACCCTTGGGGATAAGGCTTAATATGCGCTCCAACACAATGTCCATAAATAAACCTCAGATTTGTCACATTTGCCAAAGTTAAAAAAATTTAGGAATCGCTATTGCAAAGTTAAATTTTGTGAGGTATCATATACCTAAGCCCACCGGAAAAGGGTACACAAAAACCAGCCCCCATAAAAGCGGCTTTTGCAATGTCTTTTGGCGATTTCATTGTAATACGCTTTCCGGGTCGTGTCAAGCGTGATTTCTCACATTCATGAGGTTTCGGCGGGTATTGAAAGGAGGATGCATGATTTGGCATTGAGAGAACTGCGAGAACGTTCCAGCCTGACCCGTGCACAGGTAGCGAAGAAACTAAATGTGGACTTGTCCTGTGTGACGCATTGGGAACTGGGCGACTGGCGACCGGCACGTAAGTACCACAAGAAGCTGGCAAGGATGTACGGCGTGACGGTGGACGAACTGTTCGAGGCCAGCAGTGAGCAATAACAGGAGGAAAAAGGAATGAAGGAAATTAAGGTACGGATCACATTTACGGAACCCATTCTTGGCACAAGCCCTGCAAACCCAGACGTATATCGGGAGTTCATCGGTTCCAAATCCCCGGAGGCTTTAAGCGTTGAGGACGAAGTTGCCGCGCTGGGCGCTGATGCTGTGGCCGAGAAGGCCATGACGGTGTTTCCCCGGACGGAGGACGGCACCCCGTTTCTTTACGATTACCAGATCAAAGGCTTTTTCAAGGACACCTGCGGCGGTCTCCGCAAGGTAAAGGGCACGGCCAGCGAGAAGATCAAGGCCTACAAGAAGGAAATTGACAAGCTGATCTTCCCGGAGCCTCGTGTGATTCCTTTGAAGTTCGACGGCCCCATGGGTGAGTGCCAGCGACCCCTGAGAGCGCAGACGGCGCAGGGCGAGCGCGTCAGCCTTGCCATGAGTGAGGAAATCCCAGCAGGCGCTACTTGCGAGTTCCGGGTGATTTGCCTCTGCAACGGTCACGAGAAAGCCGTCCGGGAATGGCTGGACTACGGCCGGTTCTCCGGCATCGGTCAGTGGCGCAACAGTGGAAAAGGCCGGTTTGTCTGGGAGGAACTCCAGTAACGCGACGGAACGGTTGGGCATCGCCAGGCATTGCCACGGAACAGCAAGGCGAAGCGCAGCAAAGGAAAGGCCACGGCTCGTTCCGCAAAGCAACGGAAATGCGGGGCTACGCGGTGCCGCGGCAAGGCTGGGCGCAGCAATGATATGCAACGGAATAGCATTGCATCGAGGGGCTACGGAAGGGACACGAATCGTTAGGCAAAGCAACGGAAGGGCTTAGAGGCGATAGGCACCGCAAAGGAATAGACAGGTATTGAGCTGCAACGGCAATGCACAGATGTGCAAGGCAATGCAATGGAATGGTTCAGAACGGTACAGAATCGCAGCGGAATTGCGTAGCCCAGCAATGCTTGGCGTAGCAACGGAAATGCAGTGATTTGCTATGCAAAGGCAACGCACAGAGAAGCAATTCAGCGCAAAGCCAAGGAAGAGAAATGCAAAGAAAAGCGTAGGAAATGCTTAGATGGGCATGGCGGGGGAATAGAGAAGCTCTGCACCGTTAAGAACAGCAACGGAATGGCAAAGAGATGCTGGGCAAAGTGCGGCAATGGAATTGAGTAGCGCAGCTAAGAAGTGTATGGAACGAAGTATAAAAAATGCCCCGTTCGGCGTTGCAGACCGAACAGGGCGGCGGAACAAATCTTAGGCTTAGATATGTGTCCTGTGGCTATTTTAGCACAGGGGAAAGGAAAAGGCAATGGCGAAGAAACGAAAAATCGAATACCGGGTGATCTGGGTGTCTCCGCCTGACCCGGTGAAGATCATGACGGAGTTCGGCAAGATCTGGTCGAGGGAGCATGGCCTTGAGTTTGACGGTGTTTACACCAAAGAGGGGGACATCAAACAATGAGCTGGAACCTGTTTTTTATGAACCTGGGCGTGGCGTATGCGGCTACTTGGTTATTCAAAATCGTTGACCTGATTGAAGGAGGGGACCCGCATGAGAAAGCATGAACGGCGCACCAGAGAGCAGCGGAAGGCGGATGCCTCCGCATGGATGGGCTTTATGAGTTTTCTGGCCCTGCTGCTGATCACCATTGCGTACATGGTGGTGAGCGCGCGATGAACAGAAAGAACCGGCATGAGCGCCATCCGCTGGATCTCTGCCCGGTGTGCGGCATGGACAGCGGTGAGCGGGTGCAGTCCACGGACGCACCGTTTAAGCACTATGTACGGTGTTCCACCTGCGGTGCTATCACAGCTGGTTACGCCCAGCAATCCAACGCCACGAAGGCGTGGAAGAGAGGGGATGCGTGGAAATGAAAAGAAAGGTTTACCCGGTGTGCGAAAAATGTTCAACCGTTATAAATCCGAAATTGCATGTGGACGTGGCTCCGGGATTCGTGGTCAACCGTGAAGTCTATTGCGCTCGATGCTTCAAGGATGATATGCAGGAGCAACTGGAATGGTTGCTGAAAGAGCTTGATAAAGACCCGGAGGCGGTTGCAGAAGCAATGGGTATTGGGGTTATTGATATCCCGGAGGACTGATATGACGCAGTGTGAAAAGATCCTGGCTTACTTGGATGAGCACGGAAGCATTACCACAATGGAGGGTATGAGCAAACTGCGCATCGCCAACTTTACGGCACGGATCTCCGATCTGCGGAAGGCTGGCGTTGAGCTGACGAAGGAAACGGTCATCAAGAAGAACAAAGACGGCGAGACAATCGCCTATGGAGTTTACAGGAGGGCAAATGGGCAATAGCTGTTTATTCTACACACGGGCGACCGTGAATATCAATTTCCCGGAGGGGCATGTGTGCTGCGCGCTGTGCCCTCTGCTGGAAACCTATTCCCGGCTCCAATGCCGGAGAACGGGCGAGTACCTGCTTGATTCAAAAGGGCGCGGGATGTATTGCCCGCTGATTACGGAGGAACATGAATGAATATCTTTGAAAGTATTACTGCGATCATGCAAGAGATCCCGGCGATTGGGAAGGAAAAGAAAAACCAGCAGCAGGGCTTCAAGTATCGCGGCATCGACGATGTGATGAACGCACTGCAGCCGATCCTTTCCAAGTACAAGGTGTTCGTTGTGCCGGAGGTGATCGATCAGTCACGAGAGGACCGTGTGACCAACAAGGGCGGTACGATTCTGTATTCCATGCTGAAAATCAAATACACGTTCTACGCAGAGGACGGCACCAACGTTTCGGCGGTGGTGATCGGCGAGGGCATGGACAGCGGAGACAAGGCCAGCAACAAGGCGATGGCGATTGCCATGAAGTATGCGTTCTTTCAGG
>ERZ834722.2600-NODE-2600-length-13836-cov-4.658007_pt1 | contig 13836 bp, 7 predicted proteins | sample MGYA00519576_ERZ834722 | MGnify/ENA primary metagenome ERZ834722 (study PRJEB31850, sample SAMEA3708759) | human gut metagenome | biome: human gut; feature: human-associated habitat; material: faeces | place: China | collected 2014 ...
TGACCTGAAGAAGGCGCTGGGCCTGCCCGCTGCCGCCAGCTTCAAGCATGTCTCCCCCGCCGGTGCGGCCATCGGCCTGCCGCTGGATGACACGCTGCGCGCCATGTACCACATTGCGCCTGAGACCGCGCTTTCCCCGCTGGCCTGCGCCTATGCCCGCGCCCGCGGTGCCGACCGGATGTCCAGCTTCGGTGACTGGATCGCACTTTCCGATGTCTGCGATCTGGCCACCGCCAAGCTCATCCAGCATGAGGTTTCCGACGGCATCATTGCCCCCGGCTACGATGCCGATGCCCTCGAAGTCCTCAAGGGCAAGAAGAAGGGCAACTACAACATCGTTGCCATCGACCCCGGCTATGAGCCGCAGCCTCTTGAGACCCGCACCGTCTTTGGCGTGACCTTTGAGCAGGGCCGTCAGGATCTGGAGATCTCCGATGCCACGATGCTGCAGAACCTCGTCACCGAGAACAAGACCCTGAGCGCCGAGCAGCGCCGCGATCTTATCATCAGCCTGATCGTGCTGAAATACACCCAGTCCAACAGCGTCTGCTATGTGCAGGACGGCCAGACCATCGGTGTGGGCGCCGGCCAGCAGAGCCGCGTACACTGCACCCGTCTGGCAGGCCAGAAGGCCGACAACTGGCAGCTGCGCCACATGCCGAAGGTGCTGGGCCTTCCCTTCCGCGAGGATATTGCCAAGCCCAACCGCGACAATGCCATTGATGTCTATATCGGCGAAACGCCGGAGGATGTCATCGGTGATGATGTGTGGGCCGAGACTTTTACCGAGCAGCCCGCCCCGCTGACCGCTGAGGAGAAGCGCGCATGGCTGGATGCCGTGACCGGCGTCAGCCTTGGCAGCGATGCCTTCTTCCCGTTCGGCGACAACATTGAGCGCGCACGCCGCAGCGGCGTGACTGCCATTGTGCAGCCGGGCGGCTCTATCCGCGACCAGCAGGTAATTGACACCTGCAACAAGTACGGCATTGCGATGGCGTTCTGCGGCATCCGCTTGTTCCACCACTAAGCCTTTTTCAACGCGCCTGCGGCGTTTTGTCGTCGCGGGCTGTTGATGTTTGTAAGAGGTGTGCCTTCCCCTGCGGGGGAAGGTGGCCGAGGCTCCGACCGAGGCCGGATGAGGGGCAGCAGTATCGCAGCCACCCGCACATGGGATATTGCGGCAAGACCGCCCCTCATCAGTCACCTTCGGTGACAGCTTCCCCCTAGGGGGAAGCCTTATGTTAGGAGGTCACATCATGAAAATTCTGGTTGTAGGCGGCGGCGGGCGTGAGCACGCCATCATCCGCGCGCTGAAAAAAAGCCCCCGCTGCACCGAGATCTGGTGCGCACCCGGCAACGGCGGCATCAGCTATGATGCCCGCTGCAAGGCTATCCCCGCCACCGATGTGGACGCCATGGTGCAGTTTGCCAAGGATGAAGCCTTTGACTATGTGGTTGTTGCACAGGACGACCCGCTGGCGCTGGGTATGGTGGACGCACTGGCCGCTGTCGGCATTCCCGCGTTCGGCCCGGACAAGGCTGCGGCGCGCATCGAGGCCAGCAAGGTATTCAGCAAGGATTTAATGAAGAAGTACGGCATCCCCACCGCCAAATATGAGACATTCGATGATCCTGAAAAGGTCATGGATTACATCAAGGCCGAGGGCAAGTACCCCGTGGTCATCAAGGCAGACGGTCTGGCGCTCGGCAAGGGCGTGCTGATCTGCCAGAGCGAGCAGGAGGCTGCTGACGGCGTCAAGGAGATCATGCTGGACAAAAAGTTCGGTGCCTCCGGCAACCATGTCGTTGTTGAGGAGTTTTTGACCGGCCCCGAGGTCAGTGTGCTGTCCTTCTGCGACGGCAAGACCGTCAAGCCGATGGTTTCCAGCATGGACCACAAGCGCGCGCTGGATCATGACGAGGGTCTGAACACCGGCGGCATGGGCACCGTGGCCCCGAACCCCTACTACACGCCCGAGATGGCCGACCGCTGCATGAAGGAGATTTTCCTGCCCACCGTGGCCGCCATGCAGGCTGAGGGCTGCCCCTTCAAGGGCTGCCTCTACTTCGGCCTGATGCTGACCCCGGACGGCCCCAAGGTCATTGAGTACAACTGCCGCTTTGGCGACCCCGAGACGCAGGTCGTGCTGCCCCTGCTGGAAAGCGATCTGCTGACCATCATGGAGGCTACCACAAACGGCACGCTTGACAAGACGGAGGTTCGTTTCCGCGATGGCGCGGCCGCCTGTGTGATTCTGGCAAGCGGCGGCTATCCCCTCGCCTACGAGAAGGGCAAGGAGATCACCGGTCTTGACAACGGCCAGCTGAACGCGGCCGATGTGACCGTCTACCACGCCGGCACCGCCGTCAAGGAGGGCCGCCTTGTCACGAACGGCGGCCGCGTGCTGGGCGTGACAGCCACCGCCGACACCCTGCCCGAGGCCCTGAAAAAGGCTTACGCCGCGACCGAGAGCATCCACTTTGACAAGCTGCACAAGCGCAGCGACATCGGCGCACGGGCATTGGCCGCAATGCAGTAAAAAGGCTTCCCCATCGGGGTAAGCTGTCACCGAAGGTGACTGATGAGGGCAAACCTTCCGCAGCAATCCGTCAACGGGATATAGCGGTACACCTTCCCCTCATCCGGCCTCGGACGGGGCCTCGGCCACCTTCCCCCAAGGGGGAAGACTTTCCGTCCGTCACTTCCTGCAAAATCAACTCTCAGGAGGAAATAGTATGGTATATCGTATTTATGTCGAGAAGAAGCCCGGCTTTGATGGCGAAGCACAGGGTCTGCTCCATGAGCTTGTCGATCTGGTCGGCATCAAAAATCTGACCGGCCTGCGTCTTTTGAACCGCTATGATGTCGAGGGTATCGACAGCGCGCTGTTCCAGCAGGCCATCCCCACCGTGTTCTGCGAGCCGCCGGTGGATGTGACCTACGACACCCTGCCCGAGGCCAAAACGGTCTTTGCGGTCGAGTACCTGCCCGGCCAGTTTGACCAGCGCGCCGACTCTGCCAGCCAGTGCATCCAGCTGCTGAGTCAGGGCGAGCGCCCGGATGTCCGCTCTGCCCGCGTCTATCTGCTGGACGGCGAGCTGACTGCCGATGATCTGGCCGCTATTAAAAAGTATGTCATCAACCCGGTCGAGGCCCGCGAGGCCGCCCTTGAGGAGCGCGCCACCCTGAAGATGGAGTTCGCCATCCCCACCGAGGTCGAGACGCTGAACGGATTCACCGCGCTGGACGATGACGCGCTGGAGGCATTCCGCACCGAGAAGGGTCTGGCTATGGATCACGCCGACATCGTGTTCTGCCAGGATTACTTCAAATCCGAGCATCGTGACCCCACCATCACCGAGATCCGGCTGATCGACACCTACTGGTCTGACCACTGCCGCCACACCACCTTCGGCACGATCATTGACGATGTCAAAATCGATGACGAGCTGGTACAGGCCGCCTTTGACCGTTATATGGCGCTGCGCGCCGAGACCGGCCGCGACAAGAAGAACCGCACCCTGATGGACTGCGCCACGATCGGTGCCAAGGCTCTGAAGCAGCGCGGCATCCTCAAGAACCTCGACGAGAGCGAGGAGATCAACGCCTGCACCGTCAAAATCAAGTGCGATGTGGACGGCGAGCAGCAGGACTGGCTCTTCCTCTTCAAGAACGAGACCCATAACCACCCCACCGAGATTGAGCCGTTCGGCGGCGCGGCGACCTGCATCGGCGGTGCCATCCGCGACCCGCTGTCCGGCCGCAGCTATGTCTATCAGGCTATGCGCGTGACCGGCGCAGCCGACCCGCTGAAGCCTGTCTCTGAAACGATGCCCGGCAAGCTGCCCCAGCGCAAGCTGGTCACGACCGCTGCTGCCGGTTATTCCAGCTACGGCAACCAGATCGGCCTTGCCACCGGTCAGGTTGCGGAGCTGTACCACCCCGGCTACGCCGCCAAGCGCATGGAGATCGGCGCAGTCGTGGGTGCCACCCCGGCCAGCCATGTCCGCCGCGAGGAACCCGCCCCCGGCGATGTGGTCATCCTGCTGGGCGGCCGCACCGGCCGTGACGGCGTGGGCGGTGCGACCGGCTCCTCCAAGGCGCACAAGCTGACAAGCCTTGAGACCTGCGGCGCTGAGGTCCAGAAGGGCAACGCCCCCATCGAGCGCAAGCTGCAGCGTCTGTTCCGCCGCGAGGATGCCTGCCGCCTGATCAAGCGCTGCAATGACTTCGGTGCAGGCGGTGTGTCCGTTGCTATCGGTGAGCTGGCCGACGGCCTGCACATCGACCTGAACAAGGTCACCCGCAAGTACGAGGGTCTGGACGGCACCGAGCTGGCGATTTCCGAAAGCCAGGAGCGCATGGCTGTGGCCGTGGCTGCCGAGGATGCCGAGACCTTCATGACCTATGCTGCGGAGGAAAACCTTGAGGCGACCATCGTGGCCACCGTGACCGAGGAGAAGCGGATGCGCGAGGTCTGGAACGGCAAGACCATCGTTGACCTTTCCCGTGAGTTCCTGAACTCCAACGGTGCCGAGCGCCACGCCAGCGCACATATTCTGCCCGGCCATGTCTGGCAGCCGCAGTTTGCCGGCGCCACCTTTGAGGAAAAGCTCGAGTCTATGGTCAGCGACCTGAATGTCTGCAGCCAGAAGGGTCTGGGCGAGCGCTTTGACTCCACCATCGGCGCAGCCACCGTGCTGATGCCCTACGGCGGCAAGTACCAGCTGACCCCGACGATGGCCATGGCCGCCAAGCTGCCCGTTGACGGCGAAACCACCACCTGCAGCGGCATGGCCTGGGGCTTTAACCCCTATCTGACTGAGGCCGACCCCTACCGCGGCGCGTATATGGCCGTGGTCGAGAGCGTGACCAAGCTGGTCTGCGCGGGCTTCCACCACGAGGATATGTACCTGACCTTCCAGGAATATTTTGAGCATATGAACGATAAGCCCGAGCGCTGGGGCAAGCCGATGGCCGCCCTGCTTGGTGCGCTGGATGCCCAGATGGGTCTGGGCATCGCCTCGATCGGCGGCAAGGACTCGATGTCCGGCAGCTTTGAGGGGCTGGATGTGCCCCCGACGCTGGTCAGCTTTGCCACTGCCATCGGCAACACCCGCGATGTGCAGAGCCCTGAGTTCAAGAAGGCGAACAGCTCTGTTGTTATTCTGCGCCCCAACTACAAGAACGGCCTGCCTGAGATCGGCAGCCTGATTGCGATCTACAAGACCGTCGAGCAGATGATCGACGAGGGCAAGGTGCTGGCCGCTGCCACCCCCGGCTACGGCGGTGTGGCCGAGGCACTGTTCAAGATGTGTGTCGGCAACCATGTCGGCCTGCAGTTGTCCAATGACATTGACCTGAACAGCCTGTTCAAGCCTGCCTACGGTGCGGTCATTCTGGAGCTGCTGGACGCCTCCGCCGGCGAGTTCCTCGGCTTTACCACCGTGGATTATACGCTGGAGGCCGAGGGCAGCAACATTGATCTGTCCCGCCTGCAGGAGCTGTGGGAGGCCAAGCTTGAGCCTGTTTTCCCCTACCGCAAGACCGGTGAGTTTGTGCCTGCACTTGAGCATGACTGCCCCGCCAACAAGCGCGTGGCTCCCGCCGTGCGTCTGGCAACGCCGCGGGTCATCATTCCTGTCTTCCCCGGCACCAACTGCGAGTACGACACGGCCCGTGCCTTCCGCCGTGCAGGCGGTGACCCGCACATTCTTGTGCTGAAGAACCTGTCCCCCGCCGATGTTGCCGAGAGCTGCGAGGCACTTGTCCGTGAGCTTGATAAGGCGCAGATCCTGATGCTGCCGGGCGGCTTCTCCGGCGGTGACGAGCCCGATGGCTCTGCCAAGTTCATTGCCTCCTTCTTCCGCAATCCGGCCGTAGCCGATGCGGTCAACCGACTGCTGAACCAGCGTGACGGTCTGGCCTTAGGTATCTGCAACGGCTTCCAGGCACTCATCAAGCTGGGCCTTGTCCCCTACGGCGAGATCCGTCCCATCACGGAGGAGGACCCGACGCTGACCTTCAACACGATTCATCGCCATCAGAGCATGCTGGTGCGCACCCGCGTTGCCAGCAACAAGAGCCCATGGCTGAGCCGCTGCGACATCAATGATGAGCATCTGATCGCCATCAGCCACGGCGAAGGCCGCTTTGTCTGCAACGAAAAGCTGCTGAACCAGCTGATCGAAAATGGTCAGGTCGCAACGCAGTATGTGGACCTGACCTGCCGCCCGACGATGGACATGCGTTACAACCCCAACGGCTCTGTGCTGGCCATCGAGGGCATCACCAGCCCGGACGGCCGCGTCTTTGGCAAGATGGGCCACAGTGAGCGCAGCGGCGAGCAGCTTTACAAAAATGTCACCGGTGACAAATACCAGCCGATCTTTGAGGGCGGCGTGAACTACTTTAAACTTTGATATTTCGGAATGATTCTGCTATACTGAAACTATAAGTTTTAAAGATTGTGAGGATTTGACCCTATGGCACAACACAACCGTTACATTTCCCCCTTCTCTACCCGGTATGCTTCGGATGAGATGCAGTATATTTTCTCGGACGACAACAAGTTCAAGACATGGCGCAGGCTGTGGATTGCACTGGCTAAGGCGGAAAAGGCTCAGGGCCTTGCCATCACCGATGAGCAGATCGCCGAGCTGGAGGCCCACAAGGACGATATCAACTATGAGGACGCCATCGCGCGCGAAAAGCTCGTCCGCCATGATGTTATGAGCCATGTCTATGCCTACGGCCTGCAGTGCCCCAAGGCAAAGGGCATCATCCATCTGGGTGCTACCAGCTGCTATGTCGGTGACAATACCGATGTCATCGTCATGCGCGAGGCACTGCAGCTTGTGCGCAAGAAGATCATCGGCGTGCTGGCCAATCTGGCCAAGTTTGCCGAGGAGTACAAGGCCATGCCCTGCCTGGCCTATACCCATTGCCAGCCCGCGCAGCTTACCACCGTTGGCAAGCGCGCCACCCTTTGGATGAACGAGCTGTACATGGATCTGGAGGAGATCGACCACCAGATCAGCCAGCTGGCACTGCGCGGCGTCAAGGGTACGACCGGCACCCAGGCCAGCTTTGTGGAGCTGTTCAGTGGCGATTCCGCCAAGATCAAGGCCGTTGAGGCCGATGTCTGCGCCCAGATGGGCTTTGCCAAGGTCGTGCCGGTCTGCGGCCAGACCTACAGCCGCAAGGTGGATTACAATGTTCTGTCCGCTGTGGCCGGCCTCGGCCAGAGCGCTATGAAGATGGCCACCGACATCCGCCTGCTTGCCAACTTCAAGGAGATGGAGGAGCCGTTTGAGAAGAACCAGATTGGTTCCTCCGCTATGCCGTACAAGCGCAACCCGATGCGCTGCGAGCGTATCTGCGCGCTGAGCCGCTACCTGATGGTGGATGTGCTGAACCCCGCCATGACCAGCGGTACCCAGTGGTTCGAGCGCACGCTGGACGACTCTGCCAACAAGCGCATTGCGATGGCAGAGGGCTTCCTTGCGGCAGACGCCATCCTGAACATTCTGCTGAATGTCTCTGACGGTCTGGTCGTCTACCCGAAGGTCGTGCGCGCCCGCGTTATGGCCGAGCTGCCCTTCATGGCCAGCGAGAACATCATGATGAAGGCCGTCAAGAAGGGCGGCGACCGTCAGGAGCTGCACGAGCGCCTGCGCGAGCATGCCGTGGCTGCTGCCGCCGTTGTCAAGCAGGAGGGCAAGCCCAACGACATGATTGCCCGTGTTGAGGCTGATCCGGCCTTCGGCCTGACGCGCGAGGAAATTGAGGCCGAGCTTAGCCCTGAGGCCTTTACCGGCCGCAGTGCCGAGCAGGTCACCGAGTTCCTGCGCGAGGTCATCCAGCCTGTTCTGGACGCCAATGCCGAGGATGTTGGCCAGCATGTCGAGCTGAATGTCTGATTCAGCCTGTACACACCACTAAAAGCTGCATAAAAAAGCACCGTCTGCTTACGATTGAAAGCAGGCGGTGCCTTTTTTATTGATTTTCTTCCGATTCTTCCGGAGACGGTGTCTCGGCCGGTACGGGCGTGGGCGTGGGTGCAGGGTCATCGGGCGAGAAATACGCGCGGATATCACCGTTGCTCTGCTGGTTGGAGATGTCCAGCACACCCTTATCGCTGGCAGAAAGGCCCTTTTCGGGGTCGGCCAGCGCCGCAGCCGCCAGCCGCAGCTTGTAGGCAAGGTTCATCTCACTGCCAAGGCGCACCTGTATGCGGTTCTGATAGGTAAACTGAATATCACTCAGGTCGCGTATGTCCAGCGCGGTCGCGCCGTCAAACAGTCCGTTTGAGAGCAGACCGTCCCGCAGCTCTGTGAGCGTCTGTGCAGCCGAGGCCTGCAGACCTGCTGTTTCCGCGGTGGCCTGCTCCCCGCCGAGCAGCGAGTTGTAGCTTTCCGGCACGATGCTCTGCCCAACTGCCGGTGCAAAGTCTGCAGGCAATGTCAGTGACAGCAGGATCAGTCCCTCGGGCTGGCTCACCTCGGTGCGCAGGATCTTGAGGGAATCGCTCAGTACCATCCAGCCGCCCGCGTACATGCAGGCAAACCGCTCGACTGCCGGTTCTACCTTGATAACGACCGTTGCCGGGAGCTGGATCTCAACGCCGACCTGCTCCAGATACGGAAACTGCTGCGCAAGCTGCGCAGTCTTTTCTGCGGTGGAGAAGCCGAAGAGATTGGAATTTTTCTCAATGCCGAGGGCGTTGACCAGCTCTTCTTCCGTGTAGATGCCGGTGTCGGCCGGGGTGGTGCGGTCGAAATTCTCGACACGGAAGATCGTGACCTTGAACAGCAGATTGACGGACACGAATGCGCCCACGGCCAATACGGCCAATACACCCAGAATCCCCAGTGCTCGGCGGCGGTTGCGCTGGCGGATCAGCTCTGCCTGCGTTACGCGCCGCTGCTTTCTGGGGCTGCCGGGGCGGTAGCCGGCCTTTTGCGGGTTGATCTGCTGGGTCGCCTGCGGGCGTCTGGCGCGTGGCTCGCGGGGCTGGGCGGTGGGCGGTTCCCTGCGGGGGGCCTCCCTCTTTTCCAGTCCCATGCGGCTGCCGAGGCTGCGGCGGTTGTTCTGCGCGCCGGAGCCGCTCACGGTTCTCTGCCTGCGGCTGCGCTGGTCGTTCCCCATATGAGCGGCTCCTTTCGTTTGGGATTTGGCATACAGAGCAGGTCACTATAAATGCTGCCTGCCTTTTCAGTTCTTCATCAGTTCCATCAGCTTTTCGGTGATGAGGTCCAGACTGTGGGGGTTGCCCAGCGTCTTGGCGTTGGCACCCATCTCAGCCAGCTTGCCGGGGGTGTTCAGCAGCTCCTCCACCGTCTTGACCAGCCCTTCTCCGGTCAGGTTCTTTTCCTCGATGACAACAGCAGCACCGGCCTTCTGCAGTTCCAGTGCGTTATAATACTGGTGGTTTTCGGCCACATTGGGGCTGGGGATCAGCACCGAGGCGCGGCCCACGGCTTCCAGCTCTGCCAGCGTCAGCGCGCCGGAGCGGGCAATGACGAGATCGGCCGCTGCCAGCAGCTGGGGCATATTGTTGATGTACTCGGTCACAATCAGGTTTTTGCCGGGGGCAAAGCCCTTCTCCTTTTCAAGGTCCTCAAACAGCTTGACGCCGCGGCTGCCGGTGGCGTGCAGATGCAGCGTGTTCCGGCCGGTCTGCTTTTCCCATGCGCAGAGATCCGCTACGACCTGATTGATGCGGTCGGCACCCAGACTGCCGCCAAAGCTGAGGATGACCGTGCGGTCCCCGGCGTTCAGCTTGGCGCGGGCGGCGGCACGGTCTGCCGTCAGGACCTCGGGGCGGACCGGGTTGCCGACAACGGTCGTTTTATCCGGTGCGCCGAGCTTTTCGACTGCATCGGCACTGGCGGCCAGCACGATATTGACCTCTCTGGCAAGCAGCTTGTTCGTCACGCCGGGGAAAGCGTTCTGCTCATGGATGGCCGTCTTGATGCCGCGGCGCGCGGCGGCGCGGACGATCGGCCCGCTGACATAGCCGCCGCAGCCGATGACAAGATCGGGCCGCACCTGATTCAGGATCTTCCGGGTGCGCGGCCCGGACAGGGCCAGATGCCAGATTGCGACAAGGTTGCGGCCGATGTTTTCCAGATTGAGTCTGCGCTGAAAGCCGTTGATTTCAATATGATGGAACGGGTAGCCGGCCTTGGTCACAAGGCCGTACTCCATCCCCTCACGCCGGCCCGCAAAGTGGATCTCTGCCGTTGGGTCCGCCGCCTTCAGGGCGCCGGCGATGGCCAGCGCCGGGTTGATATGGCCGGCGGTGCCGCCGGCAGCAATTAAAACACGCATGATTGGCCTCCGTATATAAAAATCTGCCGCACAAATGCAAACAGTTACACCGTGGTTTTGCGGTAGCGGCTGTGCTGCAGTATACGCTCCGTCTCGGCGCGGTGCTGGTCGGCAAGGCGCTTTTCCCGCGCATTGCCCGCGCGGGAGATACTGAGCATAACGCCCATCTCGCCAAGCAGGAGCAGCAGACTTGTGCCGCCGGACGAGAAGAACGGCAGGCTGATGCCGGTGTTGGGCAGCAGCGCAGTGCCAACGCCGATATGCAGAAATACCTGCCACCCCACCTGAGAGATGATGCCGATGCCCAGCAGGGTGCCGTACAAATCAGGGGCGCGCAGCGCAATGCAGACCCCCTGCACCAGCAGCGCCGCAAAGAGAGCGATCAGCGCCAGCGCACCGACAAAGCCCAGTTCCTCACCGATCACGGCAAAGATAAAGTCGTTTTCGGCATAAGGCAGCCACTGGTGCTTCTGGACACTGTTGCCGATGCCGACACCGAACAACCCGCCGGTGCAGATTGCATAGATGCTCTGCAAAGTTTGCCACTGCATGCCGGCTGTGTTTGTGGGGGTCAGGCCCCAGACGCCGCCCAGACGGCCGGCTGCATAGCCATCGCCGCTGGCGAGGTGCTTTAAGAATGCAATCACGCCTGCCGCACCCGCCGCACCGACCATCGGCCACCATCTCATGGCCGAGCCGTTGCAGAGGATCATCGTGCCGAAGATTGCGCAGAGCAGCAGGATTGCCGAGTTGTGCGGCTCAAGCTTGAGCAGGATAAGGATCGGCACAAGCGGCAGTGCGGGCTTGAGAAGTCCGTACCAGATCGATGTTTTATGCGCATGGTCGCGGTCCAGCATATCAGCCGTCCAGAGCATCACAGAAAACTTGGCCAGCTCAGACGGCTGCAGCGAGAAGGAACCGCCTGCAAGGTAGACCCAGCGGTAGGTGCCGTTGGTATCCTCCGGGCTGAGCAGCGCTGCGATGAGCAGCACAACGGTAATGATGTAGAAGCTCTCGTTCATATACCGCAGGGCGCGATAGTTGATGTTTGAGATGATGAGCATTGCCACAAGGCCCACCACCGCAATGACGCCCTGCGGGCGGATGAAGTGGTAGACATCCCCGTAGTTCGCATAGCCGCTGGAATAGCTGGCCGAAAACAGCATGACAAGGCCGTAGCCCATAATGACGATGAGCGTTGCCACAAACCCGTGGGAGACCGGCCCACGCTCCAGCTTAGGCAGGCGGATGACCGCCAGCATGCGCAGAATGTTGCCGATGGTATGATCAAATAAAAGCCCCAAAAGGCTAGTTGCCGTATTCACGGGCCGTCACCTCCCCTTACAAAATCAAAAAGCAAAGGCCGGGGGCTGCCCCGGCCCTGTGTTATGCCACGCAGATGTACAGCATGCCCATCGCCACACCGATGGCGGCGATCAGGGCAAAAAAGCCATCGATCTTGACCTCACGCCAGCCGCGCATCTCAAAGGCGTGATGGATCGGCGTCATGCGGAAGATGCGCTTGCCGTGGGTTGCCTTGAAGTAGGCGCGCTGGATCACGACCGTCATGGCATCCCAGATGTAAACGATGCCGAAGAAAAGCACCAGCTCAGGGCGCTGCATCACAAAGGCCAGCGCCGTGACGATGCCGCCGAAGAACATGCTGCCGGTGTCCCCCATGAATACCTTGGCCGGGTAGAAGTTCCATACCAGAAAGCCCGCGCAGGCGCCCGCCGTGACAGCCGCAACGAGCGAAACATGGACAAAGCCCAGCAGGCTGCCCGCCAGCAGATAGCCGATCATTGACACAAAGGTCACGCCGGTGCAAAGGCCGTCCAGACCATCGGTCAGGTTGACGGCATTCACCAAAAAGATGATGCCGAAAAACGCGATGGGATAGTAGAGCAGACCCATATCCACAAGCCCGAAGATCGGCAGCTGCACCTCGGTCGTAAGCAGACCCAGACTGTTAAGGCCAAGCATAAACCCAAAGGTCAGCGCGATCTGCAGGATCATCTTCTGTGCCTCGGTCAGGCCGAGGTTGCGGTGCCGGATGACCTTGATAAAGTCATCCAAAAAGCCGATCAGTCCCGAGCCGAACGCCAAAAACAGCACCAGCAGCACCGCCTGCATCTGGGGCAGGCCCAGTGTGTCGGGCAGCTTGGGGCGGAACATGGCCCAGGTAAGGCCCAATGTCGCCAGAATGCCCAGAATAAAGCAGAGGCCGCCCATGGTGGGGGTGCCGTTTTTCTTGTTGTGCCAGGTGGGACCCTCCTCCCGGATGGTCTGGCCAAAGTGCAGCCGGTGCAGCGCCGGGATCATGAATTTGCCCGCCACCGCCGTGATGGCAAAGCCGCCGACGGCTGCCGCCGCCAACAGGGATGAGATTTGCTCCATGCCGTTGATTCCTCCAAACGTGTGTTGGGGTGCTTACCCCTGCGGCAATTCCTTATAGTATTCCTGCAGCAGCTGCTCCAGGCCCATGCTGTGGCTGGCCTTGACCAGCACAGCGTCACCGGGGCGCACGAATTGCCGTACATATTGTAGCACTTCTTCCGCCGTTTGGCAATGCACCGCTGCAACCCCGCGCGCTTTTGCGGCCTCGGCCATGGCGGCGCTGCGCGGGCCGTAGGCGATGAGTGCATCAACGCCCGCGTCAGCAGCCCACTCGCCGGTATGGCGGTGCCCCTCCTCGCTCGCACCGCCCAGCTCAAGCATATCACCGAGCAGCGCAATCTTCCGGGCATTGGGCAGTGCCTTGAGGACAGAGAGCGCAGCCTTCATGCTGTCGGGGCTGGCGTTGTAGCAGTCCTCAATGAAGGTGATGCCGCCCTTTTCCACGATATGCTGGCGCATGCCCGTCGTCCGGTAGGTCGCCAGCGCGGCAGCGCAGCGGGCAGCGTCCAGACCCAGGCGGGTCGCGGCGGCGTAGGCGGCCAGCGCGTCGTAGACCGTGTGGATGCCCGCTGTCGGGATGGCGGCATCGAACGTACCGTACTGCGTATCGATGATTTTGAAGGTCGTGCCGTTTGCGCCGGTGACGACATCCACCGCGCGGACATCAGCATTCGCGGCGTCAATGCCGAACCAGACCGGCCGCAGGCGGCTGGGGATGCTTGCCGTGGGCAGCAGGTCGTTGTCCGCGTTCAGGGCCAGCGGTGCGCCGTCGGGCAGGCCGGTGCAGATCTCCATCTTTGCCTTCAGTATATTCTCGCGCGTGCCGAGATTTTCCAGATGCGAAACACCGATCATCGTGATGATGCCCGCGCTGGGCCGGGCACAGCGGGTCAGACGCTCGATCTCGCCCGCGTGGTCCATGCCCATCTCGACAACGGCGTACTCAGTGTCGTCAGTCAGGCGGAACAGCGTGTTGGGCACGCCGATGTCATTGTTCTGGTTGCCCTCGGTCTTGAGGGTCTTGCCGAAGGCGGAGAGCACCGCGTAGCAGAACTCCTTCGTCGTCGTCTTGCCGACACTGCCCGTGACGCCGATCATTCTGG
>ERZ834722.2605-NODE-2605-length-13790-cov-8.645359_pt1 | contig 13790 bp, 10 predicted proteins | sample MGYA00519576_ERZ834722 | MGnify/ENA primary metagenome ERZ834722 (study PRJEB31850, sample SAMEA3708759) | human gut metagenome | biome: human gut; feature: human-associated habitat; material: faeces | place: China | collected 2014 ...
CGGCCAAGGAGGCCGAGCACGAGGCCTTTATGGACCGCGTGCAGGCGCAGATCGAAGAGCGCCTGAAGGAGCAGCACGTCCCGTATCTCAAGGTCTACGGCCGCATGAAGCATCCCTACAGCATCTACCGCAAGATGTACGCGCAGAATAAGACGATGGACGAGGTGCTCGACCTCTTCGCGTTCCGCGTCATCGTCGACACCGTGGCCGACTGCTACAACGTGCTCGGCATCATCCACGACCTTTACCGTCCCATTCTGGGCCGTTTCAAGGACTATATCGGCACGCCCAAGCCGAACATGTACCAGTCGCTCCACACCACCGTCATCGGTGCGGACGGCATCCCGTTCGAGGTCCAAATTCGCACCGAAGAGATGCACGAGATCGCCGAATACGGCGTCGCCGCGCACTGGAAGTACAAACAGGGCATCTCCGGCAACGCAGGCGAGCACAACTACGAATGGGTGCGCCGTTTGCTTGAAAATCAGGAGAACACCGACGCCGAGGAATTCGTCCACACGCTCAAGGTCGACATGTTCGCCGACGAGGTCTTCGTCTTCTCTCCGCGCGGCGACGTGACGAACCTCCCCGCCGGCGCGACGCCCATCGACTTTGCCTACTCCATCCACTCGGCCATCGGCAACCGCATGACGGGCGCGAAGGTCAACGGGCGCATCGCCCCGCTCGACTATCAGCTCAAAAACGGCGACATCGTCGAAATTCTGACTTCGAAAAACGCGCACGGCCCCAGCCGCGACTGGCTCAAGATTGCCAAATCGAGCGAGGCACGCAGCAAAATTCGCCAGTGGTTCAAAAAGGAGCGCCGCGAGGAAAACATCATCAACGGCCGCATCTCGTTTGAAGCAGAGCTCAAGCACCTCGGCATCCCGATGAGCGACGTGCTCGGCACGGACATCGAGGCCGCGCTTCTCAAGAAGACGTCGTTCGGCTCGATGGATGAGATGTACGCCGCCATCGGCTACGGCGGATTTTCCGCGCAGAAGGCCGTCAACCGCATCCACGACGAGATCGTCAAGCTCGAAAAGCAGCGCAAGGAGGAGCGCGCCGCCACCGTGCCGGTGGACAACTCCGGCGCGACGCGTCCCGCCGTCCCAAAGCGCACGAAGAGCGAGCAGGGCATCGTGGTCGAGGGGCTGTCGAACTGCCTGGTCAAATTCTCCAAGTGCTGCACGCCTGTCCCCGGCGACGAGATCGTCGGCTTCATCACGCGCGGCTACGGTGTGTCCGTCCACCGCTGCGACTGCCCCAACGCCGCCATTGAGCGCAGAAAGCCCGAGGAGCGCGGCCGCTGGATCAAAGTGAGCTGGGGCACGGACGTCAAGGAGTCGTATCAGACCGCGCTCGACATTTACGCCAAGGACCGCCTCGACCTCGTGCTCGACGTCTCCGCCGCGCTCTCGTCCTCGCAGACGCGCGTGGCGTCCATCAACGCGACGACGACCGCCGACGGCTTTGCGGTCATTCACCTCAGTATTTTTATTTCCGATGCGCAGCATCTCGCGGCGGTCATGCGTCGGCTGCATCAGATCAGCGGAGTGATGAAGGTGGATCGTCCCGCGGGCTAAATTCCGCGCATCGCGCGGAGAGAAATGCCGCCTTGGCAGGCAAGCACAGGATTGCACCAATCCGAAGTAGACGGAGATTGCTAAAGGGTAACGAATCGCAGGCAAAGCGGCAGCGAAGATAGAAGCACACCAAGTCGTTTAGATTCATCACTTGGCAGGCACCCGATTCCGCAGGCTGAGCACTTCTTCAAGCTACAAACTCACAATGTCGGGGGTCGAGGGGGACTCCCCCCGTCCTTCTCTGGGGGATACAAAGGGGGTATTCTCTTCGAGAAGAGAATACCCCCTTTGACCCGCGCTCCCCACGGCAGTGGGGACCAAAACGCCGCCCCTTTGGGGCATAGAAAGGAATCTATCATGCGAGCAGTATTGACTAAGGTTAAACACGCCTCCGTTACGATCGACGGAGAGCTCAAGGGCAAGATCGGCAGGGGCTTTTTGATCCTGCTGGGCGTTGCGCCCGACGACACGGAAGAAAAATGCCGCAAGATGGCGGACAAGCTCTGCTCGCTGCGCATTTTTGACGACGAGAACGACAAGATCAACCTCTCCCTCGACGATGTCGGCGGCGAGCTTCTTATCGTCTCGCAGTTCACGCTCTACGGCAACTGCCGCAAGGGCCGCCGTCCCGAATTTTTAAGCGCCGCGCGGCCTGAGATCGCCATCCCGATGTATGAAAAGTTCGTAGAGATCTGCCGCGAAAAGGGCTACCATGTTGAAACCGGCGAATTCGGCGCCTACATGGAGGTCGAATCGCTCAACGACGGGCCGTTCACGCTGATCGTGGACTCCGCCGACTTAGACGCACCGAAAAAGCAGTAAAGAAAGGGGTTATTTCTTCATGAAAGTCATCACCACTGTCGTCGGCTCCCTGCAGACGAATTGCTACCTGCTCATCGACGAGGAAACGAAGTCCGCCGCGCTCATTGACCCGGGCGACGAGGCGGAAAGACTGCTCGCGCTCGTCAAAAGCGAGGGCGTCACGCTCAAATATATTCTGCTGACCCACGGACATCGCGACCACACGCTTGCCGTGCCTGCGCTCAAAAAGGCGCTGCCGGACGTGCCCGTCTACATCGGCGAGGCCGACGCCCACTCCACCGGCATCTACCACTACCCGATGGCCGACCTCGTCCCCGATCTCAAATACTATGGCGAGGGCGATACGCTGCCGCTCGGCTCGCTCACGATCAAAGTTCTCGCCACGCCGGGCCACACGCTCGGCGGTGTAACGCTGCTGGTCGGCGACGCGATGTTCCCCGGCGACACGCTGTTTGCAGGCTCGATGGGCCGCACCGACCTCCCCGGCGGCAACGACGCGCAGATGCTCGCCTCGCTGCGCCGTCTCGCCCAGATCGAAGGCGACTACACTGTTTACCCCGGCCACATGAATTCCACAACGCTCGCGCGTGAAAAGGCGATGAACCCGTATCTGCGCCATGCGCTGCGATAAAGGACACGAAACCACATGAAACTCGAGCTCATTGGGCATGATGAAAAATACGCGCTGGAGCAGAGCTTACTCACGCTCTTCCCCGGCGAAAAGCCCGTTTACGGCACGGTCGACAAAACCGCCGACACGCGCTGGGCGCGCGTGACGCTCACCGAAGAGGATGAGCGCGTGCAGGTGACGACGGAGCTGGGCATGGACGGCAAGTCCGCCGCCCACAGCTACGACTATCCCCTCTCCGGCACGGAGTATGAAAAAGAAGGACAGCGCCGTCACGCCGTCGGCATCAGCTTTTTCGGCGCGGCGAAGGACCTGCTCGGCATCTCCCCCGCGTGGGGGAGCCTGACCGGCGTGCGGCCCAGCAAGGTCGCGCTCTCGCTCATCCGCGAGGGCGGCAAAAAACGTGCGGAAAAGGAATTGCAGGAGCTCTACTGCGTCACGCCCGCGCGCGCCCGCCTCGCCATTGAGGCGGCAGACGCCGGCATCCGCGCCGCGGCGGAGCTGGAACCGAACGATATCTCGCTCTATGTCGGCATCCCGTTCTGCCCGACGCGCTGCGCCTATTGCAGCTTCGTCGCCCAGAGTGTGGAAAAGTCGTTCTCGCTCGTCGAGCCGTATCTGGAGGCGCTTTTCGACGAGATCACCGCGGCGGGGCAGCTCGTGCGCGAGTTGGGGCTGAACGTCAAGTCGTTCTACATGGGCGGCGGCACGCCGACCACGCTGACCGCCGACCAGATGGACCGCCTGCTCACGAAATTGGAGCAGAATTTTGACTTTAACGGTCTCGCCGAGCTGACGATCGAGGCGGGCCGCCCCGACACCATCGACCCCGAAAAGCTGCGCGTGCTGCGCGCGCACAACACCACGCGCGTTTCCATCAACCCCCAGACGATGGAGGACAACGTCCTCGCGGCCATCGGGCGCCGCCACACGGCGGACGATATCCGCCGCGCGATGGAGCAGGTGCGCGCCGCCAATTTCCCGCACGTCAACATGGACCTCATCGCGGGCCTGCCCGAGGATACGCCCGAGGGCTTTGCAAGGAGTCTCGACGAGGTCATCTTGATGGGCGCGGACAACATCACGGTGCACACGCTGTCTCTCAAAAAGGGCAGCCGCATCATGCTCGAAGGCAGCCGCATCCCCGGCGCGGACGAGGTCGCGCAAATGCTGGACTATGCCGACCCCACGCTGCGTAAACATGGTTTTGCCCCCTATTATCTCTACCGCCAGAAGTACATGTCCGGCAGCTTTGAAAATGTCGGCTGGACGAAGCCCGGCGGCACGGGGCTCTACAACATCTACATCATGGAAGAGCTGCACTCCATCCTTTCGCTCGGCGCGGGCGGCTCGACCAAGATGGTCGGCGGCGGGCAGATCCGCCGCGCGTTCAACGCCAAATACCCGCGCGAATACATCGACCGGCCCGAAAAGCGACGCGCGAACCTGATGGACTTCGCCCGCTTTTACGCCGAACAAGGAGAATAACGATGAATAAGAGTGATTTCTTTACCGCCGACGCGGTCAAGCCGCACTTCACCTATGATGATTACTGCGAGAGCGCGGATATGATCGCCGCCCACCTCGGCGATTTCCGCCCCGAGGTACTGCTGGTGCTCGGCAGCGGTCTGGGCTTTCTCGGCGACCGCGTCGAGGCGCGCACCTGCGTGAGCTATGCGGACATCCCGCACTTCCGCGCGTCCACCGCGCCGGGACACGAGGGCCGCTTTGTTTTCGGCGAGCTGCGCGGCAAGCGCGTGGCGGTCATGCAGGGCCGCATGCACTGCTACGAGGGCTACACGATGGAGGACGCCGCCTACGCCTGCCGCGTCATCCGCTTGCTTGGCGCAAAGACGATGATCGTGACGAACGCCGCGGGCGCGGTGAACACCGAGTATTCCGCGGGCGATCTGATGCTCATTTCCGATCACATCAAGCTTTTCGACTTTGGCCCGCTCTGGGGGCCGAATATCGACGAGTTCGGCACGCGCTTCCCCGATATGTCGAGCGTTTACTCTCCCCGCCTGCGCGAGCTCGCGAAAGATGTCGCCAGGGAGCAGGACCTCACGCTGCGCGAGGGCGTCTACATGTACTTCCCCGGCCCGCAGTTTGAAACCCCCGCTGAGGTGCGCGCCGCGCGCGTGCTCGGTGCGGACGCCGTGGGCATGTCCACCGTGCCGGAGGCCATCGCCGCCGCGCACTGCGGGTATGAAATTCTCGGCGTGACGCTCTGCGCCAACATGGCCGCGGGCGTGCTGCCCCAGCCGCTCTCCGGCGAGGAGGTCAACGAGATGGCCGAGCAGTCGGCCCCGCATTTCTCCTCGCTCATCCTCGGCTGCCTCGAGCGGCTGTAAAACAGTTTATTTCTGCTAAGAAGGAAAAGGTCGAAATTTTAATGGCTACGGAAAAGAAACAGTCCTTTTTCGGCGGCGCGGCGGTGTTGGCCGCCGGCGTCGTCATCGTGAAGATCATCGGCGCGCTCTTCAAAATTCCGCTCGCGAACATTCTGGGCGAGACGGGCAACGCCGACTTCAACAACGCCTACAACATCTATGCCGTGCTTCTGACCATCTCGACCGCGGGACTTCCCGTGGCGCTCTCGAAGATGATCTCGGAGGCGAAGACGCTCGGGCGCGAGCGTCAGGCGCGCAGGGTACTCAAGGTGTCGTTCGCCGCGTTTTTAACGCTCGGTGTCCTCTCGTTTGTCATCATGTGGTTCGGCAACGAGAAGTGCGCGGCGCTTCTCAATAACCCGAACGCCGCCTACGGTATCAAGGCGCTTGCCCCGGGCGTTGTGTGCGTCGGCTGCCTTGCCGCGTTCCGCGGCTTTGCGCAGGGGAGCTTCCGCATGACGCCGACCGCCGTCTCGCAGATCATCGAGGCGGTCAGCAAGCTCTTCATCGGCCTTGGCCTTTCGATGTACGTCGTGAGCCTTGGGTACGAGGATTACATCGCCGCGGCCGCGGCCATCGTCGGCGTGACGGTCGGCTCGGTGCTCGCGCTCGTCTACATGCTCATCGACTACTTGCGCCACCGCCCGCGCACCCCGGGCACAGACACGCCGGATGCCTCCGGCGCGATCTTGAAGCGCCTGCTCTCGATTGCCATCCCCATCACGCTGTCGGCCTCGATGGTGTCGATCATCACGCTGATCGACACGTCGCTTGTGCAGGGCCAGCTCCAGAACGCGCTGGGCTACACGCTCAAGGAGACGCGCCACCTCTACGGCACGTATTCCTCGGGCATGAACCTCTACAACCTGCCGTCGTCGATGATGACGGCGCTGACCATCTCCGTCATCCCGACGGTGTCGGCCTCCCTTGCGCGCAACGACCGCGTGCACACGTCCCGCGTCATCAACTCGTCGCTGCGCGTCACGGGTCTGATGGCCTTCCCGATGGGTCTTGGCCTCTGGGCGCTGGCTGAGCCCATTATGAAGCTCTGCTACCCGCGCTATGACAGCGAGCTCGGCGGCTCGCTTTTAGCCGTGCTCGGCATCGCGAGCATGTTCGTCTGCCTGATGCTCATTTCAAACTCCATCCTGCAGTCCTACGGCCGCGTGCATGTGCCCGTTTTCACGATGCTCATCGGCGGCGTGGTCAAGATCATCTTCAACTACAACCTCACCGCCGTGCCGTCCATCAACATCCACGCCGCTCCCTTCGGCACGCTCGTGTGCTTTGTGATCGTATCGTCGCTCAACCTCTTTTTCGTCTACCGCACGATGGAGGATAAGCCGAATTACTTCAAGGTCTTTGCAAAGCCGCTGATCGCATCGCTCGTGATGGCCGTGTGCGCCAGATTCTCCTATCGCTTCTTCGCCGCCCATATCGCGCTTGGCGGCGCGACCACGACGCAGATCGTGAACGTCGGCCTTGCGGTCGTGCTGGCGGTCATCGTGTACGTTGCGCTTGTCCTCGCCCTGCGGATCGTCACGCACGACGACCTCGCGCTGCTGCCCAAGGGCGAAAAGCTCGCCCGCATCCTGCACGTGCGCTGAAAACCCCTGAAAAATCAGGGAAATTGCGCAAAACACCTTGCAATGAGAGGGAATATATGATAAATTATCCTGAGAAAGCTGTCTACACTTATGACGACCTTGTTGACATCCTGCGCATTCTGCGCGCGCCGGGCGGATGCCCTTGGGACCGCGAGCAGACGCACAAGTCGAACCGCCGCAACTTCCTTGAAGAAGCGTATGAGGCCGCCGAGGCCTTCGACCTCGACGATCCCGAGCTGATGAAAGAAGAGCTCGGCGATGTGCTGATGCAGGTGCTCTTCAACATCCACATGGAAGAGGAAGCCGGCCGCTTCACGACCGACGATGTGACCGACCACGTGGTGCGAAAGCTCATCTTCCGCCACCCGCACGTGTTTTCAAACGCAAAGGCGGACGACAGCGAGCAGGTGCTCGTCAACTGGGACAAGCTCAAGCGGCAGGAAAAGGGCCAGCGCACCACGGCCGACGCGATGGATTCCGTCGCCCGTTCACTCCCCGCCCTCTGGCGGGCGGACAAGCTGCAGAGCAAGGCCGCGAAGGCGGGCTTTGAATTCCCCGATGTCTCCGGCGCGCTCGACAAGCTCGACGAGGAGACGCAGGAGCTGCGCTCCGCCGTCGAAAGCGGCACGAATTTTGAAGAAGAGCTCGGCGATGTGCTGTTTGCCGCCGTCAAGGTCGGCCGCTTCTGCGGCGTCGACCCCGAGGCGGCGCTTTCAAAGACCTGCGAAAAATTCATCGCGCGCTTCCGCAAGGTGGAAGAGACGGTGAATGCGCGCGGCGAGGATATGTCCGCTCTCCCGCTCGATGAGCTGATGGCGCTGTGGAACGACGCCAAGGAACAACTCAGATGACCAAAAGCGGCAACGCTTTTTGCTCATATACACCCCGGAGGCCCCGTCTCCGGACACTATTCAGGAGGATCAAACGATGAACAAGACTGAACTCATTGCTGCCGTGGCGGAAAAAGCCAGCATTTCCAAGAAGGAGTCCGAGGTTGTGATCAACGCTGCCCTCGACACCATTATCGACTCCCTGAAGAACGACGAGAAGGTCCAGCTCGTCGGCTTCGGCTCTTTCGAGACCAAGCACCGCGCTGAGCGCACCGGCCGCAACCCCAAGACCAAGGAGAGCATCACCATCGCCGCTTCCAAGGTCCCGACCTTCAAGGCTGGTAAGGCGTTCAAGGACGCTGTCGCGGAGTAATTCCCCAGTCAAGCTCTTTCATCATCAAAACGGCGGCGCGATGCGCCGTTTGAGTTGGTGGAGCCCCTTTGATCCCGCACTTTTCCGAAAAGGAGACGAATTCCATGCGTCTTGACAAATATCTCAAGGTCTCGCGCCTTATCAAGCGCCGCACCGTGGCCAACGAAGCCTGCGACGGCGGCCGCGTGACCGTCAACGGCAAGGTCGCCCGCGCGTCGTACGACGTGAAGGTCGGCGACGTGATCGCGCTGCACTTCGGCGAGCGCGTGCTCGCGGTCGAGGTGCTCGATGTATCCGAGACCGCCGGCAAGAGCGAGGCCTCGCTCCTCTACCGCGAAGTGAACGCACAGTAAACCGTACTATTTTGGGTGCGCCCTTCATACGTTATCGTATGGAGGGCGCTTTCTTTGCGCCCAAAGCGAAAGGACGGGTTCTGACTATGACTTACGACACTTCCCCCGCTTCTCCCCAGCGCATCGAATTATCCGGCCGCGAGAGCCTGACGGTCTCCGGCGTGGAGGATGTCGACCGCTTCGATGAGACCGAGATCGTGATGAACACGTCGCTCGGCGTGCTCGTTGTCACGGGCGACAGCCTGCACATCGGCAAGCTGAGCCTCGACGGCGGCGAGCTGCATGTCGACGGGCGCATTGACGCCATCGCCTTTGAGGATGCGCCGTCAAACCGCGGCGGCCTGCTCTCGCGCCTGTTCGGGGGTTGAGGCACCGTGGGCGTGTCGCTCTCCGAGCAGGCGCGGTGCTTTCTCGCCTCGCTCCTGCTCGGCTTCATCCTTTCTCTTCTCTATGACCTGCTGCGCGCCGTGCGGCTGCGGCGGGCGACGAAGCGGCGCTTTACGAGCGCGCTCGATCTCCTCTACTGCGCGGCGTTCGCGCTGCTGACGTTTCTCTTCGCGCTGCGCATCGGCGGGGGCGAGCTGCGGCTCTATATGCTTTGCTCGGCGCTTTTTGGCGCGGTGAGCTACTTCACGCTCTGCGCACGGCTTTTCCGTCCGCTATGGGCCTTCTGGGCGGAGGTGCTGTTCTCCTTTGCGCGATTAGCGGCGGCGCCGCTGCGGTGGCTCCAAAAAGTTTATGGTAAACTTGCCAAACTTTGCAAAAGATACTTTCTTTTTTCCAGAAACCGGCTTATAATAAAGTCGTATGAGCGCCGCGCCCGTTATTCGCTGCGCCGCGCAAGGAAAAAGGAGGCTCATCGGCATGGCAGAGCAGGCCAAAAAAGGCAAAAAGCGCACCAGCTTTCTCACGATGCTCGTCATCGCAATTCTGATCGCACTGGTGGGGGTGCAGCTCATTCATCTGCGGAGCCAGATCGACGACGCGCGCAGCCAGCTCACCGCGCTGCAGAGCGATCTTGACACTGCCAAGCAGGAGAACGACGCGCTCGCCTCGGCGCTCGAAAAGGCCGACGACCCTGAGTTTTTGCAGGAGCTTGCCCGCGATCAGCTCGGCTACGTAACGCCGGGAGAAAAGACATTCTATGACGTCAGCAACTAAAAAGAGAACATTATTGAAGCGCCCGTTGAGGGCGCTTTTTTCTTGCGTGAAATAAAAAGGAGCCGCCGGCCAAGATGGCCCGCGGCTCAAATGGGTGGGATATTGGAAAGCTTCCGATGCTTATGATACCGCCCGTCCGCCAAAACGTCAATGGGAGCTTTTGCCGCATTCTGCCGCCTTTTGTCAATTCGCGTCGTGCGCCCTACATTTTGTCAATATGTACAAGAATGCTCAATTCATATATCGTTCATTTGAAATTTTCGTTCATTCGTGCTATGATATAGAAAAGGAAACAGAAGAGCCCTTCGCCCTCTCTTTCCTTCCTCACCAACGAAAGGAGCCAACACTATGAAATTCACCTACACCTGCAAAAAAGTCTCCCTGAACGATTCCGTCAAGGCCTATGCCGAGAAAAAGGTCGGCAAGCTCGAGAAGTTTTTCAAGGAGGAGCCCGAGGCTTCTGTCACCTTCTCCGTCGAGAAGAAGAACCGCTGTGTCGCCGAGATCATGCTCCGCGGCGCCAACGGCACGCTGTTCCGCGCGGTATGTGAGGACCCGGACGGCGACATGCGCGGCGCGATCGACGAGGCCACGGCCCAGATCGAGCGCAAGATCCGCAAGAACAAGACCCGCCTTGCCAAGAACCTGCGCGCCGAGGCTGTGCTGCCGGAGCTGCCCGAGGAGTTCGAGGCCCACGAGGAGGGCGCGTTCGACATCGTGCGCACCAAGCGCTTCACCGTCAAGCCCATGAGCGTGGAGGAGGCCATTTTGCAGATGAACCTGCTGGGCCACAGCTTCTTCGTCTTCCGCAACACCGATTTCGGCGATGCGATCTGCGTCGTTTATCGCCGCAACAACGGCGGCTACGGCATCATCGAGACCGAGGACGACGAGGAGTAAGCCGTTCAGAAAGCATATAGAAGGGCTGAGCGAATGCTCAGCCCTTTTTTTGCGCGCTTTTCCGTGGTATACTGAGTTTGTATTTTTCGGAAGAGGAGAAGTCCTATGAACACGTTTTTCTGCCGCGCGTTCCAGTGCTGCTTTGCCGTCGGCGCGCGCTTTCTCCCCTGGCGCACGCCGGAGGTCTTTTCAGGCGAGGGGAGTTTACTGCGCGCCGCAGACATTCTGCACGAAAACGGCCTGCGCCGCCCGTTCGTCATCGCGAGCCGCCGCCAGTGCGCGGACGAGCACTTCCGCGTCTTGCAGGAAAAACTTGACGAGCAGGACATCCTGCTCTCCATCTTCTCCTCGGTCGAGCCGAATCCGTCGGTCGAGACGGTCGAAAAGATCGCCGCGCAGTACAAGATTGATAGCTGCGACTGCTTTCTCGTCATCGGCGGCGGCTCGCCGATGGACGCAGCCAAGGCCGCCGCGGCGCGCCTCGCGCGGCCGGACAAGCCGCTTTCGCAGCTTGCGGGACTCTTAAAGGTCCGCCGCCGCATTCCGCCGCTCATCGCCGTGCCCACGACGGCGGGCACGGGGTCGGAGACGACCATCGCCGCCGTTGTCACCGGCAGTGACCACCACAAGTATGCGATCTCCGACCTCTGCCTCATTCCGCGCTACGCGATCTTAGACCCCGTGCTGACCGTCGGCCTGCCTCCACACATCACGGCTGAAACCGGCATGGACGCGCTGACGCACGCGGTCGAGGCGTACCTGAGCCGCTTTTACAACACGAAGCAAACGCGCCTGCTCGCGGAAAACGCCGTCGTGACCATCTTCACGCATTTGGAGCGCGCGTACCGCGACGGCACGTCGCTCCCCGACCGCGCGGCGATGCTGCAGGCCTCGTTCGACGCAGGCGCGGCGTTCACGCGCGCAAGCGTCGGCAATGTGCACGCCATCGCCCACACGCTCGGCGGGCTCTACGGTGTACCCCACGGCCTTGCAAACGCGGTGCTTCTCCCTCTCGTGCTCGAAGACTACGGCAAAGCGGCCTGTCCGCGCCTTGCTCGTCTTGCCGCACTTGTCGGCCTCAAGGGCGACACGGAGGAGGTGCGCGCCAAGGCGTTTATTGCCGAAATCCGCGCGATGAATACCCGCATGGGCATCCCCGACCACTTCAACTGCATCCGCAAAGAGGACATTCCCCTCATGGCCACCTGGGCCGCGCAGGAGGCAAACCCCGTCTACCCCGTGCCGGTCATCTACGACGAAGCGCGCTTTGCGCGCGTCATCGAGCGTTCACACCACAGCCAATAACCTTGTCAGCATTTTAGCGATACTTCCCCGCCGCCGTCTGGTATAATGGTGCTGCAATCCAAAAGGATCGGACGGTTTTTTATGATCGGAGTTTACGACTACACCGTGATCGCAACCTATCTCTCGCTGCTGCTGGGGCTTGGCGGCCTCTATTCCGCCGCGCAAAACGAGCCTCTCGACGCCATGCTGTGCCTGATGCTCGCGGGGCTGCTCGATGCCTTCGACGGGCGCATCGCCCGCACGAAAAAGGACCGCACCGAACAGGAAAAGCGCTTCGGTATCCAGATCGACTCGCTCAACGACCTTGTCTGCTTCGGCGTGCTGCCCGCCGCCATCGGCTGGAGCATGGACTGCGATAGACTCTGGTTCCTTGCGACGATGTCGTTTTTCGCGCTCTGCGCGCTCATCCGCCTCGCCTATTTCAACGTGACGGAAGAGGAGCGGCAGGATCAGATGAGCGAGCACCGCGCCTACTACCTCGGCGTGCCGGTCACGGCGAGCGCCGTGCTCGCGCCGCTTTTCTACCTGCTCTCGCTGCGCTTTGCCCTGAACTGCGCGGTCGTTTACGCGCTGGGGCTGTTCCTGCTTGGCGTACTGTACATCACGCCGCTCCACGTCAAAAAGCCGCAGCTGCGCGGCGTGGCGTTTCTGTCCGTGTTCGGGCTTGGCGAATTTGCTGTTTTGCTCCGCGTATTGACGCGTTAGCGCTCCCATCTCTCTCCTCCGGGCCGTCCGAAAGGTTTTCTTTTGGGCGGCCCCTCTCCTTTTACTTTCCCGATTGACGGCGGGAAGTCCGCGTGCTATGATAGTCGGCAACTACCGTTTGCATGTTCTGTCAGATCGCGAGGAATTTTTATGAAAAAGGCCGACCCCCGTCTCATGCTCATTATGTCGATGACCGTCTTCGGCACGCTGGGGCTTTTTGTGCGCAATATTCCCGTCTCGTCCGGCGAGCTGGCGCTGTACCGCGCCGTGCTGGCCGCGCTGCTGATCGGCGTATACTTACTTGTCAGCAGGCAGAAGATCCCCTTCGCGCGCATCAAAAAGGAGGTGCCGCTGCTGCTTCTCTCCGGTGCGGCGATGGGCGTCAACTGGATCCTTTTATTTGAGGCCTACCGCTATACGAGCGTTTCCGTCGCCACACTGAGCTATTACTTCGCGCCCGTCATCGTCACGCTCGTCTGCCCCATCCTCTTCCATGAAAAGCTGACAGGGAAGAAATTTCTCTGCTTTGTCATGTCCACGCTCGGCCTTGTGCTCATCACCGGCATTGGCGACACGCGCGGGTCGGATGACCTCAAGGGCATTTTCTTCGGCCTCGGCGCGGCGGTGTTTTACGCGACCGTCATCCTGCTCAACAAGTCCATCCATCAGGTCGAGGGCATCCACCGCACGTTTTTGCAGTTTTTGTCCGCCATCGTCGTGCTCATCCCCTACGTGCTCTCGACAAATGGCATCACACTCAGCTCGCTGAACGCTGTCGGCTGGGTCAACCTTCTCATCGTCGGCCTTGTCCACACGGGCGTCACATATTGCCTGTACTTCTCGTCGCTCAAGGAGCTGCCCGGACAGGAGGCCGCGATTTTAAGCTACATCGACCCCCTCGTCGCCGTCCTCGTCTCCGTCACCCTGCTCGGCGAGAGCATGACCGCAATGCAAGTCATCGGCGGCGCCCTGATCTTAGGCTTCACCCTGCTCAACGAGCTCTCTCCCGTCCCCAAGGCGAAAAAGGAGTAAATCTCTCAAATCACGCCAAACGCATCGCAGATTTTCGCGCCGCGCACGGCGCGAAATAAATTGAAATCGTTTTTTGTCGCGACATGTGCGTGACA
>ERZ834722.2619-NODE-2619-length-13700-cov-9.042506_pt1 | contig 13700 bp, 16 predicted proteins | sample MGYA00519576_ERZ834722 | MGnify/ENA primary metagenome ERZ834722 (study PRJEB31850, sample SAMEA3708759) | human gut metagenome | biome: human gut; feature: human-associated habitat; material: faeces | place: China | collected 2014 ...
GCGGTATTTTTATACCCAAAATCAAAGAAAGCGAGGTAAAGCAATGGAAACCGAAAAGAAAACTCCCGAAGAGGAGAAGAAGCCCGACGCTCCCGCAATAGAGCAGAAGGACGAGCCCAAGCCCGAAGAGAAGTCCGCCGAAAACAAGCAGACGGACGATAACGGCACGGCAGAGAAGCCCGATGAGAGCAAGGCAGAGGACAAGAAGGACGATAAGCCCGAAGAAAAGGCGGATAAGCCCGAATCTGAGCCTGTACCCGCCGTTCCCGATGCAAAGGACGAGGAGATTTTAAGGCTGAAAACACAGATAGCCGCAATGTCGCTCGGTGTAAAGCCCGATTGTATGGACGATGCTGTGGCTATTGCCGAAAGCTACGTCAAGTCCGGCAAAAGCGAGAACATCAACTCGGCACTGTCGGCGGTAGTCAAGAAATATCCCGATATGAAGGCTGACGTGGGCGACAGCAAGAAGCAGGGCGGCTTCAAGGTCGGTGCAGGCAGCTCCGACAAGGAAGAAAAGCCCGACAACAGCAGACTTGATAACGCATTCGGTATCAAGAAAAAGAAGTAAGAAAGGTAAGGTGTAAAAATGTCAAACACAATCAACTATGCTGAACAGTATACCAATCAGCTCAGAGAGCTTTATGGTCAGGAATCAAAGGCCGACGCTCTCTATCACTCAAATTCCGATATTCAGCTCAGAGGCGGAAAAACAATCAAGATACCCACTCTGTCGGTATCCGGCTATAAGGACCACACAAGAGCATCGCTCGGCTTCCCTCAGGGTACATACGAGAACAACTACGAAACAAAGACGCTCGATCACGACCGTTCTATCGAGTTCGTAGTAGATCCTATGGACTTTGACGAAACCGATACGGTGGTTTCGCTCGCAAACATTCAGAACCGCTTTGACAGAACACAAGCTATCCCTGAGCACGACAGCTATACATTCTCAAAGCTGTATGCAGAGGCTGTAAGAGTAAGTGCAACAATAAAGCACGACAAGCTCACGATTGAGAATGTTCTCAAGGACTTTGACGAGAACCTCAAGACACTTGAAGATAAGGGCGTACCTCTTGACAGAATGATACTCTATGTCACCGCAGACTATAAGACGATACTCAAGAACGCAGAGGGTATTCAGAGAACGCTCGACATCAAGAGCGGCGGCGGTATCGACAGACGTATCCATTCCGTTGACGATATAGGCAATATCGTTACAGTTCCCTCAGCTCGTTTCAAGACCGTGTACGATTTCACGGACGGCTGTAAGTCCGGTGTCGGCGCAAAGCAGATAAACTACATTCTCATTGACCCCGAATGCCAGGTGTCAAGAGATAAGTACGCATATATACATCTGTTTGCTCCCGGCTCTGACAGCAGAACGGCAGACAACTATCTGTACCAGAACCGCAAGTACAACGGTACATTTGCGATAGATCACCTGTTTGTTGACGGCTGTATCATGAATGTATCTGCTCTGACGCAGACATTCACAGGTAACGGCTCGACAACTGCATTCACAGTGACCGACAAGCCCGAAAAGCTCATCGGCGTAACTGTGGACGGTATAGCGACAACAGACTACAGCTATGACAAGTCATCGGGCGTGATAACATTCAATACCGCTCCTGCAAGCAATAAGGCTATAGTCGTAACATACTAAGGAGGTAACTATGGTAGCAGTAAAGGCAAACAAGCAGTATACTATCACGGAAGCCGAGAAGAAGTCATATCTTGCACAGGGGTATGACATAATCGGCGATAACGGGGCTGTGGAGCATTCTCCGCAGGCTACCGTGCCGTATGCCGAATATGAAAAGGCTCAGGCGGAGATAGCAAAGCTCCGTGATGAGCTTGCTCAGGCGGAGATAGCAAAGCTCCATGATGAGCTTGCTCAGGCGGAGATAGCAAAGCTCCATGATGAGCTTGCTCAGGTAAGGGCGGCAAAGACAAAAAAGGGTGAGGCTTAATGTACCTCACTTTTGCGGAATTTCAGACCTTATGCCCCGACAGTACGATAACCGAACAGCAGTACAACGCTCTTGAAAACAGGGCGGAGAGCGACATCGACACACTGACCTTCAACCGCATAACAGCTATAGGATTCGACAATCTGACAGCGTTTCAGCAGGATAAGGTAAGGCTGGCACTGTCACAGCAGACAGCATTTGTTTTTGACAATGCCGAGCTGCTTGACAGCCCGCTCAGTTCCTATAGTATCAGCGGTGTGTCAATGTCCTTTGACAGCTCGAAGGTTATAAATTACTGCGGTGTCACTACAACACGGCAGGTTTACAACACGCTGTTGCAGACGGGCCTTTGCTACAGGGGGTTATAATGTGAAATATCCGAAACTTGTACCCGAAAGGGTTTGTACAACATCTTGTACTGTTTATCGTACAGACGGGCTTAACCGTGACGGTTCAAAAAAACGGACGGTCATATTTGAGGGTAAGTGCTTTCATTCGGAAAAAGCACGGCAGAAATTATCCGCAGAAAAACAGCTTATAACGCTTTCGGGCGAGGCTCTTTTCTGCGGTGATATTGCCCCGGACAGCCCGATAGTTGACGGAGCTGTGGAGATAGGTGGCAGAGAGTACAAGATATACGGCTCGGAAAAGGCTAAAAACCCCGACGGGACGGCAAATTACACAAGACTGGAGCTGATATAGTGATAAAAGTGACCGTAAAGCTTGATAAGGCTGCAATAGCAAAGATTGAAAAAGCAGTGCTTGACAGTGCGCAAGCGGCGATGGAGCAGGTGGTTACCGAAGTACAGAACACAGCACCGCTTTACCAGGGCGACCTCATCAACGGCATATTTGTTCGTTCGGAAAAAAGCGGTAATGCTGTCATCGCCACGATTGACCACAGTGCTTTATACTCTCGGTATCTCTACTATGGCAAGCTGATGATCGACCCAAATACCAAAAGTGCTTGGGCAAAGAGCGGTATAAAGAAAGAAGTGACCGACAAAAAGTTGAAATTCCGCAACGGCAGGACTGATCACTGGCTTGAGCCGTACATAACAGGTGACAAAAAGGATTTTGTCAAAAACTCGTTCACAAAAATATTTAAGGGAAAAACAGGCGTATGACGTTACTTGAAACAGCCGATATGCTTGCTGATGTTCTCGGCATAGAGAATGTAAACGCAGGCTGTATAGACGCAAATCAGGATAAGTGTATCGGCGTGTATGCGTCAAAAAACACCTATCCTAAGAAAATCAGCATAGGCGGTAAGCCTTGCACGAAAACACTTGAAAAGCACATCAGCGTACTGATACACTGGACGGACAATCCGACTACAGCCGAGAGTGCGGCAAACGAAATACTTGATAAGCTGACCGATGTACACGGCTATACTGCCGGGGGGCACACGGTCGGCTTTTTGAGTTGCAGTGAGGCGCATAACGCAGGCAGAGATGAAAGAGGTATCTGCGAGTACGTTATTGATGTGACGGTTTATTACGAAAGGAGTAATTAACAATGGCCAATAAAACAGGAGTATATCCCGTATATGAAAATCAGTTCAAGATTGACAAGACAGGCGGAACAGGTGCGACAGCCGAGAATCTTGTAACTATTGCCGATATGGAGAGCTTTTCGGTATCCATTGACGGCAATGTAGAGGAGTGGAAGCCGTTCGATCAGGAAGGCTGGACAAGAAGACTTGTAACAGGTAAGGCACTGACCGTCAGCGTATCCGGCAAGAGAAACATCGGTGACGCAGGCAACGATTATGTTGCAGGACTTGTACTCAAAACAGGCGCAGACAGCCACACAACTGTAGTGTGGACGTTCCCCAGCGGCGCAACGCTGACAATACCGTGCGTTATAAATGTTACCGAGTGGGAGTCGGGCGATTCCACAGCGGTAGCACCTCTTGCGTTTGATATTATGTCAGACGGCAAGCCCACATTTACAGACGCAAAGTAAGGAGATAAATACAATGGCTAAGATGTACACACTTGATGAAAAGTTACTCGCAGGCGTTCCAGAAATACGCATCGGAGAAAAGGTCTACAAGGTAGACGATCGTGAAAAGACGGTCAAGAAGGTAATGGCACTTTACAATAACGGCGAAAAGAAGGACATTGAAAAGATTGACGAGATGTTCAATCTGGCGTTCGAGCCTGCCGCCGCTAAGGAGATAAGCGAAATGAATATGCCGTGGGCGGCATATCAGAAGCTGTCCGAGATAGTAATATCCGCCATGACGGGACAGGAAGATACCGAGCGATTTCACGAGTAATGAAGTCTGGTACGACATCGAGTATGACCGTGAGCTGATACGGCAGTCGATAGCAAAACAGTATCACATACTGCCGTCAGAGCAGGACAATCTGCACTATTCCGACTGGCTGAGCCTTGTATCCGGCATTATGAATGATACTCCGCTCGGTCAGACAGTGCGGATACGAAGCGAGGATAACAAGGAGATGCTCAAACACTTTTCGCCGTATGAAAATCGCATACGGCGGGAGTGGGCGGCATTCAGAGCGAAGAAACAGCTTGCGGAGAAAACTCCAAAACAGATACAGAGCGATATAACGGCTCTTGAAATGATGATAAAAAAGGCATTCGGGGGAGGTGAGTAAATGGCTGACGGAAACGGTGCGTCAGTAGGCACTATCAGCCTGTCGCTGATAATAGACGCAGAGCTTGACAAACAGCTTTCGGCTTTACAGAAAAGCATACAGTCGCAGTGGGATAAGGTTGGTGAAACCGCTGAAAAGGCACTTACCGACAGTGTGTCAAAAGCCGCCGATAAGGCTGTAAAGCCTGTTGAGGAAGTCGGCAAGGCTGTAGAAAAGACCGTGACGCAGAGCGTTGAAAAGGCTGTGCAGAAGGTCGAAAAGCCCGCCGAAGAGGTAGGAAAGACGCTTGAAAGCTCTATATCCGAAAGTGCCGAAAAGGCTTCCGAAACTCTGGAAAAGGCGCTTGTCGAGCCTGTAAAGGAAGCGGAAAAGGAAGCAGAAAGCCTTGGCAAAACGATAAATAACAAGTACGAGTTCGGCCCCGGTTATAGCAAAGAAGCTATGGATTTCGTGAACAACTATCAGCCGAAAAGCGATAAGAAGAAGTCCAAAGAAAAAGAGGAGCTCCCCGAAATTGATGTCGGCAGTTTTGAAATTCCTTCCGAACCTATCGACCGTCTGAACAAAAGTCTTGAGCTGACTAACGAAAAAATAGAGCTTGCACAGGAGAAGTGGAAACAGCTTAACAGAGAAATGGCGGCATTGTCTGATAAAGACATGACAGGAGAAAAGGGCAATGCCGTAATAGAAAAAATAAACGCCGTTGAAACAAGTATGCTGAAACTGCAACAGCAGGCAGAAGCTGCTAAAGCCAAGATAGATAAGGCGGCTGAGCCTTCTCCCGCAATTGATAAAACTGCGGCGAAGGTTGATAAGCTTGCAGACAATGTAAACAGCTCGGCAAAAAAGGTCGAAAGCTCGGTAAACAATTCCGTTATCAAGCCTGTTAAAAAGATAGGTACAACCGCTCAAAGATCGTTCGGAAAAGCAAGAACATCAGCAAATGGCTTCGGAAAGGCTCTCGGAGGAATAGGAAAAAGCGTGAAATCCGCTTTGAAGTCTACTTTCCTTATGGCAGGACTTTATGCCGTATTTCGTGGCGTAAAAACTGTCATTGAAAATGCCACGAGCGCAAACAAGGAGTTTGACGCAAGTGTAAAGCAGATAAAGGGCAATCTTCAGGTTGCGTTTACGCCTATAGTAAACGCTATCATGCCGGCGCTTAATACATTGGCATCCGGACTTGCCACAGCAACCAAAGCTATAGCGAGCTTTATTTCGGGGCTGTTCGGTACTACATATAAGCAGTCGTTGAAAGCAACAAAACAGATTGAAGCGGCAGGAGCGGCGGCTAAGAAGAACAGCCGCTTTCTTGCGGGCTTTGATGAAATGAATGTTGCTTCCGATAACAGCAGTGACAGCAATGCTTCAAACCTTGCAGAACTTGACAGCGAGGGCGATAAGACAGCCGAGGGTATCGGAAATAAGATCCGTGAGCAGATTAAAAAAGGGTTTGCTCTGCTGAAAAAGCAGTTTGCAAACGTCAAAAAGTATTTCGATACAAATTTTGCTCCGATATTTGCGGAGATAGGCAAAAAATTCGCACCCGTTATAGAGGACTTCAAGGATAATATGAGCAAGGCCTGGAGTGATATGGCAACTCTTGCCGAGCCGTTCAAGAACTACATCGTAAACAATCTGACACCTGCATTGCAAACCGCATTTCAATATGTCGGCACAGTCGCAAGCGGACTGGGTGATACCTTTAATCTTGTTTTCGGTCAGATGTGGGATAACGTGATCTTCCCAACGTTGGAGAAAATGACAACAACCGTACTTCCTCTGCTGACTGACCAGTGGACGGCAATGGCAGACGTGATGACGACGACTTTCAATACGATAAAGCCGTTGTTCGATAAGGTGTTTACTACCGGTATTATGCCTGTGCTGGAAACTCTGCAAGGTATATGGTCGAAACTGTGGGATTCGTCTGCAAAGGTATGGGACAAGTACGGCAAGCCTACTATGGAAGCGATAAAGTCACTTGTCACATCAGTCGGCGATACGGTGATGAAAGTCTACGAAAGCCTGATACAGCCTGTTGTGAAATGGGTATGCGATAGTCTGAAATCTATGTGGGATAGTGCTATCAAGCCCATATACGAAAAAACAGCCGCAGTTATATCGAAAATTATTCAGTGTATAAACACAGTATGGGTAAATTTCCTTAAACCGTGCGTGGACTGGATAGTAAAAACAATGGGACCGCTTATTTCCAATGTTCTTAATGCAATCAAAAATGTGTTTGATACTGTATTTTCGTTTATCGGAACGGTTGTCGGCACTGCGCTTGACACTTTCGGCGGATTACTGGACTTTATAACGGGCGTATTCTCGGGCGACTGGGATAAGGCTTGGAACGGAATAAAGGACACTGTAAAAGCAGTGTGGGACGGTATATGGGGTGTAATAAAAAGCACTGTTAATCTGATAATCGACGGTATTAATATGCTCTGGACAGGTATCTATAATGCGGTCAAAGGGCTTGTTGACGCTGTAGGCGGCGTTGCAGGCGTTATAGGTGATATACTCGGTCAGGACTGGCATTTCTCAATGCCTGAAAATCCTCCGCTGATACCTAAACTTGCAAAGGGCGGTCTTGCGTATGCGCCTACGCTTGCAATGGTCGGTGATAACCGTAATGCAGGAACAGACCCGGAGGTAATTGCGCCTCTGTCAAAGCTCAAGGACATCATCGGCGAAGGCGGAGATATGACGGAAGTCGTACTTCTGCTTCGTGAGATACTGGAGTATCTGAAAGGTCTTAATCTTATCGCTAAGGGTGAGGTTGACGGTAAAACGCTTTACCGGTTGATAGTACGTCTGAACAAGGAGAATACATACAGAACGGGGGTAAATGCACTTGGCTAAAAATCTGATATGGGTTAAGGGTGTTCTACTCCCGCCACCCGATATTGACGGCTATACTGCCACTCGATGCAAGACGTGGGAACCAAACACCGGCAGAAATGCTGCAGGAACAACCGTCGGAAGCATACTTTGCTGGAAATACAAAATAGAGCTTAAATGGTCTTTTCTCACAGAAGCGCAGGTGAAGAGCCTGCGTAATCTGTTTGAGAGCAAACCCGATTATTTTGCCGTAAAATTCGACTATGACGGCGAATATAAGGAGATAACCGCATACAGTACAGATCTCACCGCCACAGGCAAGCTGTACGCAGGAAGCGGCTATTATTACAAGAGCGTGTCAATAAATCTGATAGAAAGGTAGGTGATAGCTTGTATACAAATGTTTCGGATGATTTTCTGTCAGCCGTTAATGGTGCTGAGCCTGTCTACTGCTGCAAGCTGGATTTCGGTAATAATGTAACGGTGAACGATCTGTTCAGCGTAAGCTATTTGGGCGGATCGTGCAGTGAGAGCATAGTGCCGGGCGGTACGGTCATAGCAAATGCAAAAGTCGAGCTGTCGGCACTTCCTGCGACGGTCAGAAAGGGAAGCACTTGCACGTTGTATTTTGGCGTGAACGGCGAATACGCACCGCAGGGAGTGCTTACGGTAAAGAAAATCGAGAAAAGCGGAGAACGGTTGTCGGTAACGCTTGAGGATAACATGACAAAGACGGAAAAAGGCTATTTTTCAAGCCTGTCGTATCCGTCCACAACGCTGAAAATGCTGTCGGAAATTGCTACAAAGTGCGGCGTTGCCTTTAATACTTCGGGGCTTACGGCGGTAACAATAAAGGACAAGCCGGAGGGCTATACCTGCCGTGAAATAATCGAATATATCGCAGGGCTGTACGGCAAATTTGCCGTTTGTGACCGTACCGGCAAGATAGCATTCAAGTGGTTTGATACTACGGCGGTGCAATTGTCCGATTTTTGCTATGATACACCCACAGTTGCTACCGACGATATTACAGTCGGACGTGTGGTGTGCGGAGATTTTACAGCCGGCACAGGCACTGCGATAACATACGACTGCCTGTTTATGACTCAAAATCAGCTGAACACGGTGCAGAAGTCATTAAACGGATTTAAATACCGCACGGGTGAAATCCCGTTAAGGCTTGGCAATATGCTGATAGATGCGTGGGATATGGTGAGCATAACCTACGGCGGAGAAACTGTGAAAATTCCTGCCGCAAATATTTCTGTGACGTATAACGGCGGCCTGTCTATGACAATAGAAGCACCGGCTGAAGAACAGTCTGCGGACAGCGGTGAAAGCTATAAGTCGCCTGCACAGAAGCAGGCGGAACGAATAACCGCAGATATAATCAGCACAAAACAAGCATTACTCGAAAAAGCGGATATTGCAGAGCTTAATGCACAGATTGCAAACCTTGAAAACGTCTATGCCGCAAAGGCTGATATTACAGAGCTTTCCGTACAGATAGCCACGATTGACAATCTGACAGCTAAGAAAGCAGATGTTGAACAGCTGTATGCAAAGAAAGCGGATATAGATGAGCTTGTGGCCGATACGGCAACGCTTAAATCACTGAAATCAGATGTTGCAAACATAGATGTTCTGCTGTCGGGCAAGGCCGGCACGGGTGAACTGACATCTATAAAGCTGACTGCCGAAAATGCGGAAATAGCGACTGCGCTGATAAAGGACCTTACAGCCGCAAACTTCCGGTCAAAGACTATCGAAACCGATGATTTTACGATAAAATCAAGCAGCGGAAAATTGCAGATAGTCGGAAACACAATACAGATAAAGGATGTAAACAATACCGTGCGTGTCCAGATAGGCGAGGATGGTAAATCCGACTATGGCATTTACGTTACCGATGCAGACGGAAAGATAATGTTCACCTCTTACGATGGCTTGCACGAAGACGGCATAAAGAGCGGCATTATCAAAAATGATATGGTAGCTGATGATGCACATATCAGCGGCAGTAAGCTGGATATATCGAGCGTTATTGACGGTATCAATGCCGACAACAGCACCTATCTTAATACAAGTAAGGTTGTCATAGACGGTACGAAGCAGACGATAAACGCAAAATTCACGGAGCTGACTGCAAGCATAGGCAGTATCGGCACTCGCACTTCCGCTCTTGAAAGCGACCTGTCTGGCTTTCGGACAACAGTGTCGGAAACATACGCCACAAAGTCAGCGGTTGACAGTATACAGATAGGTGGAAGAAATCTGCTGTATGACAGCACGGGAAACATCAAAAACGGCTGGAGCGGTAACACTATAATAACGGTTGACGACGGAATATCAGGAAATAGCCTTGCAATATCCAGAACCGGATATTCCGGCACCGCACGATATTTTGGCACGAGCAAACAGCACGCAATGACAGATTTCAACGTCGGCACAAGCTACACTCTGTCTGCGTGGATAAAGGTCAGAAGTGATGTCGAGCTTGACGCAAGCGGATATGTAATGGCAAGATTCCGTTCTGCTGATAATAAAAAGCTGTATGCCTTGTCGCTGACGGTGAGCAGTCAGACAGAAAAAGACAAGTGGATTTACTACGAAAAGACGTGGACGATAAATGACAGCGACATAGCGAAGCTCGAATGCGTGGCACTTGCGCTTGATAAAAACGGCATGATTGAGGCTTGCAATATCAAGCTCGAAAAAGGCACTAAGGCTACAGACTGGTCGCCTGCTCCTGAGGACACCGCAGCCGAAATAACATCGTTATCAAGCAAGCAGTCAAGCCTTGAGCAAACGGTAAACGGCTTTAAGGCTACTGTTGAAAGCACATATGCGACAAACGACAGCGTAACGCAGAAGGTTTCCGCCGTAGAGCAGAAGGCTGACAAAATATCGTGGCTTGTGAAATCGGGAACATCGGTAAGCAGTATGGAGTTGACAAGCAAGGCTTTGGAGATTATTGCAAATACCGAAATCAAAGGCGATGTAATTGTTGGCGGAGTTATCAAAAGCGGCAACTATGATGTTGCAAACGGCACCGGTATGAAGCTGACGCTGGCAACGGGCGAGTGGGACAGCAAATACTTCAAAGTAAGCAGCACCGGCACTATTACAGCTACGGGCGGAACGATAGGTGGATTTACGATAAGCAATAATTCACTGTATAACGGGCTGGACACAATTAATCACAAAGAAGGAACAAGTGAAACGGCTGGTGTTAATATCAGCGTTCTGGGAGGTTTTTCTGCGTATAACGGGGAATACGGAACTGAAATGAACGACGGGCAAATACGGTTCTATTCATTAGGTAGAGAGCTTGGATATATTGCTCCGGGATCAACTGATTTTAGTGACTATAGCAAAACAGGAATAGGCATAGTTGCCACCAATCAAATTGGTGGTGCTGGATTATACGGACGAATAGATTTAGGCTACAAGGATAAGATGAACGGCGATACCTATATCGCAGCATACAGTGTGTGTTGCGATGGTAAAAAAAACAGTAACGATGGATTTAATTCAACTTTTCACATTAAAACTCGCTTTTCAAGTGGCATAGACGTTTCGGATATTTATTTCAGTTACGAAAACAAAACTATTTGCTCAATTGGTATTGCGGGTTACTATGGGGTAGGTGGCATTTCTCCCGATGTGTACAAATGGTTGCCTGTATTTAACGATTATGTTGCATTCAAAAGAGGCATCCTTTTCGATTCTTCGAACCCGTCATTAATTTATCATGGTGCAAACAGGTTGCTTGCGTGTTCATCATCAAAAATTGTGGTTGGCAACTCTAACTTAGCTTTATCGTTGATAGGTTCATCGCTGACATCTTCAAGTACCATATCCGTTTCATCCGACGCCCGTATGAAAAACCACATAGCCGACTTGCCGAGCGAATCTGAAAATTTATTCGACTATCTTGACGGAAAGTCATTTTTCTATAACGGTGACACATCAAACGCTAAGAATTACGGCTTTATTGCACAAGATGTTTTATCCGCTTTGCAAAAATGCGGGCTTACAACAGACGATTTTGCAGGATTCTGCGATATAAACGGCGACGGCAGTCAGTATGCACTTGCGTATGAGCAGTTTATTCCGCTGATGTGGAATGAGATAAAAAGATTAAGAAAAGCACTAAGCGAAAGGAGTTAATTATGCTTAGAAGTAACAAAACAACACAGTTTGACGGTACAAGCTATATCACTGACGGAGAGGGCAACGAACAGACCGTAGCGTATTTCGGCGCTACCATAAGGACGGACAAGACCGTAACAATGAGCATGACAGTATCGAACGCCGAACTGTACGAAGAAAACAAAACCACAGTCAGAGCGGATTATACGGAGTTCCAGACTGCCGTATATACCGCCCAGGACGCAGAGTAAGGAGAAGCTATGAAGTTATCAACTGTAGTAAATGCAATCCCCGTCATAAGCAAGCTGATGAGCAAGGAACTGCCCGTCATACAGTCGTATGCTGTGGCAAAGCTGGCACGGAGAATAGATGAGGAAACTAAGCTGTACAATGAGCAGAGGCAGAAGCTCTTGCAGAAATATGGCGAACAGGACGGTGATAAATACGTTATTCGCCCTGAAAATGTAGATGTCTGCAATGCAGAGCTTGAGGAGCTGCTCAACATTGATGTTGATATACCCGAAAAGATTGATATTCTCTCGACGAATGTCGTTCTGACACCCGCCGAGATGATAGCAATAGAAGATTTTTTAGCCGAATAGGCAGAAAGGAAAAATTATGGAAAAGTTAAGTAGTGTTTTTGGAGTGATAGTTGCGACTACCGGCGGCATGATAGGGTGGATATGGGGCGATTTTACGCCCTTGCTTGCCGCTCTGATCGTGTGCATGGCGCTTGATTACATATCTGGCGTTGCGTGTGCGATTGTCAGAAAAGACGTGTCAAGCGAGGTTGGCTTTAAAGGCATAGTCAAGAAAATACTGATTTTAATGCTCGTCGGCGTTGCACACGTTTTAGACGCTTATGTGCTTAATTCGACTCCCGTACTACAGTCGGCGGTCATGATGTTCTTTATCGCCAATGAGGGTATATCGCTTGTGGAAAATGCCGCAGGACTTGGCATACCGATACCGAAAAAAATGCTTGAAGTGTTAAAGCAGCTGAAGCTCAAGGGCGACAGCACAGAGAAAAGCGAAAGCGAGGACGAATAATATGAGTAATAGTTCGTTAATCAGTTACACGAGGATAAGTCCTCACAGGAACAGCCCCAGAAACCACAAGATAGATACTATAACAATTCATTGTGTTGTAGGTCAGTGCGCGGTCGAACCGCTCGGTGAACTCTTTCAGACGAAAGAGGCTTCGTCAAATTACGGTATCGGATATGATGGCAAAATTGCAATGTACGTTGAGGAAAAAGACCGTTCCTGGTGTTCCTCAAGTGCAAGCAATGACAATAGAGCTATCACGATAGAGTGCGCAAGTGACAGTTACGAGCCATATGCTATCAATGACAAGGTGTACAAGTCACTGATTAAACTCTGCGTGGATATATGCAAGAGAAACGGCATTAAAAAGCTAATGTGGAAAGCTGATAAATCACTCATCGGACAGGTCAACAAGCAGAATATGACCGTACACAGATGGTTTAACTCCGGCAAATCCTGTCCGGGCGAGTACATATACAGCAGACTCGGTAAAATCGCCAACGAAGTCAATGCTCAGCTCGGTGTAAAGACCGCTACTTCAAAGAAATCAAATACTGAGATAGCTAAAGAAGTAATAAGGGGATCGTGGGGTAACGGCTTGGAACGCAAGCAGAGATTGACTGCTGCCGGCTATAATTACACGGCTGTGCAGGCAGAAGTTAACAGAATGCTTGGCAAGAAAACATCGACAGTTTCCACACATGCTAAAATCAGCAGTGGCGATCGTGTGCAGATAAAGCAGGGAGCAACCTGGTACGGCGGCACAAAAGTCCTTACAGGCTGGTTGCTTGAAAAAACGTGGATTGTCGATGAAGTTGTCGGCAATCGTGCTGTACTCGGTAAGGATACAAACGATATTTTTGATATTCAGAGCCCGATTGATATTAAGTACCTCATAAAGAAGTAAAATGGCAGAATCCCCCGGCGGAGCGATAAGGCTCTGTCGGGGGATTTTTTTATAAAACGTGTAAAAATCGTGTAGAGTAAACAAACAAACCGCATAAAAATGCGGTTTGAAAGAAATATGGTCGAGGTGACAAGA
>ERZ834722.2620-NODE-2620-length-13699-cov-10.656113_pt1 | contig 13699 bp, 12 predicted proteins | sample MGYA00519576_ERZ834722 | MGnify/ENA primary metagenome ERZ834722 (study PRJEB31850, sample SAMEA3708759) | human gut metagenome | biome: human gut; feature: human-associated habitat; material: faeces | place: China | collected 2014 ...
ATTCATGGTCTGGCGGTATTTCATGAGTTACTGGAGCAACCGCAGGATCTGCTCGTCCATTGGTGGGCTTCCTCCTGCTGTAAAGCGGCAAAGATTCTACGCAGCGGTTGCCGTCGCACGCTTCGCTTCATAATCCTTGTTGGAAATGTGTCAAGTGTTATTGACAATTTCAGACTTTCAGCATCCTCAAGAACTCTTTCGTTGAATTTCAGCCACGAAAGTTCCCTGTTCATATACACCTGTTTTTTCTTTTCTTCTGCTTTTTTCATTATAGTTTCTCCTTTTCACTGCTGCTGTAATATGTATATTGTATCTTTCTGAATGTAAATTTTGCTATCTTTATAATGTAAAAGCTAAGTAAAGTTAAAGAAAAAGACCGCCTGCATCAAAGCGGCGGTCTTGAATACGCTATTTCTTAATCGGTCTCTCGTGTTTTTCTTCGTTATCAAATTTTATACATCGTACAACATGGATATTCTTATCAAGTTTATCGCGGTCTATGTATGCGTCCGCCTGTTTCTTCGTCCTGAATCTGCGGGCAAATTCACAGAAGTGAACATACAGCGACTTTGTTGCAAGATACTTTCCGTCAGTCACCCTGACAATTACCCATTCCATGATTTTCTCCTATCCGAAAACGGCATAGTAAGCAACGCCGAACCATTCGCGAACCCAATAAGTCGGCACAAGCCACAATGAAGTCGGGCACGAAATGCTGTCTGTATCTATTCCCTGCTTGTCCGCGATCATCTGTGCGCGTAGCTGATGATAGCCATCAGTCACAAGACACACTCTCTGCGGAAGTCCCTCACTTTCAATGATAGAATGTGAAAATTTAAGATTTTCATATGTACTGGTCGAATTTTCTTCCATGTAGATCCTTTCGGGGGATATTCCGCGCTCTGTAAGATAGTTTTTCATGCAGAGTGCCTCACTTATAGCCTCGTCACTGCCCTTTCCGCCGGAAACCACTACGCTGACATTTTCGTGCTCTGAAAGGTAATCATACGCCGCATTGAGACGCTTTCTCAGCATAATGCTCGGTCGGCCGTCCTTTACCTGACAGCCAAGAACCACTACCGTCACGTTTTCATCTTTTGGCGGAGAATTTGCGGCTTTCAGCATAAATATGCTGATCGCCAAGGCGAGTATCACACATACTGCCGCAACTGCTCCTGCAATAACAATGATGATCTTTCCTGCCCTGTGCTCCCACATTCTGCCTATAAGCGACTTAAACGCAGACCAGAATATAAATATCGCGAGAAGGGCGGCAGAAATTACAGTTCCCGCACAGTTTCCAAGGCAGGCAATGCCTTGGAAAAATGGTGCAATGAACAAAATGAGCAGTACCGCCGATATAGCCGCAGGTATAATTTTTACTTCCATTCTTTTTAACATTTTCCGCCTTTCCTTACTTCTTAGAAGTAAGTTTCAGTATTCTCTCAAGGTTCTTTTGGGTTGTTGTTTCACTTCCAAGGTGCGTCGGAACGCAGTTGTAAAGTCCGTGAAAATCCGAACCGCCCGTTTCAATAAGCCCGTACTTTTCTGCAATAGCTGAAAGTTCGCGGCGGTAATTTTCATCAGCGGAATAATGTCCCACTTCAACACCGTCTATCTTACCGTTCCTGGCAAGTTTCTCAAGAAGTTCAATATTGTCATACTGCGCAGGGTGAGCCATTACAGCGGCTCCGCCTGCCGTGTGGATGAGGTCAACCACAAAATTAACGTCAGGGTACTCTCTTTCGACATAGCACGAACCGCTTTTCGGATTAAAAAGCTCATGGTCAAGCTTGCCGTAAAATTCAAGGGCGTATCCGTAATCTATCAGCGCACGCATTATATGCTGCTTGAAAATGCTGTTTGAAGCTGTGGTGTGTTTCAGGATACTCTCCTGCGTTATCGGGAATTTCTCCATAACTTTAGCCATCATCTCTTTTGAGCAAGCCTTGCGTATTTCACAGCTTTTCAGGCACAGTCCCTCAAGACGGTCGGGTTTTGTCGGATTATAGCACAAAATATGGACCTTGCTGTTTCGCGCCTTATCCCATGCCGAAAGTTCAACTCCGCGAAGTATCTTCACTCCTGCACGCTCTCCGAGAACTCCTGCCCTCGAAAATGAAGCCATTGTGTCATGGTCGGTGATTGAAAGCCAGTCAATGTTTACCCGCTTTGCCTGAGCAATGATATCCTCAATGCCGAGCGAGCCGTCTGAAAGCTTGGTGTGACAATGCAGATCGCAGATCATATACTTTACCTCCTGATGTGATACATATATTATATACAAATTATAACAGCGTATCACATTATTTAGAACCTTACAGGTGTTTTTTCGTATAAAATTGATGCTATCGAAGTTATTGTACCATATATTTTTGCTTATTTCAAGTGTTTTTAGTTATCATTGCATACATTTGCTAGGTCGTGTTGACACTAAGCCTAACAACGCATCTTTTCGGCAAAATTTCACGCATCCTGCGTTAAAAAGTCTTGACAGGCGACAGCCTGCCTGCGACTTTTTGCCTTGTCTACGTAAAATTTATGCTCGAAAATCTGCATATTATCTTAGTGTCAACACTCCCTAAAAATCCATAAGTCAAGACTGATCGCATATTTTGTCTTTACTCATGGATCTTAGTGACGTTAATTTATAGTGTCAGATCTCTCATCTGCTCAGCCATCGTTGGGGATTATTTTTCTGCAACGATCAGATAACGGTGTATCGTTCCCTCAATTTCTCCCGTATCATCGATCTTCATTTGCATTTTCAATAAGGCTTCAAAGCACTTATCAACTGAAAATTCAGGAAATTCCCATTCAATTATATGTGCAAACCAAATAAACGCACCAACATCATAGAACTTTATCGGCCGATACGCTTCCTTACCCTCAATAATATGAAAGCCTGCTTCTTCAAATGCTTTCTTCTGTGTATTCAACCGTAAGTCAGCAAACGGCTTCTCTGTGTCCGGAAGAACCATTTCAACCAGATCCCTGTCATTATCACATCCGACCTGTTCGGTTATAAATACACCGCCGTTTTTCAATAAGCGATATATTTCTTTTGCATTAAAATTGCCATGCCTGTTTATTATCAGGTTAAAGGCTTCATCTTTAAAGGGAATATGTGTCGGATCATTGCAGGCTTTAAAGTTTACTCCCAGAGGCAGTAATGTTTTCCTGCAAAGCTCTACATTAGGCTGGTACCCTTCTGTTGCAGATGTTTTATGAAACGGGTGACCTAAAGAGAGCAAAAACTCACCGCCGCCCGTATCATAATCCAGAATATTCATGTCAGCATTCAAAAAATGCCTGACTATCGCCTCATAATCCCATGGTAAGTCTCTTTCTTCTTCGTATCTGCCGTTAATGTAAGAAAAATCCCAACCGGTGATATGAGCCTTATTTTCCTCAGTTTTCCAAATTTTCTTCAATTCTTCACGCTGCATTGTAACTGCGTCCTTTCCGAAATATTATTATGAAAAATAATTCGGTGCAGTTTCTGACAACATAAATCTGTTTTATTGATCTCGGTGCAACCTGTTGCCAGTTTTAAAACTGCACCGAGTAGTTAATTCGTTTTATCATTTTTATGTCCGGTCTCCGATAAATTGATATTTTAAGGTTTCAAACCTTACGATCATTATATCATATGTATTTGCGGTATGTCAAGGAAATCTAAGCCGAGTGACTCACTTGGAATGTTGCAATAGAGAAAACTATCTTTTCTAACAAGCGTGAGCGAATATACCGATACTCTCCATGCACTTGTGTCAAATCACGTTTAGATGATTTTATGTGAAAAGACAGGAAATTGTTACAGGACGGTCAAACGTATGCTGAAGCTTTATGAAGAAATGGGTGCAAATGCGATCTATCAGTGTACCCGCGGCAGACGCATCAACCATTTGGAACAGATTGCAGATGAATTAGAAGCATATTTTGAGCAGAATCCGCCGAAGGATGTTCCGGATGCAGTCAGAAAAATTAAAGAACAATTCGGAATTAATATTACAGCAACGCCAGTTCGATACTGGCTTAAAGCAAAGGCTATTCATACAAAAAGTCAAAAGCATACCAGCAAAAGCCAATCTGAAAGCGCAGTTATTCTTTCTGAATCAAATTCTTCTGCCACTTTTGAATATGGCTAAAAACGGTTTAATTACGCTTCTTTTCTGTGATGGAGTGCATTTGACCTACGGCTATCAGGGCGGATATTGCTGGTGCAAAGAGAGAAAATGTGTACCTTCGGCTTATGGACGAAAGCGTGCGAATCTTCTTGGATTTTTGAATGCAGTAACCTATGAAACTACCAGAATTATGAATGATTCTTACCTTAATTCAGAAAGTGTATGTGAAGGATTAGAAAAATTGCGTAATCGGTATCCGGATCAGTTTCTTTATATCATTCTGGATAATGCAGCATATCAGCATTGCAAAAAAGTGAAACAAAAAGCAGAAGAACTGAATATCAATTTGATTTACCTTCCGCCATATTCTCCGAATCTGAATCTGATTGAAAGGCTTTGGAAATTTCTTCGTAAAGAACTGCTTGCCGATCGCTTTTTTAAATCCTTCTCCGATTTTTTCAATGCAATTGATGGTTTTATACAGTCTGTTCACGTGCGCTGTTTTGAACGGCTTTCTTCTCTTTTAGCTTATCATTTTGAGGTCCTGGATTCCTCTGCTTTTATTGATGGTTAGATTAGATGGGAGTATATATTTGAGCTTGGACAGCTGTACCTTCGGGTGCAGCCCTATCCTTCAGAATGTATTTACAGATTAATTACAGATATGGATTATGTAAGATTAGGATTTCTTTCTTTTCGTGTACGCCTACCTTGTTCTGAGTTATCATCCTGCCAAGTGTGGTCATGCATTATTACTTGTGGAATAGATTCAAAAATCTCATATATCGGGTCATGCATTAGTTCATTACATGGTACAGTTATCATCATAGGCACTACCCCAAAAGCCATATAGAACAATTGTTTACGCAACAGTTGATTTGGAGAGCAAATACAATAGACCTGCTTATAGCGATCATCAAAAAAAATCTTAGAAGCTACAAAACATTCATCTGCTGAATTATACACACCTTTGTCTCCCTTGTAATAGTTATTTTTTTCTTCGCCAAGTAAATGCTCCTTATTAATGCCTTTGGAAATCAGATATGCTATTCCAGCGGCACTGAGAGATAAAGAATCAGCATGTCCATTATATTGATGCAAGCTCCCAGGAACATAGATTCTAACATTATTTCCATCAGATACTAATTTATGATATAATTCCATCGCACAATCCAATCTTTTCATGAATTCATTTCCCGGAGTTCCGTCTTTCATCAATGGGTGTTGTGCAGCAACTTCGATTAATACATCTGAATAATGCTGGTTATGATATTCCGTATTTAACTTTGCATTATTGTATAGTTCTTGCCACTCTCTTTTTGCTGATATCCTTTCATTTCCAAAGGAAAGTGTACTTGCATTAGTATCAGGCAAGATTTCAATCCACGATGATTGTTTTTTTTGGGCTATTTCTTTAATTGCTAATAAATGTTCATACATTATCTTAGCCATAGATTTATTTTTTATTGAGCCAGAGAATTCTAATGACGGTGTACCATCAATTGTTTTCTTAGGTGGAAGAGTTAAGGAAGCCCACCCCCACACATAATCCTTTTTTTTCCCAATTATTATTGTTTGTCTTAGTAGTGTAAACGAACAACCCACATAAATATGTCCTATCTTTTCACTTCCTAAGCAATGTGCCTTTTTTACTACGTTACACAAGTTTATCATGACGTTATTAAATTCATTGCTTAATCTGTTGACATTATGTTCAGGTGATCCAGGCATTTCAATTCTAGCAACATCAGTTGTATACTCTGAGTACTTATTTGGCAACAATAATGTTAAATCAACCCCATTCCGTATTGCCGAAGGTAAGAATTCCGAAGATAACGTATTAATGAGGTTAGCCCCAGTAGTTGAAAGAATCATTATTTCGTCTTTATCTGATAGTTTACTGATAATGTCATCTGTAGACATAATACTATTTTTAAACTGGTGAACCCCAAACTTATCACAATAGCTTAGGATATTTCTGAAATCAGCGCCCATGCCAATGAAGTTTCTGTCTGATTTTGCTTGTTGACAATTATTGAAAAAAGAACGGAAATCTCTAAGCGCATTATTATCCGTAGCGCTAAGTGGGAATCCAGCTTTCTGCATCGCGCTTAGAAAGTTCTTTGCACATTTTGTGGATTCAAGTTGAGTGTCTATATATATTATATCTTTTCCAAATAAATCAAAAAGGAAACGTCTTCCTATTTTTCCGTTAAATACAATCGGAATGACTGGCTTTTCTGTATACCAAAAAGTACTTACCTCAGAGATACATATTGTACTTCTCAAATAACTATCTGTAATAACGGCAATCATAGCCGACGATCGTTTTAAATTAGTTCTGATTGCATCGGCTCGATCTTCTCCGGCTTTGGTAGCGCAATTCACATCAAATGTGTTAAATATTTCATACTTCCCATAATGTTTTTTTATTAGTTCTGAAAGGAATTGCATTATCTGTTCATCAGCTGAACAATGACTGATAAAGCATTCTTTTTTGAAAAAACTATTCATATAATTACCTCCTCATAGTATCTTTCGATTACTCTCCATGATGATTATTAATTAGTTTTTATTCAATTATTATCTAGCATATTAGGTCGTGTTGACACTAAGCCTAACAACGCATCTTTTCGGCAAAATTTCACGCATCCTGCGTTAAAAAGTCTTGACAGGCGACAGCCTGCCTGCGACTTTTTGCCTTGTCTACGTAAAATTTATGCTCGAAAATCTGCATATTATCTTAGTGTCAACACTCCCTAGTTTTTTCTGATTCTAATTCTGCATTCTGAGATTCAAGTTCGGAGCATTTCTGCATTGCTGCTTCATAAGCCTTTTTCAGTTCTTCATAAGTCAAATCGAAACGCTCCCTTCCTTGATCTTTCAGTAATTCGTGATAATGACATTATACCACAGATCTACCGATAATTCAAGAAAAAGAGCGATTTTCAAAAGAGAAATATACTCCACATTTATGTGCGTTTCCACTGTGCAAAACTCAGCAGATGTCAACTCCGCCTTCTACTTTTTTGATAGCCTTGGGCTGGTCTACTGACAAGCCCTGCATAAGCCATATGTATTGCTCACGGGTCAGGTTACGGACTTCCTGCTCACTTCGTGGCCAGTTGAATTTTCCGTCTTCAAGCCGTTTGTACAGCAGAATAAATCCGTCTGCTTCCCACAGCAGCACCTTAAGACGGTCCCTGCGCCTTCCGCAGAACAGAAATGCACTGCTTGAAAAAAGATCAAGCTTGTACTGCTGCTGGACGATGGCTGCAAGTCCGTCAATGGACTTACGCATATCCGTATGTCCGCAGACGATGTAGATATTTTCAGCAGACAATTCCTTCAGCATTGCTGTAATCCTCTCAGCAGTGCGAGCAGCGTATGTTCTTCTGTGCTTTGCGGAAGTTCTATTTCCATTCCGTTTTTACGAATGAAGATCTTTTCGCTTTTGTGATCAAGTGATTTTTCTGCTGCAATAGGCACTTCTTTTGTTGTCGGTGTTGTCGCTATACTCAGCGGTATTATTTCCCGCAGCGGTGCTTCTGAGCGCTCAACGAATTCATTCCTTACTATTCGAAGCCGCCTGTAATATGTATTGCAGCTGATACCCTTTATCTGACACCATTCGCTTATTTTCGTTCCGCTGTTCTGGCACTCGGCTATCTCTTCCGCCCATCGCTTATGCCTCAGCTCGTTTTTTAACTGCTTGATCGTTGCCATTCCCTCAACTCCTTCGGGTTATTCCCTTTTGGAGTCATTATACCTCGTTTTATCTCTTTTGGACAGGGCTGGAAATGGTTGGCGGTTACCATACATCAATACTTGACTATCCCCTTACTGCAGCACAACAACTTTAAGTAATCGACTTATTTACAGTACAAGCAAATACAGCAAAGAATCCCTGTCAGGATATTCGTAGTGGAACGGGAGTTCCTGTTTTGATATCATTTTGAAGCCTGCCTTTTCATAAAAATGATGAGACTTGACCGCTACAGCAGGTGTATCAAGAAGTACCTTTTTGTATCCTTGCTCTACAAGTACGCCGAGAAGTTTTTTATACAATGCAAGTCCTATTCCTTGACTTCTGTATTCCGCCTGAACGAAAAACTTTTTCAGCACGGCATTGTGATCACCATAATTCATAAATGCAATTGTTCCGATTACGGCACCATTTTCGATAGCAACGAGAAATTCGCCGCCTCTGCTTATATAGGAATATTTGATATCCAACAGATCGGGCTGCTGAAGTGGGAGATTTATTTTTGCTTCTTCATTCTGAATGTGCAGTATCAAGTCAATTATCTGCTGCTTTAACTCCTCACGATAACTAATAATCCTCATACTTTTCACCTCAAAAGAATTATATCATATATTTCGTAGTAATACAACACTAAAGCACAAAAATATATGCAAAGTTAAAAAGTAATTTTACTTGATTTAATATAAAAACTCTTGACAAACCTGTAAGTTTGTGATAAAATATTAAAGTAACATTGATTGTTATGCGGATATGGCGGAATAGGCAGACGCGCTGGCTTCAGGTGCCAGTCGGGGCAACTCGGTGCAGGTTCAACTCCTGTTATCCGCACCAGCGCAGAAGGCTTGATAATCAACGATTTTCGTGATTGTCGGGTCTTTCTCTTTTTGTGCTCCAACCTTTGCAAAACAGGTGTTTTCTAACACTTTTCTAACACATGAAATCTCTCAAAGAAAGCGGGGAACGAAATGAAACGCTCAGGCGCAAAGAAAATAGATATGCTCAACGGCTCTATCTGGAACAAGCTGCCGCTGTTCGCGCTCCCGGTTGCGGCAACGGCGATACTCGAACAGCTTTTCAATGCGTCCGATCTCGCCGTCGTCGGCAACTTTGCGGGCGACAAGAGCACTGCGGCAGTCGCTGCGGTCGGCGCAAACGGTCCCGTTATAGGACTTATAGTGAACTTTCTTATCGGCATCTCACTCGGCGCAAATGTCGTTATCGCAAACGCCATTGGCAGGAACAATAAAGAATCCGTTCAGCGTGCCGTACATACTTCGATAATATTCGCACTCGTCGGCGGAACAATAGTCGCAGTGATAGCCGAATTTTTTGTCGGCAGGATGCTCAGCTCCCTCAATGTCCCGGATGATGTCCTGCCCCTTGCGGTTATATATTTCAGAATATATCTAATCGGTCTGCCCGTCATATTGCTATATAACTTCGAAGCGGCGATTTTCAGAAGCATTGGCGACACAAAAGTGCCGCTTATAGCGCTTGCCGTGTCAGGCGTTCTCAATGTTATTCTCAATCTTTTCTTTGTTATAGTTCTCAAAATGACCGTCAGCGGCGTTGCAACCGCGACAGTTATCTCGAATGCAGTCAGCTCGATAATACTTTTTATACGCCTCGTAAAGTCGGATAAATATATAAAAGTCGAGCCGAAAAAGATGAGGTTCAGCTGGAACAGCTTCAGAGTGATAATGAAAATAGGGCTCCCCGCAGGTATTCAGAGCGCGGTGTTCTCGATTTCGAATATTGTCATCCAGTCGGCGATAAACAGCCTCGGAACGGTTGTTATAGCGGCGTCGAGCGCGGCGTTCAATATTGAAGTTATAGCTTACGATGTCATGAACTCGTTCAGCCAGGCATGCACGACATTCGTCGGGCAGAATTACGGCGCGGGTCAGATAAAACGCTGCAAGCGCACGCTGTGGCTGACGCTGATAGAAGATACGATAGCCTCCGGCGCAGCAATTGGAATAGTCCTTCTTGTCGGCCGATTCTTGCTCTCAGTATTCAACAGCGACCCGCAGGTTATAGAAATCGGCTATACGCGCCTCGTGATAGTCTTCTCGGCGTATACTTTCAGTATGCTCTATGAGATAATGTCAGGCTATCTGCGCGGATTCGGCGTCTCACTCGTCCCGGCTGTGCTGACAATGATCGGCGTCTGCGGAATAAGAATAGCCTGGATAGAGCTTGTGTTCCCGAAAAATCACAACTTCGAAACGATAATGACGGTCTATCCCATAAGCCTCGCCGCAACGGCGCTGTTGATATTCATAGCGCTCCTTATTTATCGTCCGTCACACAGATTTGCAAATAAACAGTCGGCGGAATAAAAATATTCCCGCGCCGCCTGCAAAGGCACAGAACGACAACGGGAATATAGCGGTTTACAGAATAAAAATAACACACTGAAAAGCCGTCGGTTTATCCGGCGGCTTTCAGCTTAATTTAAATAGCTTTGAGTATGTCAATTACTGTTTCGAGCTCTTCGGGCTTGACCTTGTCCGGGAAAACACCGCTCTTTACGCAGTCCGCAAAGTAGCGAATCTCGTTTGCATATGCGTTGCTCTTGGGCAGTCCAATGTCTCCGGTGTCCTCTCCGTCTTGTGTCACTGGGTGAAGTTCCGCGCCGTCGGACTCATATATTGTCATCTCGTCGTTCTCCCATGTCACAACGGCATCCTCGAACTGGAACATGAAGCGCGCCGAGAACGGATAGCGACCCGCAAACCATGCGGCCTCGGTCGAAATAAAGAAGTCGCCGAAATCGTATGTCGCGGTTATGTAGTCCTGCTCGGGTCTCTTTATTCTTCTCGTGGTGCACTTCTCCGGCTTGCCGAAAGCGTATACAATAAAATCGAGATCGTGTATATGAAGATCAAACGGCACGAGGCCGCTGCGCTTCTCGTCTCTCATCCAGTCGTCCCAGCTCCATTTGGGTATCCCGCCGAGCCTGCGCATCGATGCAGAAAGCAATTTTCCGTATTTGCCGCTGTCGTATATGCTTTTGACAACTTCGTATTCCGGCCAGAATCTGAGCACCTGCGCTATCATGAAGCAGACATTGTTCTTTTTAGCGGTCGAATATACCCTCTGAACATCCTCGCGCTTGAGCGATATGGGCTTCTCGCATATGACATTGATGCCTTTCTCCATCGCCTTGACCGCAAAATCAGCGTGCAGAAATGTCGGCAGGCAGATGTCGAGAATATCAACATCCTCTTTTTCAAGCATTTCATCAAAATCGGTGTAATGGCGTTTGTCTGTATAGTTTTCCATTCTCTCGGGACGGATGTCGCATATGGCGACAAGCTCGGCGTCGTCCATGCTCTCCCACGCGGGGATGTGCGCTCCGCTTATTCCGCCAACGCCGACGAGTGCGATTTTCAGCATTTTTATTTACCTCCGGCTCAATATTTCCGGCGTCCGAGCCGGATTAATACGCCTTTATATTATCATATATTTCTCTCTTTTTACAGTCATTTTCGGCTTTTTTTCAATAATGTTTGACACTGCGTCTTCAGGCATATATAATTGTCATCGGATAAATTTTATCATGAGGAGGATAAGATGAACTTCAGTGAATTTTTTGAATCTATCGGTGCTCCGGCGTTCGGAACAAAGGTGTGCGAGCCCGTAAACTGCGGCGCGGGACTTGAGCTTGAGGACAGCGTCAGCGGCGGCGCGGACGATTCGTATATGGTCGTCATCGGCGATGTCACGCCGAAAATGTTTCGCGATTTTCTCGCATCTCTGGCATCAAGCGGCCGCAAGGAGACATTCCACCGCGAAGTAAACGGCAATATCTTTTCGGAGTTTGCCGAAGAAAACAGAATCATATACACCTATTTTACCCGCGAAGCGGAGCAGGCGAGGGTGATAATCGATAACGCAAGCTGTCCGCTTTCCGAGATGAACGACAACGAGCCGGATGTGCGCGGAGATACGGCACTCATGCAGTTTTCGCTAAAATACGGCTCAATGGTTCGCTATCACAGCTGCGACTGCGGAATGCTCTATGTGCTGAGACTGCGCGACAACTCGGTTATAATAATCGACGGCGGCGAGATAGAACAGGCGACAGAGGAGGCCTGCGACGAGTTTATGCGCCGCCTTGAGGATCTGACAAATACCGAAAAGGGCGGGAAAATCCGCGTTGCCGCATGGATCTGCACCCATAACCACGATGACCATATGGATGTATTTACGAAGCTGCTCAAGCGCGAGAAGGACGTTCTCTGCGTCGAGAGGGTTATGTTCAACTTCCCGTCAAGAACGCTTTTGGATTATAGCAGCGGCTGTACGGACAGGCTCCGCGAGAGACTCGAGAAATATGCGCCTAACGCAAAATATCTGAAGCTGCATACGGGGCAGACGGTACATTTTCCGGACTCGTATCTTGAGGTGCTTACAACGCACGAGGATATACTCCCGCTGTCTATCCGGGCAAGGGACGGCGGCGCATATCGCGGCATGAACGAGACCACCACCGTGTTTCAGATAATATTCGACGACGCGTCCGTGATTTTCCTCGGCGATGCGGAGGAATCCAACGGCGAGGCGCTTATAGCACTCTACGGAAAGAATCTGCTCTCTTGCAAGTATCTGCAGGGCGCGCACCATCTGATAAACGATGACAGAAGCATCTATGCCAACATCCGAGCCGAGAAGCTCTTGGCGCCACAGGGCAGATTTACCGTAATGACCAGGTTCTGCGATAATATGCGGTATCTTACCTCGCTTTTCGGGGCGGAAAATATATATTTTGCGGGCGACTGCACATATGTATTCACAATTAAGGACGGCAACGAATCGATTTCGTATTTCGAATCAAAGGGCTATGTCTACGACGACAGCGGATATTAAAGAAAAGGGTCTGTTCGGATGTGACAGACCCTTTTAATATTTTCTGTTCTTTTGATTGTTTTTTCGGCTGCTTTATGCTATCATAAATTGATAAAATTTTTCGTAAAGGAGAGTATGAGATGGCAGATTTTGTCAGAAGAAGCGAACTTTGGACTTACGATGTGTTCCCGAAGGTCATCGGAACCGAAAAGGAGAGCACTATACATATCCGCCCCTTCGGCGGCGAGAACTTTTTCCCCGCAGGCAGCGTGCATGAGGCAGCGATAACATGGCTCGACGGCGGACATATCGAACACGCCCCGGCGTCCGCTTTCAGAAAAGAACTCGATGTGACCGCAAACGAAGAAAACGGACTTGATATTTCTATAACATTCCCGCATGAGGGCGAATATCGCATCCGCATTGAGGGCGAAAACGCCGACGGCGACAAGAAAAGCTTCACTTTCTGTGTCTATGCCGTCTCCGATGATCTCGTCGGTATGTATCCGTTTATCGGCGACCTGCATATGCACACGAATTTTTCCGACGGAGCGCATGACCCCGAGAATGTTGCCGCAACCTATCGTTCCCACGGCTATGATTTTCTTGCCATAACCGACCACCACCGCTATTATCCGTCGCTCAGAGCTATAGAGGCATTTAAAAATATCCCGACGGAGTTCAATCTCGTGCCCGGTGAAGAGGTGCATCTTCCCGCGATAAACGGCTTCAGAGTAGACCCGCATACAATAAATTTCGGCGGCGAATACAGCATCAACTCGCTTGTCGAGGATGTGGCGGTCAAAGAAGTCGGCAAGGATAAAAAAGTCCGTGCAATAAGAGACGACTGCCCCGATGTCATGACTCAGGATGAGTTCGCCGCGAAGATGACCGCACCCGCCAGGGATATAAAGGTTCCCGACAATGTCGATGCAATGACTGCGGCTGT
>ERZ834722.2625-NODE-2625-length-13682-cov-5.197622_pt1 | contig 13682 bp, 16 predicted proteins | sample MGYA00519576_ERZ834722 | MGnify/ENA primary metagenome ERZ834722 (study PRJEB31850, sample SAMEA3708759) | human gut metagenome | biome: human gut; feature: human-associated habitat; material: faeces | place: China | collected 2014 ...
TTTCCATCAGTTAAATCTGTGTAATATCTTTACAAAGATATTACTTTTCTGTCATCTTCTCTGTGGCTGCTTTAATTGCCCAGTCAAACTGGTTGCAGACTGAGTATTCGTCCTTAGGCAAGACATTGGTTCCGTAATCTAACCTGAATAGTCCATATGCCAAGTAATAGGCATAGTTTCCCTGATGCCCTAATGCCGGTATCTTCCATTGGGGGATTCGGAGCAATCTAAGCGCATGAAATAATGAGAAATACTCGAATGCACCAATCGTGCCTACGATGTATGTGGGGGAGTAAAATTCCTCAAAAATACGATTGGCAAGCTCTTCTTGCATTTGCCTAAAATCTTGTTTTGTGAGTTTTTTATCGTGAGGCAAATTAAATGTATCGTAAAACATAAAATTAGTCTCGTATGTGATGTAATTGCGGAATTTTTTAGGTATGTTTCTTGGGTACGATAGAGCTTTACCAATAATTTGGCAGCCAAAAAAATTACCCTCATCCTGCTGAGGTGCCTCAAGCATTTTCATGAGTTGTTCCAAATACTTTTCTTCAATCATATTGCGTTTTCTCCTTTGTGTGATTTGAAGTGACAGAATAATTCGATAAATGTCAAGCGACATCATAAATATTATACCATACTTTACATAAAAATACAATAATAAGCATGAAACGAAAGATATAGTACGACATAGAAAGTAACCATATAAAATTAGCAAGTTTATTTTTAGAAAATGTTGAGATTTTAAGCCATTTGTGATAGGATATTGTAAGAAAAATGAAAGTAGAAAGGAAACAAAACATGACAGGAAATATATTTACCAACACGTTAAAACATTTTAATTTAGTCACAAGACATAGATGGGTAGTATTCAAGTTATGTTGCAAAGCTGGAATACCTTGGAGAGGATTAGTACACGATTTATCAAAATTTTCTCCAACAGAATTTTGGGAGTCTGTAAAATACTATAATGGAAGCATGAGTCCAATTTTATTTGCAAAGAGAAAACAAGGCTATTCGAAAGCGTGGTTACACCATAAAGGAAGAAATAAACATCATCCAGAATATTGGTATGACCCAGCAGGGGGAAAAATGCATTCAACACCAGTTATACCATACAAATATGTAGTAGAAATGATATGCGACAACTTGGCAGCAGCAAAAATATATAACGGGAAAAGATGGAGAAAAGATAGCTCACTAAAATATTGGTTAAAAAGAAAAGAGGACTGTCCATTAAACGAAAAAACAAAAGCAATTCTGACAGAAACATATACACAAGTAAGCATAAATGGAATAGAAAAAACCATAAATAGAGCAAACTTAAAAAAAATATATAAAAAATACTGTGGAAAATAAGGAGAAAGAACATGAAGATAGGATTTTATGCAGGAAGTTTTGACCCATTCACAATGGGACACATGCATGTGGTTGAGACGGCCGCTAAATTGTTTGATAAACTAATAATAGGAATAGGAGAAAACTCATCAAAACTAAGAAACTACGACAAAGAAGTAATGAAACAAGCAATACAAAAAGCTTTAAGTCAAGCAAACTTACAAAATGTTGAAGTAATCACATATGATGATTTATCAGTGGATGCTGCAAAAAAACACAACTGTAATTTCTTAGTGAGAGGAATAAGAGATGATATGGATTATTACTACGAAGAAAACATTGCACAGATAAATGAAGAAATATCAGGACTAGACACAATATACGTGCGAGCAGGAACATATGGAAGCATAAGCTCAAGTACAGTAAAAGAATTATACAAAAACGGAAAAGACATATCAAAATACGTTCCAAAAGAAATATTAGAAATAATGTAAAAGCCTAAATATTAGCAAAAAAATTGACTTTATGCAATATTTGGAGTAAAATAGTAAATGTAATAAAAAGAAAAAGGAGGATTGAACCATGTCAGGACATAGCAAATGGCATAACATTCAAGCAAAAAAAGGGAAAGCTGATGCAGCAAGAGGAAAAATATTCACAAAATTAGGAAGAGAATTATTAATAGCAGTAAAGCAAGGTGGACCTGACCCGGCAGGTAACTCTAAACTAAAAGATGTAATAGCAAAATGTAAGGCAGCAAACATGCCAAATGATACAATAAAAAATGCAATAAAAAAAGCTTCAGGAGCAGGAGAAGCAGAGAATTATGAAGAAATAGTATATGAAGGATATGGCCCAGCAGGTGTTGCTGTAATTGTAGAAGCAAGTACAAACAACAGAAACAGAACAGCAGCAGATGTAAGACATGTATTTGATAGAGCTGGTGGAAACTTAGGAACAACAGGTTGTGTATCGTACATGTTCAACAAAAAAGGAGTAATGGTCATAGATAAGGCAAACTGCAACCAATCAGAAGATGATCTTATGATGATTGCATTAGATGCTGGAGCAGAAGATTTCGAAGCTGACGAAGAATGTTATACAATAACAACAACTCCAGAAGATTTCTCAAAAGTTAGAGAAGCTTTAGAAGAACAAGGAATTGAATTTGTAGAAGCAGAAGTACAAATGGTTCCAACAACATATGTTGCATTAGACGAAAAAGCTCAAGAAAGAATGGAAAAACTATTAGACAATCTTGATGAATTAGATGATGTAATGAACGTATATCACAATAGCGAAAATAATTAAAAATAAAAAAATCAGATAGTGGTTACAATTCCGGGAATATATCAGGAGGACCTGAATTAGGAGGAATTGTCGCATTCTTCTGTGGTCAATCTCAGCAGGGTACAGTAGAGAATTGTTATAGCAAGGGGACAATAACTGCACCTGAAAATAACGGTGGAGCAATTATAGGAAAGAAGATTCAAGCTGATGGAAATGCAACATTTAATAACTTATATTATTTAAGTACGATAGGATTATATGCAGTAAACAATAATCAGTCATATGAGTCTGACACAGTAAAAGCAGTAGATGATGATATAAAAACATATGAAGAATTTTTAGAATGGATAAAAACTAAATAATTAAAATAACATATTTAATAAAAAATGAAAATACAGCTTTGGATTTGTATATAAATTCAAAGCTTTTTGTATGAAAAAAATAAAATCATTATAATTTTTTAAAAAACAAATTCTACTTGACAAAACAGCAACATATTGATAATATAAGAACGATAACATAGGAGGCAACAATGATTTTTTACCCTAAAAGTTACTTTAACAAAATAGTGGATATAGATGTCAACTTTTTTATAGAGAAAAACATAAAAGCAGTATTATTAGACATTGATAATACCATACTAGATAAAAGACACAATATGGTCCAAGGATTAGAAGAATGGGTAAAAACACTAAAAGAAAACAATATAAAAATTTGCATACTATCAAATACAAACAAAAAAAAGAAAGCACAAAATTTGTCAGATAAGTTAGAAGTGCCATTTATATATTTTGCAAAAAAACCATTAAAATTTGGTTTCAAAAAAGCAAAAAAGATATTAGAAATAGAAGATAACAAAACAATTGCTGTAATAGGTGATCAAGTGTTGACAGATGTATTTGGCGCAAATAGATGTAAAATGTATTCTATACTAGTAAAGCCACTAAAAAAAGAAGATATTTTTGTTACGAAAATAAATAGATTAATAGAAAAGCAAATACTAAAAAGCTATTTCAAACAAATAAACCAAAGTAAAAAATAAAAAGAGGTATTTTAATGTATATTAACAACATAAACATATTATATTATTTATTAATAGGAATAATAGGCCTTGGAGTGGGGCAATTTGTATCTTGGTGTACTGTACGTATGCCAGACTACAGCAAAGTATTTGTAAAAGATTTTTTTTCATTATACTTAAAGAACGAAAAGCCTAAATATATATATATGACAGTAACTGCAGTAATCTTTATAGGACTACTATATTTATATGGATTTCAATTAAAAACACTGGCATATATGATACTATTTCCAATGTTACTGTGTGCATTTGTAATAGACTATAGACTAAAAATAATTCCAAATAGACTAAACCTTACAATATTTGAAGTTGGTTTAGTATACACATTTTTAGAGGGAATAATAAACATCAACATAGCGATTGATATGCTACTAGGAATGATAGCTGGTGCAGGAATTTTCTTGTTTATAACGCTGGTTGGAGGACTGATAGCAGGAAAAGAAGCAATGGGTTTTGGTGATGTAAAATTAATGGGGGGACTAGGATTATTCTTTGGATGGAGAACCATAATAATTATTTCTCTTATAGCATTCTTACTAGGAGCAATAGTTGGAATTACACTAATGTTAAGGAAGAAGAAGAAAAGCGATGAGTACATCCCATTTGGACCATTTATAGTAATATCAGCAGTAATAGCAATGTTTGTACCATTTAAATTACTACTAATAGCAACTTTAAACATATTTACGCTAGGAACATACGGCAGGTAATGTATAAATAAATAAAACAAAGAAATGAGTGAGATATCTATGAATAACAATATTCGTTGGTTAAGAGATAGAATAAAAATGTTGAATCTACAAGGAATAATAATATCAAATCCTATAAATGTAAAATACTTAACAGGAATTGATGCAGAAGGAACATTTTTGATTACACCAAAGGAAAATATCTACATAACAGATGGCAGATATATAGAGGAAGTAAACAATGTTATAACATTAAATGATGAAATAGTTGTATATGACGCAAAAGATTTGTCTAAAGATGACTATGAAAACTTTTTCTTGTTTTGCGAAAATGTGGGATTTGAAGAAGAGTATGTAACATATGCAACATACAAAAAGATTATGCATAGATACAAGATTAACAACTTAGAAGAAACAGAAGGAATAATAGAAAAGCAAAGAATGATAAAAGACCAAGAAGAAATAGATATCATTCAACAAGCTTGTAAAATTACAGACGACTGTTTTACACATCTAAAAAGTTATATAAAAATGGGATTAACTGAAAAACAAATAGCTAAGGAAATAAGCGACTTCTTTATGAAAAATGGAGCGGACGACTTGGCATTTGAAACAGTTGTAGCGTCTGGAAAAAATTCATCAAAGCCACACGCAGTACCAACTGATAAGGCTATTGAATTTGGCGATCCAATAACAATAGATATGGGTTGCAAATACAAAGGATATTGCTCAGATATGACAAGAACAATATTTGCAGGAGAGGTACCAGAAGAAATAAAACCAGTATATGAATTAGTGCTAAAAAATCAGAAGCAAATAACAAACGAAATGAAAGAAGGCGTAAATTTAAAATTACTAAGCAGAATGGTTGAAAGTGATTTTAAATTAAGAGGATATGATTTAATACACGCATTAGGACATGGAGTAGGATTAGAAGTGCACGAACTTCCATATGCTAGTACAAGAATAGACTTTAATTTGAAAAATAATATGGTTCTTACAAATGAACCAGGAATATACATTCCAAACAAATTTGGAGTAAGAATAGAAGATACAATAGTGATCGATAGAGCAGTAGCTATAAGCTTAACAAAATCAGACAGAGATTATGTAATAGTTGATAAAAAATGAACAAACACTTGATTTTAAGGCAAAAATGTAGTATCATAGTATGGTCAGACAAAAAATAATAAAAAAGTAATAAAAAATTTGAAAGGGGTAATAATAATGGCAAGTGTATATATGGCAGGAGATTTTAGAAATGGAACAACATTCGAGATGGACGGAAATGTTTATAGAGTAGTTGAATTCCAACACGTAAAACCAGGAAAGGGATCAGCTTTTGTTAGAACAAAATTAAAAAATGTAATAACAGGAGCAGTTATAGAAAAAACATTCAACCCATCTGAAAAATATCCAGGAGCAGAAATCGAAAAGAAAGATATGCAATATCTATATAACGATGAAAACTTATATTATTTCATGGATAATGAAACATATGAGCAAATTCCATTAAACAAAGAACAAATAGGAGATGCGTTAAAATTTATAAAAGAAAATATGAATGTAAAAATGTTATCATACAAAGGAAACATATTCGCAGTAGAGCCACCAATGTTTGTTGAACTAGAAGTTACATATACAGAACCAGGATTTGCTGGAAATACAACTACAACATCTGGAAAACCAGCAACATTAGAGAATGGTTACGAATTAACAGTACCAATGTTCATAAACATAGGAGATGTTGTTAAAATAGACACAAGAACTGGCGAATATATGGAAAGAGTTTAATTTGCTAGAAAGGGAAAGTCAATGTCAAAATTAAGTAATGAATATCTAAAAATTATAGAGGATATAGAAAAACATATTTCTAATAAAGAAGAAAGCAAATATGTTACTAAAAAAATAGGAGAGCTAACAGCATTATATATGGATTTAATAGAAAAATCTATAAATGCAAATTTAGATAGAATAGAAGAAATTAAAGAGCAATTAGATAAAGTACAAGAAACAGTTAGCTTAATCAAAAAAGATATATATGAAGATGAAGACTATGATTTTGAAATAGTTTGCCCATATTGCAACCATGAATTTGTTGCAGATGTGGAAGATGAACTTAAAGAAGAAATTGAATGCCCAGAATGTCACAATATAATAGAACTTGATTGGGACGAAGAAGGCTGTGGCGGTTGTTGTTCTTCTTGTGGAATTTGCGATGAAGAAGATGAAGAAGAAAACGACGAAGACGATGATATGTAAAAAATAAAATTATCAGTTAGGACGGAGCTTTTGACAGAAAAGAAATTGTCAAAGAACTCCGTCCTATTTAGCGATTTTTATGGCTAGATTTTAAGAAATGGTTGAAATATTATTTTTGTAATGCTATCATAATAAATGAATTACTTACGCTGTTAGGAGTAAAAAAATGAAAAAAATATTAGAATACTTATTAGTCTTTATTATGACTCTAATTATACTTTTCTTTGGACTAGCATTAACTGCTAAAATACCAAAAACAAAAATAGAAGAAAATTTAAAAAAATCAGCTTCCTATTTAGAAAAAAACAGTGGATTTAAAAGAGTGCAACCAGGTAGGGAATATACATATTTACATTTGTATGCAGATTCAGTCATATTAAATATAATAAATTGTATAGATACAAATATAACAAAAGCACAGTAATAAAATAAAAACATCCCCTCAGAGAAAATCTGAGGGGTTTATTTTAGTCTTCTTTACTAATTTTTGCATATTTTCTTAATTTGGCATATGCTAAACAATTTATACTACCAGCTGGAAATCTTCCTGATAAATCTTTTTTACCAGCAGGAACACCGGTTAGAAGTTCAATACCTTGTTCGATAGTAGAAATTGCATAAATATGGAATTTCTTATCTTTAACAGCAGAGATGACCTCGTCTGATAAATTTAGATTTTTTTCGTTAGATTTAGGAATCATAACTCCGTGTGAGCCATCAAGACCACGCATTTTGCATATTTCAAAAAATCCTTGTATCTTTTCATTAACTCCACCAATTGGCTGAATTTCGCCTTTTTGATTAACAGAGCCAGTAACTGCTATTGATTGATTAATTGGAATTCCAGACAAGCTAGAAAGTATAGCATAAAGTTCTGTACTAGAAGCACTATCTCCATCAACACCATTATATAATTGTTCAAAACAAAGACTAGCAGTTAACGAAAGAGGCATATCTTGTGCAAACATTTCACCTAAGTAACCAGAAAGAATAAGAATTCCTTTTGAGTGAGATGAACCAGACATATCAACTTCTCTTTCAATATTTATAATTCCATTTTTACCAACATAAGTATTAGCAGTAATTTTTACAGGCAATCCAAATGAATAGTTACCAAGATTCATGACAGTAAGACCATTAATTTGACCAACTTTAAATCCAGATGTATCAATCATAAGAGTGTTAGAGTTAATCATCTCGAAATATTTTTCGTTATATTTTTGCTCTCTTTCATCTCTTTGAGCTAGAGCAAGTTCAATAGTTTTGCCAGTAATAATTTTTTCTTTATTTAGTCTAGCCAATGTTCCGGCTTCGCCGATGACTTGTGTGATTTCGCCAAATCTTGTAGAAAGCTTAGCTTGGTCATCTGCTAGTTTAGAAGCATATTCTATAATCCTTGCCATGGCAGTTTTATCAAGAGGAGGCAACTCTTCGGTTGCGCAAAAACCGTGAATTACACGAGCTAATTTATTCATATTATCCAATGTTAAAGGAGCATCATCTTCAAATTCAACTTTTATCTTAAATAGTTTTTTGAAATCTGTGTCGACAGAGATAAGAGTTTGATAAAGAAGTTCATCGCCAATTAAAATAACCTTTAAATTTAGAGGAATAGGCTCGGGCTTCAAAGAAACCATAACCATAGAAGTATGTTGCTCTACAGAATTTTCTATTCCAAGTTCTTTTATTCTAAGAACCTTTTTTAAAGTTTCATAACATAATTGATTAGAAACGATGTCTCTGGCTTGCATTACTAGATAACCACCATTAGCGTTATGAAGAAGTCCAGGTTTCAACATTGTATAGTCGGTTCTTAAACTTCCATAACAATTCTCGTATTCTAATCTACCGAATAAGTTAGGGTATGAGTAGTTAGAATCCATTATAACAGGAGCTCCGTCCAAATTGCTATTATCAATAAACAAGTTTACTCTATAATTTAACCAAGGCTTTTGAATTTCTGGACGCTGCATATTTTGAGGTGTATTTGCTTTAGAATCATCTTTTGCTAAGAATGCATTTACATTTTTTAAAATATCTTTTTTAATATCGTCCAAAAACTTAGTTATTTTTTTATTTCTTTTGAAATTAGATTTTATAAAATTAATATGAGCATTTACAGTTAAAAGAGCAACATTAGATTGCCATTCATTAATTTTTTGATCGGCTTCTGATTGAATTGATTTGATTTGAGAAATTGCTTCCATTACATGTTGTTGAACAATAGAAGATTTGTCTTCAAACTCCTTTTTAGTTGCATCATCTAATTTTTCAAATTCTTCCTCTTCAATAGTTTTGCCGTTTAGAACAGGCATCATGTAGATTCCGTTATTTGCTGATTTTACTTGAAAGCCATATTGTGCAGAAGTTTGATTTAATTTCTCCATTAAAGCAGATCTTTTTAAATCATATTCTTGTTTAATAAGAGCTTTTTCTTTTTCAAAATCTTCATTATTAAATGTGTCGCGGATATCTCTTGTAATATCTTTTACAAACTTGTCCATGGCTTCTTTAAACTCTTTGCCTTGACCGGCAGAAAGGGGAATAGCAACTGGCTCATTTGGATTATCAAAATTGTAAACATAGCACCAATCTTGTGGAACTTTTTTCTTCTTAGAAATAGAATCAAGAAAATGCTTAGTGTACATGGTTTTTCCAACACCGCTAGGCCCTTCAACATAAAGGTTATAACCATTAATATCCACATTTAATCCAAACTCTAAAGCCTTGATACCTCTATCCTGACCAATCCCGCCTTGAATTGGTTCCAAACTTTCTGTTGTATCAAACTTAAATAGATTTGGGTTACATGTGGATTTTAAACTTCTGTATAAAAGTTCAAATTCGTTTTTCATTAGTAATTTCCTCCTAAAATTTATCTTATTATTGTATATATTAAAGCTTATATGTCATAAGCAAAGCATCATATGTATTGTCGTAATATTTTTTTCTAAAACCGACTTCATTAAAATTATACTTTTTATAAAAATTAATTGCAATAGTATTTTGAGTATTTACTTCTAAATTTATCAATTTTATATTATTTTCCCTGCAAAGAGAAAACAAATAATTGAGCATAGAAGATGCGATTCCCATGTGACGCATGTTTTTCTTAGTTACAATATTCATTAGTTCAGCTTCATCTAAAATAATTTTAATTCCTGCAAAACCTACAATAGTATTATCTTTATTTTTAGCAACAATATACCTTGAATTGCTGGAAGAAAGCTCGCTAAGTAAAATATCATAACTCCAAAATTCGTCAAAATCAGATTGTAAAAAATCTTTTAGATTTTCTAAATCAGCAAAAGTCATATTTGATATATTAATTTCCATATTTAGCCCTTTCTGCCTGAGATTTCCTTAAATAAAGAGGCAATATGTGATTGGAATCTCCATAATCTCCTTTCAAATATTTATCATATGCACATTTGGCAAGAGAAATACTAGATTGAATATTATCACTAGAGAACCTAGCGCTTGGAAACTTTTGTAAAATTAAATCTTTATGAATGATACTGCCATTTCCAATAAAAGTGATTGAATCAGAAGCAAGGTCACTGATTTTGTTTAAAGCAACATCAATGCTCTCTGCAATGTTTGCTCCGACTTGCTCCATGTTACAAAATAGAGCTGAATAAACATTATTATTTTTGCAATCTATAATAGGACAAATGTAGCCAGGTTCGTTAATGTTGCGTGCTAAAGACTCAAGAGAAGTAACACCTACAACAGGAATGTCTTTAACATCAGCAAAAGCTTTAATTGTAGCAATACCGATTCTGATTCCGGTAAAAGATCCGGGACCTAGACAGCAAGCTAATAGATTAATGTCACTTAAAAAAAGATGAGCCTCTTTTAAAGCTTCGTCAATCATAGGCATAAGCTTTTGAGAATGAGTCTTTTCATCATTGTTATTTTTTGAAACTATAATATTAAAATTCTTATTTTCATCTACATCTGTAATAGAAACAGAACAATTAGAAGATGAAGTATCAACTGCTAGTATTTTCATGTTTAAAACTCCTCAATAATTAATTTTCTATAATTAACATTTTCTAAATCACGGTCAAAAGTAATCTTCGTAAAACCATGACCAAGCATGTCTTCAATCATTTCGCCCCACTCAAAAATACAAATACCGTTACCTAAATATTCTTCTCCACCCATAGCATAAAATTCATCTATATCGGAAAGTCTGTATAAATCAAAATGGTAAATATTCATATTGTCTGAATGATATTCATTTACAATAGTAAAAGTAGGACTTGAGATTTCGTCTTCAAGACCAAAATGTTTTAAAATTCCTTCTGTAAATTTTGTTTTACCAGAGCCTAAATCTCCGGACAAAATAATAACAGAATTTTTATTCAAATTTTCTGCAAATTTATCTGCAAAATTAATAGTATCTTCTTCTGAATATGAAATAAATTTTTGCATAATTCCTCCACAAATATTATCTGTCCATATTTTATATTAATATGTAAGAATTTGCAAGTAAATTGTAGAAAAACCTTGTATAAAATCATTGACAATACTTGCTAATCGATTATATAATTAGTTATGTAACTAAAAAGGAGACAATATGGAAGACAGAAAAAAATACATTAGAAATTTTAGCATAATAGCGCATATAGATCATGGAAAATCTACGTTGGCAGACAGGCTAATAGAGATGACAGGCGTTCTTTCTAAGAGAGAAATGGAAGAACAAATACTAGACAACATGGATATAGAAAGAGAACGTGGAATAACAATAAAATCTCAAGCAGTAAGAATGAAATATAAGGCTAAAGATGGAAACATATATGAACTTAATTTAATAGACACTCCTGGACATGTTGATTTTAACTACGAGGTATCAAGAAGTTTGGCAGCGTGTGATGGTGCAATACTAGTTGTAGATGCAAGCCAAGGCGTTGAAGCACAAACGTTAGCAAATGTATATTTGGCAATAGACAACAATCTAGAAATATTGCCAGTAATAAATAAAGTGGACTTGCCAAATGCTAGGCCGGATGAAATAAAAAACGAAATAGAGGATATAATAGGATTACCAGCTCAAGACGCACCTTGTATATCGGCCAAAACAGGATTGAATGTAGATGAAGTATTAGAAAGAATAGTAACAGACTTGCCAGCACCAACAGGAGACGAAAATGCGACACTTCAGGCCTTAATATTTGATTCAATCTATGACAATTATCAAGGAGCTATTGCGTATGTGAGAATTAAAAATGGTACAGTAAAAGTCGGAGATAAGATAAGATTGATGGCATCTGACAAAACGTTTACGGTGACAGAGGTTGGATATTTCGAGCCGGGAACATATTTACCAGCAGAAAAGCTTGAAGCGGGAGAAGTTGGATATATAGCAGCAAGCATAAAAAGCTTATCAGACATAAGAGTTGGAGATACTATAACATTGGACCAAAATCCAGCACAAGAACCATTGCCAGGATATAAAAAAGTAAATCCTATGGTATATTGTGGGTTATATCCTGTTGATGGCAGTGACTACGAAAATCTAAAAGTTGCGTTAGAAAAATTAAAACTGAATGATGCAGCGCTAGAATATGAACCTGAAACATCAGCAGCTTTAGGATTTGGATTTAGATGTGGATTCTTAGGATTGTTACACTTAGAGATAATCGAAGAAAGACTTGATAGAGAGTTTAATTTGAGTTTAATTACAACGTCTCCATCGGTTATATATAAAGTGTACAAAACGGACGGAACAATGTGTGAAATATACAACCCATCAGATTTACCACCAACAGACGAAATTTCTAGAATAGAGGAACCGTTTGTGGAAGCGGAAATTTTGACACCAAAAGAGTATGTTGGAAATTTGATGGAGATTTGTCAAAATAGACGAGGAATATATATCGACATGAAATATTTAGATCCAACCAGAGTAACGTTGGTATATGAACTTCCGCTAAATGAAATAATATATGACTTTTTTGACAGCTTGAAATCAAAAACCAAAGGATATGCTTCATTTGATTATGAATTAAAAGAATATAAAACTTCAAACTTGGTTAAGCTGGATATATTAGTAAATGGAGAAAATGTGGATGCGCTTTCGTTTATAGTCCATAGAGACAATAGCTACGAAAGAGGTAAGAAAATGATTGAAAAATTAAAAACTGTAATACCAAGGCAGTTGTTTGCAATTCCACTTCAAGCGGCGATTGGCGGAAAAATTATAGCAAGAGAAACAATTTCAGCTATGAGAAAAGACGTTTTAGCGAAATGTTATGGTGGAGATGTAACAAGAAAGAAAAAATTATTAGAGAAACAAAAACGAGGCAAGAAAAAAATGCGTGAGATTGGAAATGTACAAATACCACAAGAAGCATTTTTGTCTGTGCTAAAATTAGATGATTAATAAAGGGGTTAAAATCTATGAATGAACAAGCAGAAAAATTTGTCGAAAGTGTATTAAAAAACAATACAGTAGAAACAATCATTACAATAGCAATTAGTATCCTATTATATAGTATAATAAAAAACGGTGATGTTTTATGAAACAGTTTTTAGAAGTAGGAAAATTAAATAATACACACGGTATCAAAGGTGAGTTGAAAATGCAACTTTGGTGTGATGATATTGAATTTTTGAAACAGTTTAAAACTTTGTATTTTGATGATAAGGGGCAAAACAGTGTTGAAATTACATCTGTAAGACCTCAAAAAAATCTTGCAATAATAAAGCTTAAAGGTATTGATTCAATCGAGCAGGCGGAAACCGTAAAAGGTAAAATTCTTTATTGTAACCGTGACGATGCTTCTATTGATGAAGATGCTAATTATATTGCAGACCTTATCGGCTGTTATGTGGTGGATATAGATACCGAAGAAGAGTACGGAAAGGTTGTTGATGTGCTTAACTACGGTTCGTGTGATATTTATGATACAGAATCTTGGGGAAAGCATACTCTTATCCCTGCAACACCCGATATAGTTAAGGAAATAAATACGGAATATCAGGTTATTAAGATTAAGGCGATGAAAGGG
>ERZ834722.2632-NODE-2632-length-13649-cov-3.635648_pt1 | contig 13649 bp, 12 predicted proteins | sample MGYA00519576_ERZ834722 | MGnify/ENA primary metagenome ERZ834722 (study PRJEB31850, sample SAMEA3708759) | human gut metagenome | biome: human gut; feature: human-associated habitat; material: faeces | place: China | collected 2014 ...
AGATACTTCTCACAATCGCTCAACTGCCCCGTGCAACTTACTAATGCTGCGGCTTTGCAGGGACAGGCGTATTGCAGCAGACTGTTTTCTATTGAGCAGGAATTAGCAGAACTGCCACCCGAAGAACGATATACGCAGCGTCTGGAACGGTCCAAGCCCGTGATGGACGCTTTGTTGGCATGGGCAGAAACAACCAACGCTGCGCCAAAATCTGCGCTGGGCAAAGCCATATACTATCTGAAGGAACAGTGGCCGTATCTGATCCGTGTACTGGAGGACGGACGGCTGGAGCTGAGCAACAGCCTTGCCGAACGTTCCATAAAACCCTTTGTGATTGGCCGGAAGAATTTTCTCTTCGCCAACACGCCTTGGGGCGCACAGGGCAGCGCCGTGATCTACAGCATGATTGAAACGGCGAAAGAAAGTGGGCTGGATCCGTACCGCTATCTGACGTGGCTGCTGACCAACGCGCCGATTCTGGCCGCCAGGGACGACAGCTGGGCGGACAAGTTCCTGCCAGCCAACGCCCCGGCAGACTGCCATTCTTTACAACAGAACTCCTGATTTGAAATGGACTGCACTCGTTGAGTCGGTCCATTTTTCTACCCATTTGACGCTTACCTTCTCTCTCACATTTGGGCAAAGAAAAGCCAGAGGAAGCGAATGCACGCCTCTGGCGTGCGTCCGCTTCCTCTGGCACCGCAGCCCCGCTGGGCTGCGTGGTCTTATTATTCGTCTGCCAATATTGCGCTCCCTTGGCATTGTTCGTCGCTTTGGCAGGGTATCAGTCCCTTTCACCAACGAACAATGCCGTATTCAGGAAAGAAAGGTGAAGAATCGCAAGAGTCCCTATCTTGAAGTGATCAGCAGCTTACAATGACACTTTATAAATTCAGGGAATATTTTAAAAATCAATTCAGCGCTGGATGCGGCCGGAACCATCGCCGTCGGCCAACTTTTCCACCTCGGCCGCTGTAACCATGTTATAATCGCCCTCGACGGTATGCTTGAGCGCGGAGGCCGCCACGGCAAATTCCACAGCCCGCTGATTGCCCTTACCGGCGAGCAGTGCGTAAATCAGATCGCCGCCGAAGCTGTCGCCGCCACCCACGCGGTCAACGATATGCAAGTCATATTTTTTGGAGAAATGGTATTCATTGCCGACAGCGTCAAACAGCATGGCGCTCCAACCGTTGTCGGACGCCGAGCGGGACTCGCGCAGCGTGATAGCGACCTTTTCAAAGCCAAACCGATCAGCAAGCTGTCTTGCAACGGACTTGTAGCCCTCGCGGTTGATCTCGCCGGCATAGATATCGGTCGCCTCCGCCTCAATGCCGAACACATCCTTGGCATCCTCCTCGTTGGAAATGCATACGTCCACGTACTGACACAGATCAGTCATGGCCTCCCGTGCCTGCTGACGGCTCCACAGCTTGCCGCGGTAGTTGAGATCACAGCTAATCTTGAGCCCGTGTGCCTTCGCCGCCTTGCAGGCGTCACGGCAGGCATCCACCATGTTGGGGCCAAGCGCAGGCGTGATACCGGTAAAGTGGAACCAGTCCGCGCCTTTAAAAATCACATCCCAGTCGAAGTCGGAGGGAGTGGACTCCTGAATGGCAGAATGCGCCCGGTCATAAATGCAAACGGAACCGCGCTGAGACGCGCCTTTCTCATTATAGTAGATACCGATACGGTCGCCTCCACGCACGATCATAGAGGTATCCACGCCGTAGCGGCGCAGAGAGTTGACCGCAGCCTGTCCGATGGCATGCGCGGGCAGTTTGGTGACGTAGACGGCGTCAAGGCCGTAGTTAGCCAGCGAAACAGCTACGTTAGCTTCCTCGCCACCGAAAGAAAACTCCAAGTGGTCCGCCTGAACAAAGCGCTCGTAATTGTATGGCTGGAGACGAACCATTCAACCGCGCAATATCCGACCGCCATACAGCTTTCCACCTTGATAAAAAGGGGGCCTGAGGAAATCTTCCTCAGGCCCCAAAACAGGCGCTTACAGCTTATCCTCACGCATAAAATGAGCATTGGTCCCATCAATGGAGAAGAACTCATCTGCTGCACGCCGACCGATGTCATCTGGGTACTTAGATATCTCATTCAAGTACTCTTTTTCATCTACATTGGTAAACGCGCCGTCTCGCATTATGACCTTGCCGTCCACTGCAACCAGCGAAACCTCGGATCCCCTGGCACTGTAAACCAGATTAGGTACCATGTTGCGCATTGGGTAAGTGTACACCGGTAACATGGAGGGACAATTGAGATCTATAGCAATATAGTCCGCGCATTTTCCAGGCTCAAGAGAGCCTACGGTATCGCCCAAGCCAATCGCTTGGGCACCCTCAATGGTGGCCATACGCAGGGCTTTCCAGGCGGGCATAACTTCCGGATTCTGATACTTGATCTTGTTGAAGAGGCAAACATTTTTCATCTCATTGATGATGTTATGGCAGTTGTTGCCCGGAGCCTGATCGGAACCCAAGGCCACCACACCGCCCGCCTGCTGGAAAACAACACTTGGGCAGACAATGCCATCAATGATGCCGATCGAACCCGGATTAACGATCATTGAGGCACCTCGTTTGGCAATAAGGGCAGCTTCCTCATCTGTACAGTCAGTAAGATGGACTGCAATAAGAGATTCATCCAGATAGCCCAACTCATCCAGAAAAGCTGTAGGACGCTTGCCATAGCGCTGGACGATCTGATAGGTCTCTCGATCTCCTTGCTGCACATGCATATGGATTTTGGTACCCCGCTCCTTGACCGCCTTTTGGATACGCAACAGCATCTCCGGGCTGACAAAGTCAGCGCCCTGCGGGCCAAACAGGATCTTAATCCGTCCCCCTGCCTTGTTGTTCCATTTATTATACAGATCAATGTTTCGATTCAGGCTCTCCTCTCCCATGGCATCATCAAACTCATAGAGTTCGCCCGGTTGATAAACCCGTCGTTTAGCCGCTCGAATCGTCTGTGCAATATTCCCTCGGGCGCCCACCTTATCAATGAAAGCACACACATTTTCCATTTTGGAATCATAGTCGCCCAGTGTGGTAGTGCCTGCCCGGACGGCCTCCAGAATGGCCACTCGGCTGCCCACATCCCGTTCCTCGTCATTAACCGCGTTGTCAAAGGGCTGGAGGCCGAACATCATCCAACTGTTGGTGTCTTGGGCCAATCCACGCATAATATTGCATGCAGTATGCATATGGCCATCGATAAAACCAGGCAGCACCATATGATGATCCAAGGTGATCATTTCCTCAGCTGTATATTCCGCTAAAATCTCAGGCCGGTTGCCCACCTTCAAGATTTTGCCTCCGTCTACAGCCATAGCGGCATCACTATGATAGCCCACGCCGGCTCCCTCCATCGTATAGAAATGCGGGGCCACCACAATGGTATCAATCTTTTTCATAAATGTCTCCTATTCCAACGGCAAAGCAGTTAGTGTACCTTCTCAGGGTAACGCCGTTTGGTAAGCTGAGTCAGAGTAATCAGGCTCACTGTCAGAATAGCAGCAGTAACCGCAATACTCAAGACATACTGTCCGGTCAGTCCGCCAAAAAGGAATCCCACGAAAGCCGAAATACCAACCGTAATTCCGTAGGGGATCTGCGTCATAACATGGACGATATGGTTGCAGGAAGCACCGGTAGAAGAGAGCACAGTCGTATCGGAGATAGGGGAGCACTGGTCGCCGAACAGGCCACCGCCAATCACGGCGCCAACAACAAACGGAATGGAAATATCAAAGGCGACGGCCATCGGGAAAGCAATGGGCATCATAATAGACCACACGCCCCAAGAAGAACCGGTCGAAAACGAAATGAGTGCGCCAAACAGGAATACCAAAGCCGGAACCATGCCGGGAGTCAGGTAATGCTCCACAATATGGATCAGAAACTCGCTGGTCCCCATACCCTTGACGATAGAGCCCAAGGACCATGCGCACACCAGAATAAAGGGAACCGAGATCAGTTCGGCCATACCGTTGACAAAGGTATCGAACGCCTTGGTCACGCTGAAGAGCTTGGTGCTTACACCCATGATGCCCGCACCCAGCGCGCCACCCATAAAGGCGATGCAAATAGCAAGTGTAATGTTGGCATTGCGGAAGCATCCCACCAACCCGTTGTTAACCAGATCGCCGGACCAGAAAATGGTGGCAAAGAGAGAAGCAAACAGGCAAACAATAGGGATAATAAAGTTCCACATAGTAAGCTTATAATCTGCGGGCAGTTCATTTTTCACCTCTGGAACCAAGGGCTGAACCCCGTCGTCCAGCAGCTTTCCGGTCTCTCTGGCCCGCTTTTCTTCCTTGTACATAGGGCCAAAGTTCAAGCCGAAAGCAGCAACGATCAAAACAGAAATCATGGCAAATACGCCATACAGATTGAACGGAAGCATATTCAACCAGATGCCCCATTCGTTGCCCTCAACGCCGCTTGCCAACAGCTCTGCGGCAATCAGTCCCGTGATAAAGGGACCATAGCTGCTAATGGGAGAAAGCGCAGCTAAATTGCATCCCATGGAATCCAAGATATAAGCCAATTTTGCTCGAGAGATGCGCACCATGTCAGTAACGGGCCGCATGATAGTACCAAGCATGAGGCAGGGTTCCGTATAGCTGAAAATGAAAGCGCTTAGGCAAGTAACGATCTGCCCCTTCTTGGCAGTATTGATAACCTTTGTCACCCTGGTAGCAAAGGCCTCTGCAGCACCAGTGGTACGGAGCATGGCGATCATACCGCCGGAGAGTGTAACCAAAATAATCAAAGATGCATTTCCGCTGAGAGAGGGGATCATATAGTCCGAGATAATTTTGACAAAACCAACCAAAGGGTTAAAGCCGTTCATCATTGTGGACCCCAACCAAACCGCGATGAATAAAGAGAAAATCGTCTGTTTGGTCCACAGGGCCAATCCGATTGCCACGATGGGGGGAATGAGACACAACACTCCATATGTAGTATCCATATAACAAGCCTCCTGTTATAAATTATCTATGGTTTTTTTCATGGAATCTCTGCTTCCGCAACTACAGGCCCTATCCGAATCTGCAAATCACACCTCCTCACTTTCTCGGTCCAGGGATGCGCAAAACGTAAGGCTTGCAAAATCAAGACACGGCATATCAGCTTTGAACGAGACTGATCATACTATATACCGTATATTTTCATGAACAGACCAAACGTTTTGCGCACTCCGGTTTCCAGCCTCCCACCGCTCCCAACATCTTCGGTTTTGGCAGCGAGAGTAACTACGGATCACACTTGGTTAATTTCGGTTTTCGTAACCGGATGCGTACATATTTGCAGGGATGAATTTTCCCTGGCCGTAGCGGCCAACAAACTTGGCGTTCTCCACTACAACCTGGCCTCGCAGCAGAACCGTCTCCACCCGACCAGACTGACGACGGCCCTCATAGAGGTTGTAGTCCACGCCGTTAGGGTTATCTGCCAGATGAACTGTCCCCTCATAATTGGGATCGAAAATGACAACATCTGCGTCAGAACCTACCGCCAGCGTTCCCTTTCTCGGATAGATACCGTTGATTTTTGCCGGCTGAGTGGCAATAACATCTACAAATTTCTGGCGGGTCAGCTTTCCCGTGCATACACCTTCGGTCCACACCATATGCAGTCGATCGCCGGCGCCGGGGGAACCGTTTGGAATCTGAGTAAAATCATTCCTGCCGGCCTGCTTGAGCTCTGCCACATCTATACCGCAGTGGTCGGATGAGACCGCCGTCAGCAGTCCGTCGGATAATGCTTGCCAAAGAGCCTCGCAGTCCTCACGATCCCGCAAAGCGGGGGAGCAAACGAACTTAGCCGCTTCATTGAAATCCGGATTATCCAGAACTTCCTTAGTGGTGGTCAGATAGTGAGTGCAAGTCTCGCCGGAAACCCGCTGGCCAGTTCCCTTGGCCTTTTGTAATTCGGCAATGGCTTCCCGACAGGTCATATGAGCAATATAAAGAGGCGTATCGGTCTGACCAGCCAGATAAATAGCCCGGCGCACCGCCTCCGCCTCAGTAAAAGGCGGACGGGAAACATAATGGTAATGCGGCGTCAGTTGGCCCTTCTTTACACACTCGCTGCGGAGGAAATTCAGGATCTCTCCATTCTCTGCGTGCACAAATACCGTAGCGCCAACCTGTCGGCTCTTCTCCAGAATACGGAAGAAAGTACCGTCATCTACATGAAGCGGAGAGCCGTTGTAGGCCATAAAAATCTTGATGCTGGAAATGCCTCTCCGAGGAAATTCTTCGATCTCATCAAAGATACTGTCCATAATATATGTTACCATGGAATGCAGTGCAAAATCAACACAAGACTTATCCTTCGCCCGCACATTGATTCGATAATCAATGGAATCCAGCAGTCCGCGATCCGGATCCTGCGGAGCAAAGTCCACAATGGTGGTCGTGCCGCCTACAATAGCAGAGTCGGTCGTCTCATATCCGGCGGTGTCACGGTTGCCGACATTACACAGGGCGGAAAAGTGAGTGTGCTGGTCTACGCCTCCCGGAAACACATATTTACCTTTGGCGTCTATCACACGATCTGCAGCTTCGTCCAAATGTGTCCCCATTGCGCGGATCACATCGCCCTCCACCAGGATATCCCCCACATACTCTTGTTCTGCGGTTACAATTGTGCCTCCTTTAATCAAGGTACGCATACTGTCATCTCCTAAAATATCAATTCTTGTTTGGTAAACATGGGAAAGCCTACGATATTCTTCTGCTCTGGGAAGCCCCAAGTAGACACCTTGCTGGTACGCAGCCCCATATCTACCATGGCTTCCGCAAATTTAACTGCTGGCATTACCCCATCCAACACGGGAACGCCCAGCTGGGCGGACAGGTCCTCAACAAAGTCCACGAAACCAGCGCACCCCAGCAAAATACATTCGGCGCCGTCCTGCTGCACGGCTAACTTTCCCTGATAGGCTAACGCTTCCAATCCCTTCTTGGGGTCCCTGCCAAATTCCAGCACGCTCAAACCTGTGGATCGGATAGAACGGCAAAACTTTTCCGCTCCATAGTTGGACACCACATCCTCTGTAACCTTGCGGGACCGATCCAACACCGATACGATAGAAAAGTACGGCGCTATAAATTTGGCAGCAGCAATGGCCGACTCACAGATACCCAGCACAGGCTTGGAGGTGACCTCTCTGGCTGCCTGAAGCCCAGGGTCACCAAAGCAGGCGATGATAAATGCATCGGCGCCTTCCTCTCGGTCTCCCCGGATCACTTCTTTCAGGACCCCCGGAACAGCCAAATACTCATCCACATAACATTCGATGCTGTCCGGCCCGGATGCCGGAGTAACCGCCCAAACCTGAGTGTCGCTGCGTGCCACTCGACGTGCTAAATTTTCTATACTTTCAGTCATGGATTGCGTCGTATTGGGATTGATGATTTTGATCTTCACAATTTTCCCTCCTCTTGGTCCAAAGCCTGAACCATCTCCATCAGCAGCTCAGCTCCCTGGTACAAGTCCTCAGGAGCGCTGTATTCTCGGATAGAGTGGCTAATCCCGTCTTTGCTGGGAATGAACAGAAGCATGGAGGGAACCGCTTTTCCCCAATTCATCAGATCGTGTCCTGCACCGCTGAACATTCTGCGAAAACGGATACCGCGGTTGCGGCACAGTGTCTCGCTCAGCTTTATCAGCTTAGAACTGCACTGGGTAGGCGACTGGCGAATATATTCTTCGCCTACCAGCTCCGGGTGCTCTTTCAGCACGGAGTCAATGACCTGATCCATGGGCTCCATCGTTGGGTTGCGCAGTTCCACAATAAACTCCACCTTGCCCGGAATCACATTGACCGCTCCTGGGAACACCTGAAGGGTTCCTACAGTGCAGACCATATCCGGCGAAGCGGCCTCAGTCCGTTCCATAAGCTGGGTAATGATCCGGCAGGCTTTCACCAGCGCGTCATCCCGCAGATGCATGGGTGTGCTGCCTGCATGATTGGCACAGCCGGAAACCGTCATGCGATAGCGCACGATGCCCACAATACCATCAACCACGCCTATTTGCATCCTTTCAGCTTCTAATACCCCGCCCTGCTCAATATGTAACTCCAAGTAACACTGATATTGGGTCAGATCTCTTCGGCAGGCGCCGACCTGCTCCATTGTAAGTCCGTGGAGGGCCAGATTTGGCCGCATAGCTTCATCGATCTCTCCGCCGGTAAATGCCTTACTTCCAAAAGTTCCGCCAATGACATTGCCTTCCTCCTCGGTAAATGCAATCACCTGGATGGGATGCCGATTTTGATATCCCAACTCCTTAAGGCGCTGCACACACTCGATTCCGGACAACACACCATAGGTTCCGTCGTAAATCCCGCCCCCCGGCACCGTATCGATGTGGGATCCAATGCAAATGATCTCTCCCTGACCAGGAAGCGTACCGATCAGATTCCCTACAGGATCGACGGATGTCTGAAGTCCTGCCTGTTCCATGCACTGTTGAACATAGATTCGTCCTTCGTCATAGGCAGGGGTATACGGCAATCGTGTGGTTCCTTCTTTCGGCACAAAACCGATTCGCCCAAGTTGGGTCAAATGATCATATAAGCGGGTGCCGTTGATCATACTCATGCGGGGTCCCCCTCAGTCTCATGGGATCTGACAAACTCCTCCAGCTCCTGCAGCCCCTGCTCCAGGCACTGCATGGATGTCGCATAGGACAGACGGATATATCCCTCGCCAAATTCGCCAAAGGCCGTACCGGGTACCACTACCACCTGCCGTTCTTCCAGCAGTTTCATGGCAAATTCTTCACAAGGCATACCCAGTTGACTGATGTCAATAAATGCATAGAAAGTCCCAGCCGGAGCATGGCAGGACAAACCAGGGATCTCGGATATCCGCTTCATCACATAGTCACGGCGCAGGCGGTACTGCTCCACCATATACTTCAAGTGGTCTTGTGGACCTTCCAAAGCTTCAATAGCCGCGACCTGGCAGGGAGTGGCCGCACAAGCACTGACATTTTCCTGCAGCTTGACCATATTCCGGATCACATTTTCCGGTCCGGCAGCATAACCGATACGCCAACCGGTCATCGCATAGGTTTTGGAAAGGCTATCAATAACCAGGGTCCGTTCTTTCATTCCAGGCAGAGCAGCAAAGCTTGTATAAGTCCTTCCATCAAAGAGGATATGCTTATACACCTCATCAGCCAAGATCACCAAGTCCTGCTTCTGGGCCAATTCGGCCAGTTGGAGCAGCGTTTCAGTGCTGGCTACAGCTCCTGTGGGGTTGCATGGGCTGTTTAGAATAATGGCCTTTGTCTTATCGGTAACAGCTTCGGCAATAGCGGATACATCCAAATCAAATCCCCGTTGTGCGTTGGTTTTCACCGACACCGGCACGCCGCCGCACATCCGGATCTGTTGGACATAATTAGTCCAGCAGGGTTCGTTGACGATAACCTCATCCCCAGGATTCAGCAGCACTTTCAGCGCCAAAAACAAGGCTCCCATGGCTCCAGGCGTCACCACAATTTGGCTTGCAGGATCGTAAGAGAGTCCCTCTGTGCGATGGAGATACTCTGCAATCGCCTGGCGCAGAGCCAGCAGCCCTGCATTTTCTGAATACTTGGTCTTTCCTTCCCGAATGGCCCTGCACCCAGCCTCCACTACGTTCGGCGAGGCAGTAAAATCCGGCTCTCCCAGTGTAAAACTAATTACATGATCGTACTCCAGCGCCTTATTGAACATTTTTCGAATCTTGGAGGGTTGGATCTGCTGAGTGTTATCTGAAATTTGAATCATATAGGTAACTCCTTTCTACTCCGATTCTTCCGTTCCCTTAATTTGAGAACAGTCATCAATATTCCAAATGCCAAGGAAAGCACCGCTGCAAATACGATACGATATTCTTGCGGAAGAAGAAATCCCACGGTATTGACGGGGATCCAGAAGAGAGGAATCGTTTTAAACAGAGTAAAATCGATCAATTCTCCCCAATCTACAGAGTCCACCGCTTGGCGTGGAGTGATATGCTGTCCCGCCAAAAAGCGGATTTCAGCATAATTTCCACATACTCGCATCAGAGCGGAATGAATAGGAGCAAAAAACAGATTATTGGTAACGCTGGTAAAAAAGGCCTGTGCCAGAGCATTTCCATATCCCGGAAGAAGACCTGCTGCCATGGCTTGCCGGGTACCTTGGCTGAACACGGTAAAGGCCAGCGTGACAAGGACGCCTCCTATTCCCCAACTCAGGCTTTTGAACCAAGTCGCCCGGTTGATCTGCCAAGTTCCCTCCAACATACGTCCGGAGAGCAACTCACCCGCCGTAGCATAGACAGCGAATTGCGCAAAACCTGCCAGATAAGGATACGCTATATTGACCTTGGCAAAGCCTCCTGTGACGCAAAAGAGTACCGTAAACACAGCCAACAACCCATAAGCAACTGCCCACCAAATATCGCTTCGTTTCATATGCATCCCCTAACTTTTGTACCCCAAATATAGCAAAATGGAACCGGCGTTAAAATTCAGCGCCAGTTCCATTTTATGTAGTCTGTATATTATTTAGACAAGCCTTCTGTGTCCCGATGTAAGACCAACGAATCTTTATATACTACCAAAGGATAATGCAGTTTAGCCAATGCAGGCGGTACATTTTTCCCGAGTTTTATTTATAGCGCATCAAAATCAATCTTGTTGGTTGATACAGGAAGACTCTGGATCATCTGTACCCGGTTACGCACATTCATTTTGGTATATATGCTGTGGAAGTGTTTTTTTACCGTATGGATACTGATATTCATTTTTTGAGCGATATCTTCATTGGACAGCCCGTGTACGGCCAGATCTAACATTTCCCCTTCTCGACTGGTCAAGCCGTACTGGCTGCACAACTTTTCATGATATCCTTTTGCGTAAAAATAGCGGGTGTCTCCCTTTTTTGCTTCATATACTAAACGGTATGCAAAGTGCTTGTGCAACTGCTCCAATACAAACATATCCCGTTCGCTAAACGGAGGCTTATCAGCTTGCCGGTACAATTTCAATAAGCCGACCGGTTCTTCTCGAAAGGAGATGGAAAGGCCGACGGAATATGCCAAGCGATTGGGCAGATAGAAGTTCTGGTAGATTCCGCTGCTATTCACCTGTTCATCCGAAGATGCCATAGATTCCCGAAAAGCACCGCCTTTACAGGTATACAGCGCCCAGCGAAAAGCATCTGAATTCAGGCTTTCCTGCATCCAGACATCGACAGCCTGCTGAGGCAGATGAAAAGCCGCTGGGGCCTGAAACTGATAGGATCCATTCTCCGCAGTAGAGATTCGGGCAAAAATTGCGCTATCATACGAAATCAAAAAAGGAAGCCATCGGTTGAGAATTTCATGCTGCATTTCCTCTACTGTATAGATAAATGAAATATTGTATGCGATCTCATTGAGGCGTATCCATTCGTTTTCATTTAAAAATGCCATATCAATATCTCCCTTAACATTTGTATCCAGCCATAAGCAAAGCTCAAAAAGATAACAGTATCAATGAATTCCGACCACAATCGCAATGAAAGCGTTTCCATCGTAGAAAGCATTCTAACTCGGTCACGGGTGTAGATGCTCGAAATGCAGATGTGCCGCATTATCTCTGACATAACATTCTCCCCACCCTTTCTTTGTCCGATCAGGTCTTGGCGTTCACATAAATACACCCGATCCTATCGATAAGCTTCTCGCGTTATGCTACCATTATTATATCAGGCAGAAGGCTGAAAAGCAATTCCAAACAGAAAACTGAAAAGCAAAGTAATAGGGCTGCATCTCCACGATCACGATGTCGGGACATTAAAAATCTCAATTTTGAAACCATTCTTGACAGCAGGCATTTTCTTCACCTTTTCAGAGGCGAACGAAGCATAAACTTCCGTACGCAATCTACCTCTGCGCGGGCGGTATCATCGCGTTTTCGCCGCTGCTCATCCGCCTGCTTGCAGCGGAGAACTATCGTGTGATTGTATCCATACCGCCGATAAGATTTCAAATTTCATATTGCTGAATGCTCCTTGTATCTCTTTTACTATGTCCTTTGCAGTTGTGAAATAGATGTTTTTTACAAGTGTAGGGTCATCATACAACTGCCTTCTTACTAGTGTAGCTGCGATTCCAGAAGTGGCGAAGCCATATATCTGATTGTCTATTATGTGTTGCCTTCTCTTCTGTTCTTCACAAGATCCATCTGCTTCAGCACCCTGAGTTGATGGGAGATTGCGGATTGCGTCATTCCCAGAAGTGTGGCAATATCGCAGACACACATTTCAGAACACATCAGCACATATAAGATACGGATCCTTGTCGCATCTCCGAAGATGCGGAAGAACTCAGCCAGATCTGCGAGCTGTTCATCCTGCGGCATTTTCTCTTCTACCTTTTCCACGATATCCTCATGTACGTGAATGCAATCACATTTTTCAGCATCGCCTTCTATTTTCTTCATAGCGCCCTCCTTTGTATGCGTATATGTTCATATGAATATCTGTTCATATGTTCATTATAGCATTCGTTATCTGTCTGTCAATATTATTTTCTATTATTTATCATATTTTTTTCACAATTATTCTTTACAATAAGAACAGATTTTCATAAAATACCATTATATCTAACAGAAAAGAGGATTTTACCATGAGCCAGAAAAAAATGGAGGCTTACAAAAACGCCAAAAAGAATAAAAAAGAACTGGAAAAGAAAGCCAAGAAAAAACGCATCATCAGCTGGATCTGCGGTATTGTGATCGCCCTTCTGATCGTTGGCGGATGTGGCTAGCTGGTTTACTATACTAATGTTGTATTACCAAAGAAGCAGTCCGAGCAAAGCACTACTTCCGAAAATTCAACAGAAGATATTGCAAATAATATCATGAATATTTTAAACAACAGCGAAGCAACTGACAGCACGGATGCTACAGATAGTACAGATACTGTAAGCGACACAGCTTCTGATGAGAATGCTACAGATACTGCAAGTGACACAGCTTCTGATGAGAATGCTGCTGATGCTGCAAGTGATTCGGCAGAATAATTACATATAGGAGAAAATTTTGCAAAGACAACGAACAGGGCAGATTTCATATCCGTCCTGTTCTTTTTTATTTTGTTATCCTATTCTCTTTTTACCATCTATCAAGATATCAGGTAATTACATATTAGAGAATTAAATAACAGTCGCCACATAATCGGCATATTCTTCTCCGACTGTCTTCGCCGCGTATCTGCCGGGCAGATCTGTACATTTTCGGATCGTCAGATGCTGGCTCCGCCCGTATACTGTATTGACACTGTCCTCTTTTTCCGACAGATCCAGGATCACCGTATCAGGCTGCATGAGATTGAGCAGCTTTCGCCCGAGTTTTATTTCGCCTGTTATCTGAAACACATAATTCCATTTTATACCTGATTCCGACAACTGCACCTCATCCATTCCGACGCAGCCATATGCCTCTGCTTCCAGTCTGCGCCGTCCGATCGTTGACACGACTGTCACATATGCACCAAATGCTTTCAGATACTGCACAAGCAGTCTTGCCTCTAGCGTATAGCCTATAAGCAGGCAATTACTTCCCTGCAGCATTTCATCACTCAGCAGCTTTGCT
>ERZ834722.2637-NODE-2637-length-13628-cov-4.209460_pt1 | contig 13628 bp, 6 predicted proteins | sample MGYA00519576_ERZ834722 | MGnify/ENA primary metagenome ERZ834722 (study PRJEB31850, sample SAMEA3708759) | human gut metagenome | biome: human gut; feature: human-associated habitat; material: faeces | place: China | collected 2014 ...
TCCTCATAGACTCCATAACCCGCCTTACCCGCGCATACAACATTACTATCCCCGCCACCGGCAAGACTCTTTCCGGCGGTATGGATCCGGGAGCGCTGCATAAGCCCAAGCGCTTCTTCGGCGCTGCCCGCAACATCGAAAACGGAGGTAGCCTTACCATAATCGCTACCGCCCTCATCGAGACCGGCAGCCGCATGGACGATATAGTTTACGAGGAATTCAAGGGCACGGGCAACATGGAGATACACCTTGACCGCAAGCTCTCCGAAAAGCGCATATTCCCCGCCATAGACATCTACAAGAGCGGTACCCGCCGGGATGACCTGCTTCTCTCCCCAGACGAAATGGACGCAGTGTACATCATACGCAAAATGCTGGGCAACGGCAATCCTGCGGAAATCACCGAGCAGCTCATCGCCATGCTTGAGAAGACGGAAAACAACAAGGAATTCGTCGCCAAGATACGGGCATGGAACAGCGCCTATGAGAAGGACGGCTTCACCACAGGCAAGACCTTCAACAAATAAACCGCGGCACTCCGTACCCCGGTCTCGGTCGGGTTCATTTATAAAAAAAGCCCGAATATATCAAAATAGTACTTGCACCGGCACCGCAGTATAAGATATAATAACTTCGTTCGGGTTGTATATGCCCGCATGCAGCAGGAGGGCGGCTAATCGCCCTGCGCCCAGCAAATACAGGAGGATAACACGATGAAGAAGGATATCCACCCCAATTACGGTGAGAGCATCGTTCGTTGCGCTTGCGGTGAGACCTTCAAGAGCGGTTCCGTCAAGGGTGAGCTCAAGGTTGAAATTTGCTCCAAGTGCCACCCGTTCTTTACCGGCCGTCAGAAGCTGGTAGATACCGGCGGACGCGTGGATCGCTTTAAGAAGCGCTATGGCATGAACTAATTGCGACAGATAAAAAAAGCAGGGATTTCCCCGCTTTTTTTATTTTTGCAATATTGAACTTGTATGCGCACTTCCCGTATTGTATAATTTATATATTGTCAGTCAAAAGGCCGATATTTGGGCTTGCCGGAAGGAGGGACGCATATGCCGCGCAAACACGGGGATTTTTCGTCTGTACGTGACGCTATACTGTATACCGCATCCTCCCTCTTTACACAAAAGGGCGTCCACGGCACCAGCCTTGGCGATATCGCAGCCGAAGCAAAGCTGAGCAAGGGCACACTTTATTACTACTATTCCACCAAGGACGAACTTATCGTCACCATAACCGATGACTGTCTCTGCCATATGACGGACATACTTTTCTCCTGGGTAGACGGTCTGAACCGGGAGGAAGCCCTCCGCCCGGCGCTCATTCGCCTGTTTGAAAGTCTCATGGCAGACGGGCACAACGCGCGGCTGTACTGCGTACTGTGCGCCGAATGCGCCAGCGAAGATACCCCAATACGCGAGCTCATGACTGAGTACAAGCAAAAGTGGCGGTTGATGCTGGAGCTGGGCGCGCTGAAGCTGCAATCCCGCAACGCCGGGATACTGGGTGAGCGGGCAGAGCTGTTCTTTACGCTGCTATCCGGCCATATGCTGCAAACCTTTGGCGGCATGGGCAGCATATCCATAGAGACCCTCGTGGACGCGCTGATGAGAGAATAAAGCGAATTCATGACCTTTTGGCGCTTTCGCAGCGCCCTCACCTTTCGGTCACGTGCCGTCCATTATAATCTTTACTTACTTGAAAACAGCCTGGGCTGGACGGTCATACGCCGTACCATATCCAGGCTGTTTTTGTTTATACAGTTCTCAAACGTCCTAACCGCGGTACGCCGCTACATGCCTATCATATACTTTTGCTTTTTCCGGCCATCGGCTATCAGGAGCGCCAACAGTCCCGTGAAAGACAACAGCATCATTGCCGCACCGCACAGCAGCCGTATATCTCCGCCCAGCTCACCGGTCTTGCCTATGCTGCCCGTCTTACCTGCCCCCCCAGCGGGCTTAGGCGTGCTGCCTGGGCCCGGCGTTGAGCAGGGGGGCTGGGTCGGTGTAGCGCAAGGCTGATTGGATATATTGTCCACCGTCAGCACCACTGTATTGCCCAAGGATATGTAAGCGCCGTTGCCGGATACGCTCATGTCCCCATCACGCTCCACAGTGAGCGTCCATCCGCCCAAAGGCCTTATATATCCGCTGGGCGTTGCCGTTTCGGTTATGCCGTAGGTCCCCGGCCTGAGCTTTATGGTCTCGGTATTGCCTAACGCATCCGCGGTAACGGTCTTTGTGTAGCTGTTGCCGGTTATTTTGAACGTCGCACCGGATAGCGCCTTGCCCGTAGAGGCATCCCGCTTATGCAGCGTCAGGGCGAATGTCACGGGCTGATTCTTCAGCGCGACCGTAAACCCTGATACAGCCTTGCCGTTCAGCTTTAATCCTGAGTCGCTCAGGTTCAGCGCCTGCTTTTCGCTGCTGAGCACATACCCGTCCGGAGCTATTACTTCCTCCAGTATGTAATCGCCGTATGGCAGGCTAATCTTTGCCGTACCGTCGCTGCCGGTAGTAAGTATATAGCTCTTTTCGCCGCTCAGCCTGAATGTGGCTCCCGTAAGCGCCTCGCCGGTATCCGACACTTTCTTCAGGGTTATCTCCTTTTCCTCTGCGGTGTTGGTTATCATGGCGGTGTATACAAGACCCTCCGGCTTTAGCTCGGTGCTCCCTACGCTTACCTTCCCGTATTCGTCCACGGTAAAGTCTATGGGGGCGTTCCAAAGCTTATAACCCTTTGGCGCTTTTGTTTCCTTAGCCCGGTAGCTGCCCATCGTGAGCTCGGTGAATGTCACGAGGCCGTTGTTGTTGGTCACTCCCGTTGCCACAACTTCGCCCTGCTTTTCGCCATTCATCCTGTAGAGGGTGAACTCCGCGCCCGCAAGGCGCAGCTCCTTGTTGTTTTTATCCACCTTTATGAAGCCTACCGCCGTACGCCTAAGCAGATTTTCTACCTTTATTTCAAGCGGCGCCGTCATATTCGCCTCGGTTATAGTGAAGGTTCTGCTGCCGTCCAGTATAGCGTAGCCGCTGGGCGCGTCGATTTCGGTAAGGGTATATGTGCCTTCCGGCAGGTCCTTGAGCGTTACTCTGCCCGCAGTTATTACGCTGCTGCCGCGCTCATCCAACGTGTATACGTCGCCCTCCGCCTTCCACTTGAGCAGGCTGCCATTTTCATCCGTCACGTTAAACTTCGCCCCTTCAAGGAGCTTTTCGGGGTTCTCGTGGTCTACCTTTTTAATGGTCACGCTGCCCAGTATATACTTGTTTGCCGCCTCAATAACTACGGGGCTGCCATGGACAAGCTCTGTCTTTTTTACTGAGTACTCCTTATCGCTCAGCGCATAGCCCTTTGGCGCCTTTATCTCGCGGATAGTGTAATCATCGTAAGGCAGCTCGGTAATAGACGCCTTGCCTGAGGCGTCAGTCGTCACTGTCTTGGTAAAGCCCCGGCTATCCGTAACGGCAAATTCCGCACCCGCAAGCTTTTTCTGCTTATCCTCGGAGTCGTGCTTATGTATCTCTATGGAGTAGCTGGTCTTTTCGTTGTTGAAGGTATATTTGAATTCGCCCACCGCTCCCTGCATTGCGTTGACGGTGATCTCCCGCACAAAGTCGCCGCTAAGCTGGTAGCCCGCAGGGGCCCTTGTCTCTATGAGCTTATACTTGCCCTCAGGAACCTCGAATACTGCCGTGCCGTCGTAGCCCGTTACTGCCTTTGCCACAACAGCGCCCTCCGCGCTGTACAGCGTAAACTCCGCCCCAACCAGCAGCTTTCCGTTTTCGCCCGCATCCTGCTTTATCGCCGTGACCTTGTACATGGCCTTGTCATTCTTCAGCCGCAGCGTCACCTCGGTCTGCTGCCTGCTTATGGCTATGCTGTAGCGGTCTCCCTTCAACACATACCCTTCGGGGGCCTTTGTTTCCGTTACGGTATAATTTCCGAACTTCAGCCCTGTTATATAAGCCTTACCGTTGGCGTCTGTAGCTATGGTGCTCGATGCGCCCTCGCCTGTGGCTGCCTCGTACCTGCCCCCCTTCTTTATAAAGGTCAGCGGCGTATCGTCGCTTCCGGCTACGGTAAACTCCGCGCCCGCCAGGGCGCTGCCGTCCTTGCCGTCAGTTTTTTCTATGGTAAGGCCGCCGTATATCCGGCTGTTTTTCAATGTCAGCGTCAGCAGGCCGCGGTTAAAATCCCACTTCGCCACCTCGCTGGTATTCGTCACCTGCTGAACTGTGCCCTCCTTTACGGTAAAGCCCCATCCGTTCAGGGGTATGGCATAGCCCTCCGCCGCGGCTACCTCGGACAACGTATATTTCCCTGGCGCAAGGGATATCGTATCGGTGATGCCGTCGCTGCCGGTAATAAGGGAATGTGTACCGCCATACTTTCCCTTCAGGATAAAGGCAACGTTTGCAAGGGGCTGATTTGTATCCGCATCCACCTTCACGAGCCTGAGCTTAAAGTTTACGGGGGCGTTGCGGATGGTGATGGTCGCCCTCTCGTCCAGCTTACCGCCGTCGAGGTATATGCCGTCCGCCTTGACGGAGATATGCCGCCCCGCTCCGTTTATAACGTAGCCCTCCGGCGCTTTCATCTCTGTAAGCGTATATTCGCCTATGGGGAGCGTTATCTGCTCCGTAAGCCCATCGGCCCCTGTGGTATACGTCCTATCCAGGCCGCCCCCAAGCATGCGGAACTCCGCGCCGGGCAGTACGAGCTTTTCATCGTTTGTGCTTACCTTTTTTACCTTAAAGCCGTATTCAAGGGGGCTGTTCTTTACGGTAAGCGTATACAGCCCTTCGCCGCTGAAGCCATCGCCTCTCAGATCTCCGTTTGCGTCTATGATAAAGTCGAACCTCTTGTCCAAAGGCTTATATCCTTCGGGCGCAGCAGTTTCTTTTATGTAGTAGCTGCCGGGGTTCAATCCGGTGAAAAGCGCCACGCCCGCCTTGTTCGTCGTGACCTTCTCTACCTCCGTGTTATCCGCCTTGTACAGCGTGAATACCGCTCCCTTGAGCCGCGTTCCGTCCGGGCTCTCCTTCAGCACGGCAATGCCCTTTTCATGGGGCAGGTTTTCAACGGTCAGCTCCAGCGCCTTATCGTACAGATCCGCCCGCACATGGAAGCTCATATCCTCCATTGGTATATAATTTTTCGGCGCCTTATTCTCCCGCAGGATATAGCTCCCCACCGGCAGGCCGACTATCTCGGCATATCCTGCCGCTATGGCTGTAACATCGCCGTCCTCGGAATAGGTATACACGCTGCCTTCCTGGGTAAACTTTGCAGGCTGCTTCCCGTCCGCATCAAGTATGCTGAACTCCGCACCTTCACGCCTGTTTCCATTCTCGTCCACCTTGTTGAGCTTTACCTTGGTTTGGTAGTTTTCCGCAATGAACGCCACTTCCTCTCCGGCAGCGGTATGGCCTTCTACTTCTACCGTGTATGTCGCAGGATCCAGGGTATAGCCCACGGGCGGCGCGATCTCGGTTATACTATATGTGCCGGCAGCGGGCACCTCCACCGTAACGGTACCGTCCTCGCCGGTCTCGACCTCCGCATAGAAGCCGCCGCCCCTCACGGCAAATTTCGTATTGGCCAGCTTTTTGTTCTCATCGTTAATATCCCTTTTTACAATGCTCAGGGCATAGCGGCTCTTTGTGTTTTTTACGGAAATACTTATATCCGCACTAACCGTTCCGTCCTCAGCCTTTTGCGGTATGTCAAAAGGACGCTCCGTATCGTCCCGTTCGTACCCCTCCGGCGCGCGGCTCTCTATCGCCACATAGCTGCCGTAGGGTATGCCGGTTTTAACGGCTTTGCCGCTGCTATCGGTTATCAACGTATAAATTGGATTTTCCCGGACCGCATCCCCCATAGCGTATATTTTAAACTCCGCTCCGAGCAGGGGCTTGCCGTCTTTATCGGCCTTCTGTATCGTCAGCGAACCGGTCTTGGGCGTATTTTTCACGGTTACGGTGTTGCGCCCGTTCGTCGTGACCTCGAAGGGTATAAGTTCCTCGTTCAGTTCATAGCTCTCAGGCGCCGCCGTCTCTTTCAGGTAGTATTTGCCCAGAGGCAGCGTTACCGTATCGGAGCCGCCGTTCAAAGTGGTTATCTTCTTGCCCTCTATGAGCTTCTTACCCTCATCCAGAATCTGAAATACCGCGCCGCTCAAGAGCTCTCCCCCGTCGGCGCTTACCTTTTTAACGGTAAACTCCTTCTCCGTCCGGGAATTGGCCCATATAGCCGGGACGCTGCCTATGTTTTTGCCTTCCGCCACAGCGCCGCCTATGCTCACATAATATGTGTCGTTGCTGCGCACATAGCCCTCCGGCGCTATTACCTCCGTAAGCTCATACACGCCATACGGCACGTCCTTAAAGCTGACCCACCCCTGATCTTCGGAAATGGCATACATCTGCTTAACGGTGGAATACGCCGTGCCGCTCCCCTCTACAAGCTTCAGCTTGAACACCGCCCCTGCGAGTCCCTTGCCCGCGCCGTCGGTTTTGGTGAAGCTTAGGCTGCCTGTATTCAGCTTATTGGTAACCTCTAAATCTATGATCGGGTTTTTGGATTGGTCTGTTACTGATACCACAATATCTTCACCCGCAATAAGCCCTGCCGGTGTGTTGACCTCTTCCAGATAATATGTGCCCCAAAGCAGGCCGCTTATCTCCATCCGGCCATTTTCATCCGTTTTAAGCTTCGTTGCAGCTTCCTTATTGTTGGCAAGCCCTGTGTATGTATACCTGCTGTTGCCGCCGTTTGCCGTAACGTACTGACCGCCCTTTTTCAGCACAAATTCTATGCCGTTCAACAGCTTGCCGTGCTGGTCTTTCTTCACAAGCTTAAGCGTTCCCTTTATCAGTGAGTTGCCTACCGATACGGTTTCCTGTGCTTTTACTATATTGAAAGATGTCGTCCCTTTTACCTTTATATATCCTTGCGGCGCGGATATTTCCTCCAGTGCATAATTATTGCCTACCGGCAGGTACTCCAGTGTGAATTTGCCATCTTCGCCGGTTTCAAATACACTCGCCCCTCCCTCGCCGGAAACGAAAGCCTTAAACTTGCCGTTTTCTGCACTAACATACTGGCCATCGCTGTTCTTTATTCTGAAAGTCGCCCCCGCAAGCGGTTTTCTATCCGCATCGTCTATTTTTAAAACCGTCAGTACCGTATGCTCGTTTGTTATGGTTCCTCCGTCAACAGCCTGATTCGGCGTGTATGCGCCCACGGTGTTCTTTTCATCTATCGTCACATTTATCGGCTTTGCCTTGACATACCCCTGTGGCGCTTTGGTTTCCGTGATAGTATACCTTCCAAAGGGCAGGCCCTCAAATTTTACCACGCCATCCCGCCCGCTTGCGGATTTCTTGGTTATGCCGTTGCCGCTGATCTCAAACTCAACGCCTTCAAGCGGCTTCCCATCGTCGCCCTTCTTGACGAGCGTCAGCGAGTATTCTTTCAGTGTATTCTTTATTGTCGTTTCTACGTCCCAGTCATTGTTTCCGCCTATCTTGAAAGGCCGTATGGTTTCATCCAGCACATAACCGTTGGGCGCAGCAATTTCCTTAACATAATACGTTCCGGCCTCCAGGTCTGCAAACAGCGCCTTGCCGTTTTTGTCGGTCTTCTGAATATCAATCGGCCCTTCGGCGGCGGCAGCGTCCTTATAAAGCCCGAAAAAAGCCCCCGAAAGCAGCTGGTTGCCATCGGTCTTGGTTATGCTTATGCTGCCCTTATCGCGGGTGTTAGTCCATGTCAAAGTTACGGTTTCGCCAGCAAAGCTGATTCCTTTTGGCAGGTCGTCTACGGTTGCAGTACCGTCAGCCTTTATTTCCACGGTAACGGTTCCGTCATATCTTCCGTAACCCTTCGGGGCAGTTTTTTCGATTATAGAATACTTCCCGGCTTCCAGCCCGGTAAACTCCGCAACGCCGTTATTATCGGTGGTTTTCTTATCTGTTTTTGGGCCGAACAGCATAAACTCCGCGCCCGCCAGCGGCTTGCCGTCTTCATCTTCCTTCATTATGGTTATGCTGCCCGCGGTATACTTCTCGTTGGTCATCTCAATGGTGGCGTGGGCATTAGTCTTTTTTATGGTAACGCTCTGCGACAGAGTGTTTGCAAGTATGTATCCGGCAGGGGCGGTTATCTCCTTGACGTAGTATGTGCCGTAAAGAAGGTTGTCTATTGTATGCTCACCGTTTGCGGTAGAAAAAACCTTTCCTACAGGATCAGAATTCTCGCCATCTACCCTATATAGCTGGAACGTACCGCCTCCTATTTGTTCTTTCCCTTCGCCGAGCTTTTTGAACGTCACGGAGCCTTTTTGAGAATCCAGCTTATTTTCGATGCTTACTAAAGCCGTACCTTTATTGACGTTTCCGTCCTCAACGGATACTATCGTAACAACATTGTCTTTTTTGTTTATCACGACCTTTTTATCCGGCCCCGCAACGTATTTGCTGCTCTCCGCAACGGTTTCGCGGAGGGTGCAAGTATTATCACCTTCACTCAGCTTATCCGCACCGATATAGAGGGTAGCAGAATCGTTTCCCGTTACCTTTGCAGTATCAATAATATCAATATTACCTTTCGGCCCAATGAGCTGGAAGGTGGCTATTTTTTCCTCGCCGTCGCCCTCCTCCCAGGTCTTATTTACGGTCAGTTCCGCGTCGCGGCGGACGTAAACGACACTATTGTCGCTTATCCTATTCTGTGCAACGCCGCCGGGCTGAAGCTTGGCCATATCGACATCAACGGTAAAGTCGATGGTATAAAATCCCTGTGCTATTGCCCCGTCTTTTATTTTGGTTATAGTTACAGTCTGGCCATTTACTTCAAGTTTAAAGTATTCGTCTGCTTTCGTGCCATATTTGACCGATTTGTCCTTATAGCTAAAGCAGTCCTCCAATACGTCCGTAACTATCACCGTACCACCGGCAATACTATTCTCGCCGTATGCGCTGATCTGTATTCGGAAGGTAACAGTTTTGTCTTGTTCTTTTATGTCTAATACGGTTACCTCATTGCTGCCGTTCATTATATATTTGCTGGTAGTGACCGCGCCCGATGTATACCTGCGCGCCACCACCTGCGCAGTTTTGATTATCTCATCATTAATTTTCATGTTTACCTTGTTGGTAACATCATTCACATCACCTACAAGCTTGGCAAAATACCTTAATTCGATATTCGCAAGAGATGAATCCTCCCCCGGCAAAAAGCTCTCTCCGCGAGAAAATGTGACGGAAAAGCCCGTGCCGCCCTTCGATATCGTTATATTTCCAAGTTCATTATGCGTACCTGTCAGGCTTTCCCCAGTTTGAGACAAAGCAACCCGCGAACCGTCTATATATAGCTTTATACACTTATCAAGGCTCGCATCGACACTTCCGCTGACATCGCACAGCGCCAGCGCGCCGTTGCTCATGTCATCCTCTATCGCCACATTTCCGGCGTAATTCTTATTTATGCCAAAGTTTACCCGATAGGTTATCGGCTTGCTCTCATCATTCAGAATGTATATATTGTGATCCTTATCCGCTCCCGGCATATAGTTCGCAAACATGGTTTTCTGAAGGTAAGGTTCTGTTTCTCCCGTTCCAGTGCCTGTCCCTGTCCCTATCTCGTTCTCAAACTCGTTCAAGCCGGCTATGCCTATGGATATTTTGCCCTTTCCATCCCCATCATAGCCGATAAAATTCGCTACCGTTTCAATATTAAATGATATGCTTACTGTTTGTTGACTACTATCTATGTTAGCTAACGTCAATATCAATTTATGCTCATTCTGATCGTATTCGGCATTTTTAAACCACTGTTTCCAATCCTTATTATAAGCAGTTTCTATGTCCTTAATCTCAAGAAACTCCGGCAGTTTAACTGTTACCTCAGTGCCTTCAACAAGGTTAGGCGTTGCATTAAGGTCTGTATCCGTTATCGTAACCGAAAATGTGCAGATTTCTCCGTCCTCTACGGTTCCTTTGCCGCCCGAGATGTTTATTGTTATTCCGCCATTTGCAAGCTCATCAGCATTGTTGGACATGAGATTAAAGCCCCTGAGCAACGTGGCGGTAAGCAGCGGCGTGACGATGGGCTCTATGGTCGGGCTTGCCTCCGGCGTATCGGTGGGTTCGACAGGCATGGGAGTGGGCGTGGCGGTAAGGTCGTCCTCGCTTATTTCTATTGTTTCCGCTGCCCCCGGCGTGGGCATGCCGCCCTCGGCAGGCAGCTCGCCGCCCTCCGGCGGTTCTGCCGCCGGGGTAGGCGTTGGCTCCGCCTCCAGCAGATCGGATTCATCCAGTATCACTATGCCCGGCTCCTCATTTAAGGCCATGGCAGTGCTCATAAGCACCTGACCGGCAAGCATCGTAAGCATCAGCAAAGCAGCAAGCACGCGATTAAAGCTCTTGAATTTCATAGTCCTTATCCCCCTTGATCCTTTGTCTTATGGCTGCATTGCCGCATATATGAGCAGCCGGTGTGTCCCTTTCCCGACCGGGGTACATGTCACCAGAGTAAGCGAGTATCCGTCGTTGTGGGAACTCAGCGCATTAAACAGCTCCTCCGGCTCGATAGTTTCCTTCCCCGTAACGGTATATGTATAAACATCTCCATCTCCAGCGGAAAGGTTTATCTCGTCCCCTGCTTCCAGCTCATCCAGCCTGTTGAAATGTCTGCCGTATTTTTTCATCCGGTGGCCGAATATGACGCAGTTTCCCGGCGCACCCATCTCAGCCGATGAGGGCAGCCAGCCCGCGCCGCCCCGCAGGGCGCGCCTATCCGCGCCTTCCATTACCGCCATTTTCAGGTCTATGGCGGGTATGGATATAGTCCCGCGGCCCACCGACTTACTTTCCTCGGCGCCTTCTTCCGGCTCATAGCCGGGAATCGAGCCCATGTCCTGCTCAAAGCCCGGCTCGTAGCCCTCGAAGGTCTCGTCCTCCTCTCCCTGCACCTCCGGTAGCTGCATATCTGGTATTTCCACGCTGCCTCCGCTCGCTTCTATCATGGCAATTATCTCCGCCTCTTTTGCCGCCCGCCTGTTGTCTATCACGCCGGGCCGCACCATAAAAAGCACGCCTATGGTCATCAAGAGAAGCATGAACACCACTAACATAACGGCTATTACCTTGCTATCCTTCATGTGCCGCCTCCATGCTTAAAACCAGGGCGCTATGTTCATATTGAACCAGCTATAACCCATGTCGATATAGGGCAAAAAGCCCATATCCATAAGCAGGCCGGCTATGACCCATAGAGCGGCAAGTATTCCTGCGGAGAGCGCTATGGCGGCAGCCAGCCTTCCCGCGCTCCACGGCCTTTTCTCCGCCTTGGCCTGAATAGGGATATCCGACGGCTGAACATCGGCCCGCTTTATCTCCGGCTGGGTCCTAGGCAGCTCTGGGGCGTTTGCATTCGTGGCAATGTAGAACAGTCTTTCGCAGGATCGGCGCAGCATATCCGCCTGTATCTCCTCCGCCCTGCTGTAAAGCAGCGCTTCCACAGGGTCTTTGCTGTTGGCCATTTTAACGGTGATATACAGGTCGATAAACGCCTCCCTGAGCGCCTCTTTGGCCACCTCCTTATTCCCGGAGTGCTCCAAAAGCCGCAGGTATACCGGCTTTCCATAGGTCAATACCATCGTCCTGAAAGCCTCGTCATCTCCCGCTTTGATCCTGCATAGCAATTCCCTTGATTCCACTCTCTTCTTCCTCTGTTTATAATGTAATTTTTAAGAGTTTTATATCGATACTTTTTTAATTCTCTCATACTTTACATTTTTATGCAACTAATACATTGCGCCCTGCGTTTTTTGTTCTCCCGTATTCACGATAAATTATAAACAGAAGGGCATGTCGCCGGTCTTGGGGGGTATGTAAACTATAGGGGGAACACCGTTATTGTTGTGGTTATGGTCATGGCCGGGTACCCATGGTATATTCGGCGTAGGCGTAGCTGTAGGCTCGGGTTTCTCGCTGGGCGCGGGGCTCTCGCTGGGATTGGGGTTTGCCCACACGGCGTACAGGGTGGTATACTTGCTTATTTTTATGCTTTCTCCGCCATGATAGCTTGCGGTCGTAGCATTCTTGTCGGTGCTCCATCCCTTAAAATCGTAGTTAGTTCTGGTGGGTTCCTTACTATTTACTGTGAAGGTAGCTTCTTTGCCACTTTCTACCGTCTGTGTCTGAGGCTCAGGTGTGCCAGTGCCCCCGTTAGCAACATAGCTGAGGGTAATATTCTGGAAACGATTTTGGTAATCGCTCAGATACAGGGTGAACGGGTGAGAAGTGTTTCCGATATGGGAAGAAGCTGGAGCAGTCCATGAATCGGAAGCTTTTCTCATATCTTTTTCATATATATAAGCTCTTGATTCTTCTACTATTTTACCATCAACAGTAAGGCACAGCTGCCAGCCGTCATTATATTTTGTTCCGCCGGCGCCTGCATCCCATTGGAATGTGTAACCTATTTCATGTTCAATGCTGTCGTCCAAATGTTTGTTAATTTTATATCTATTTATGCTGAACTCCGTGCCATCATCATTGTAATATTTGCCGCCGATAATGGTAACCGTCCATGTCCAAGACATGTCTTTTGCAAACGCCACGCTCGGCAGCAGGCACAGCATCATGATAAGTGCCAGTGTCAATGTATATAAATTATTCTTTCCAAATGCATGGATTTACTGTATATTTATATGGAAAATAAAACAAGAAGGAGAAATACAAGTATGTTAAGTATGGTCATTGACAGCATTAGTTCATTCATGTACAGTAAATTGCTGGTCATTATGTTAATCGGAACTGGTGTGTATTTTACGATCCGGACGAAATTTCTGCAGGTGCGGCTGTTTCGCAGCGCCTGCAAAGCGGTAATGGAGAAACCGGATGATGAAGATGCAGTCTCTTCTTTTCAGGCACTGATGGTCTCCACTGCATCGAGAGTTGGAACAGGAAATATCGTAGGCGTATCGTCTGCAATATGTATCGGGGGATTTGGAGCCGTATTCTGGATGTGGGTGATCGCAATTATTGGAAGCGCATCTGCGTTCGTGGAGAGTACACTGGCGCAGATTTATAAGAAAAAGGGTGAGGACGGAACATGTTACGGAGGACCGGCGTATTACATAGAGGCTGCACTTCGGTGCAGACCGCTGGCAATTGCATTCTGTGTTGCCATGATCGCGACATATGCATTTGGATTTAATATGCTGGCATCTTATAACCTGCAGTCTACATTTGCAGGATTTTCTTTTTATCATGCAGATGTGACACCGTGGATCATCGGAGGGATTCTGGCAGTTCTGACAGGATGGTGTCTGCTTGGCGGTGGAAGCCGTATTGTAAAGGTGACATCGACGCTTGTGCCGGTGATGGGACTTGCATATATCGGTATGGCGCTGATTGTGGTTATCATCAATATCCGCAATGTGCCGGAAATGTTCCTGCGTATTTTTGAGGAAGCGTTTGATTTCAAGGCGATTTTCGGAGCGTTTGCGGGTTCTGCTATGATGCAGGGTATCCGCCGTGGGCTTTATTCCAACGAAGCCGGAATCGGTTCGGCACCGAATGCATCTGCTTCTGCAAATGTCAGCC
>ERZ834722.2641-NODE-2641-length-13607-cov-4.751107_pt1 | contig 13607 bp, 4 predicted proteins | sample MGYA00519576_ERZ834722 | MGnify/ENA primary metagenome ERZ834722 (study PRJEB31850, sample SAMEA3708759) | human gut metagenome | biome: human gut; feature: human-associated habitat; material: faeces | place: China | collected 2014 ...
ATTAATTCAGAAGTAGGATATATGATGGTAGTTATGGTAGTTATATTATCTGCATATATCAGAAATGCTTTGTGCATAGGCAATGCTTTTATGTATGTTAATACATCTTATATTTCAGGTGGAATAATAAATCCATTGCATATTATAGTTGTAAGCTGTCTTGTTATTATGATAAGCAATATTATATTGATTAAAAAGTTCAAGCGGATAGATATATTTTAAAATCTTAATAAAAAATAAATAGTATGAAACCTTTTATTAAAGGTTGATTTATAAATATTCCTTCTTTATAATGGGTATTGTCTGTTAATGTAAGTTATCAGACGATGAGAGTATAAAGAACTAGGAATGGAGAAGCCGAATGGATAATTACAACAACGGTAATAATTACGGTGGTGGTAATAATAACAACAGGAATAATGGTGGCGGCAATAATAACAATAATAAAAAGCCTAAGAACACCAGTCTTATTGTCTTTATTATAATTGCTGCGGTTATTACATTTATTGGAATAACAATGCTTAACAATCTCGTAAAGAATGCTACTTATAAGGAGATAACTTATAATGAGTTCATAGAGATGGTTAATAATGATGAAGTAAAGAGCGTTGCACTTGAACAGGATAGAATTCTTATTACACCAGTTGACAGTGCAGGGGATACTCCGGAAGCGAACAAGTTAGGCTACACATACTATACAGGATATGTTAATGATGACACACTTGTTCCATTACTCAAGAGAAAAGGTATTGAATTCTCAGGTTATATACCAGATTCTAATTCATCAATAGTAGAATTTCTGGTTGCATATGTATTACCATTCTTATTCATATATGTAATATTTGCCTTTGTATATAGAAGAATATCCAAAGGCGGCGGTATGATGGGCGGCATGGGTGTCGGCAAGAATAACGCTAAGGTATATGTACAGAAGAAGACAGGTGTTACATTTAAAGATGTAGCAGGACAGGATGAGGCGAAGGAGTCGCTTACAGAGATAGTGGATTTTCTTCATAATCCAGATAAGTATTCAAAGATTGGTGCCAAGCTTCCAAAGGGTGCACTTTTAGTAGGACCTCCAGGAACTGGTAAGACACTTCTTGCAAAGGCAGTAGCTGGTGAGGCTAATGTACCATTCTTCTCACTTGCAGGTTCAGATTTTGTTGAGATGTTTGTAGGTGTTGGTGCTTCACGAGTAAGAGACCTTTTTAAAGAAGCTACCAAGCAGGCACCTTGTATCATATTCATAGATGAGATTGATGCTATTGGTAAGAGCCGTGATTCAAGATATGGCGGCGGTAATGACGAAAGAGAACAGACACTTAACCAGTTATTAGCAGAGATGGACGGTTTTGATTCATCAAAGGGTATATTTATACTTGCGGCTACTAACAGACCAGAAGTTCTTGATAAGGCGTTACTTAGACCAGGCCGTCTTGACAGAAGAGTTATAGTTGACAAGCCAGACCTTAAGGGACGTATTGAAACGCTTAAAGTACATTCTAAAGATGTGCTTATGGACGATACAGTTAATTTTGAAGAAATCGGACTTGCAACAAGTGGTGCAGTAGGTTCAGATCTTGCCAATATGATTAATGAAGCTGCTATCGCTGCAGTTAAGGCAGGAAGAAAGTATGTATCACAGAAAGATTTATTTGAGGCAGTTGAAGTTGTCATAGCTGGTAAAGAGAAGAAAGACCGGGTGCTCAGCAAGGAAGAGAAGCAGACAGTTGCTTACCACGAGGTAGGACACGCACTTGTTACAGCTTTAAAGAAAGACTCAGAGCCAGTACAGAAGATTACTATTGTACCAAGAACTATGGGTTCATTAGGTTATGTAATGCAGGTTCCAGAAGAAGAAAAGTACTTACAGAACAAAGATGAGCTTATGGCAAGACTTGTAACTTTAGTTGCTGGACGTGCGGCAGAGGAGATTGTCTTTGGCAAAGTTACAACAGGGGCTGCTAATGATATAGAAAAGGCTACTAAGATAGCCAAGGCTATGATTACACAGTATGGTATGTCAGACAGATTCGGACTTATGAATCTGGCAACAGTTGATGACCCTTACCTTAATGGTAATGCAAGACTTGACTGTTCTGATGAAACAGCTGCACAGATTGATGAAGAAGTCAAGAATATGTTAAAGGAATGTTATGAGGAAGCTAAGCAGCTTCTTATAGAGAACAGAGATGTCCTTGACAAGATTGCCCATTATCTTTATGATCACGAAACAATTACAGGTAAGGAATTTATGAAGATATTCCGCGAGGTCAAAGGTATTCCAGAACCAGTTGACACAACAGGTTTTACACATTCTGAAAAGGTTGCCGAGAGTGTAACATTCAATGAAGATGGAAGTTATTCATCTACACTTAACGGACCTACAGAGAGTGATATATGGAAGGGAATAGGAGATGCATCTTCTGATACAGCTTCATCCGGAGCGGATAATACATTATTGGGTTCTTCAGAATATGGAACTCAGGCAGATACTTCTTCAACAGCTTATGGTACACTGGAAGCTGATAAGCAGGAGAATGCAGATAATAAAGATACTGCGAAGAGCACTATTAACGAAGAAAATCCAGATATATTTAATAACAGCAATAATGAGTAACATACAATTATAATAGAATAATAAAGCATATAAGCTGATGTATATAAGCAGCAGGAAGATATTGGAAATTTACAATATCTTCCTGCTGTTTTTAATATTAATATATAGTATAAGCTACGGAATAATTTATTTTATATAAATAAATTAAAAATTTTAAAATATATAAACATAGACTTATAGTTCATCAGGCTATATAATTAAATACATAAAAGTTATGTAAGATTAGTAGAGTATATGATTAAAAACATTGATAAATATATAAAAGGATATATACAGACATCAGGCAGAAATACTTAAGAGTGTATTTATTAAAGAGTGGGGGAAAAATGAAAAGTAATAATATAATTAGTTATTTAAAATTAGTTATATGTATATTGTCTGCCATAGTATCAGCAGGGCTTATGGCGTGCAGTAATATACATAATAACGGCTCTAAGAGTTCAAGTAATGATTTAAAGCCTCTTATAATAGGCAGTGATAATTATGTGCCTTACAGTTATCTTGACAGTGATGGCAACTTTACAGGAATTGATGTTGAGATAGCAAGAGAGGCTTGCAGGCGTATGGGTTATACGCCAGTATTCAAGCAGATTGTATGGGATAACAAAGACATATATCTTAAAGAGGGAGCGGTAGACTGCCTGTGGGGCTGTTTTACAATGACCGGCAGGGAGGATAAGTACAACTGGGCTGGTCCATATATGTACAGCCGTCAGATAGTAGTTGTCAATAAAGACAGCGGGATAGAAAACCTTGATGATCTTAACGGCAAAAGAGTGGCGGTGCAGGTAACTTCCAAGCCGGAGTACATACTATCCAATACGAATACGCCGCAGGTTGGTGTGCTGTACAGTATGTCAACGATGGAAGAATTATATGCTAGTATGAGAAAAGGTTATGTTGATGCCATAGCAGGTCACGAAAATGCTATGAAAGTATTTGTACAGTCCAATGAGGAACATTTTGGTGTGCTTCGGGAAGAATTAAGTATGTCAGAGCTGGGAATTGCATTTTCACTTGATAATGACAGTGGAATTGATAAGAAGCTTACAGGGGTGCTTAATGAAATGAGGGCTGATGGCACAATACAGAGCATAGCAGAGAAATATGGGGTTGACGTTAGTATGGCAGTATGGGGGAACTAATGGAAGATAAGAGTAGAATATGGGGCATATCAGATGTTAAAGCATTTTTGATTTCAATAATTACAGGATTTATACTGTTGACAATAGTAGCTGTTATATTTACCGAAATAAGCAATGAAACGGTTAATAAGACAGCAGACAGGGTGCTGGATTTTGTGCAGACAAGAGTTAATACATATGAATACTTTATACAGAATGATAAAGTGAAAAGCTTGTACAGGCTTTCTGATAAGACACAGGAATTAGTAAGGTGTATGCAGTATGAAGATGATATTGATACATTTTTAGATGAATATATGTATAACCAGAGACTTGACGGAATAGTTGTTCTTGACGGAGAGGGTGAATGTGAATATTGCAGGGGAATGGAATATACGGATATTGATTCAGTTATAGACGACAGTAATGTAAAAGATGTCATTGAACACCCACAGAAGGTATATATAACAAGAGTTAATGCCAGGTCAGGGAGCATAACATATACCGAAAGCCAGAATGAGGAGTTTTCCGATATTGCTGTAGCGGCAAGAAAAGATACAAAAGGTGCAGTTATTACATATGTGAAGAAGGAAAGCTATGATAATAGTGGAGATATAAGCATTGACAGGCTCATATCAGGTTTTGAGTTTGATATGGATGGGATTGTATATATATCAGATGAGGACAAGGTGCTTAATTCCAATGACGAGGAGCTTCAGGGGCTTGATATGAAGGCACTGAGGCAAAGATATGATGGAGCTTGGGAAGAAAATGATAATGGTATTATAGCTGTACCATACAAAAATGATTATTACTATGGCAAGAGAAAGCAGATAGAGAATTATACAATATATGCGTTCTTTGCGGATAAGCAGGTATATTCTTTAAGAAACAGGGCGGTTGCTGCTGCATTATTTGTTTATATTGCGGTAATAGGTGTTGTCATGTTTGTAAGACAGCTTGTTATTGCCAAGGACGAAAGCAAAATGCAGCTACAGGAAATGGAATATAAAAGACAGCTTCTACAGGCGGCAGAGCAGGAGAAACGTGCCAATATTGCAAAGACAGATTTTCTAAGGCGAATGAGCCACGATATAAGAACACCTATTAATGGAATAAGAGGAATGGTCGATATATGCAGGTTCAATCTTGGCAACAGGGAAAAGGAAGAAGAATGTCTTGATAAGATTATGTCAGCCTCAGGCTTTTTATTAGATCTTGTAAATGATGTTCTTGATATGAATAAGCTTGAGTCGGGGGAGATTGCCATTAAAGAAGAACCATTTGAGCTTACGAAGATTATTAATGAGGTCAGCAGTGTTATTGAGACACAGGCAGATGAACAGTGTATCGATTATTCAGTTGACAGAGGTAGTATAGAATATGACAATCTGATAGGCAGTTCGCTTCATTTAAGGCAGATATTACAGAATATATTATCCAATGCGATTAAATATAATGTGCAGAATGGCTCTGTAAGATTTTTTTATAGTGAAAATGCAGCTGATGACGATACAGTTAAGGTTACTTTCATATGTGAAGACACCGGAATAGGAATGAGCGAAGAATTCCAGCAGATAGCTTTTGAGCCATTTGCACAGGAGAGCAGCAATGCAAGAACAGCTTATAAAGGAACCGGGCTTGGACTTGCAATAACCAAGAGGTTTATTGAGATAATGGGTGGAGAAATTGAATTTATTAGCAGACAGAATGTTGGAACAGAGTTTACAATAATATTACCATTCAAAATTAACCGTAACGTGACTGAAGCTAAGAATAGTAAATATGATGCACAGATGTCAATTGAAGGGCTTAAAGTGCTGGTTGCAGAAGACAACGAGATGAATATGGAGATTGTAAGCTTTATTCTTGATAATGCGGGTGCAAGGACTGTTGGAGTAAGCAATGGCAGGGAAGCACTGGATACATATATGAATTCAGATGCTAATGAGTATGATGTTATACTCCTTGATATAATGATGCCGGTTATGGACGGCTTGGAAACCGCAGAGAAGATAAGAAAGTCAGGAAGAGAAGATGCGGGTACTGTAATAATTATAGCGATGAGTGCCAACGCATTCTATGATGATATAGAACGGAGCATTAAAGCTGGTATGAATACACATATAGCAAAGCCAATAGATGCTGATGAATTAGTTAATATAATTGCCAGACAGGCAGGCAGATAATAGATGTGACACTAAGAGAATGATAATAACTAAATATATGCGTATAACATCCGTGTAAATAATTAGCAGTAATACATATATATTATTTTGTGATATAGACGATTATTGGTAAATGTTCACACGGATTTTATGCAATGTATTACAAAAAATACATCAAAACCTAAAAATTTCAGTAATTGGTACCCGAGAACTATAAAAATCAGTAGTACATTTTCGTCAAAAGTTGTAATCTTATAGAAAATATGCAATTGGTTTTGTGTAAAAGTTACAAAACATTGTATTGTTAAGAAAGGGAGAGTATGGACTATGAAATCAAGACGTAGAAGAGAATGGTTTCGCAGAAGTTCGGCTATGTTTATGGCGTTAGCTTTAATCATATCTGGACTTTCATTGCCGGAGGGCTTGTTTAGCATTACAGCCAAAGCGGCAGAAAAAGCCAGTGCAGAGTGGACAGTAAGTTCTACAATGTATGCAGATGGCGATAATGATAATTCGGTTACGGAGTTGAACGGCAAATTAGGTAAGCTGGTTAATTCTAATAATGATGAATTATTAATTAATGCAAATTCAGGTAAAATGACTAATAGAAGCCTGAAAGCAGGCAGTACTAATAAGGATTTTCAGGTTAATGCAGGAACAGTAATGACTTTTCCTGTGATTAATAATGCGAAAAGTTGTACAGTAACATTGCAGGCAAGTAGTGGAATAACTGTAGATGATATTGAATGTACAGGAATGAATGATGTTAAAGTGACATCAGGTGGAAGTAAAAGCTATGTAATTACTGGAATGGTAGATAAAAATGCAACAACAGTATCTGTTAAGTTAAAAGCACAGAAATATCTTTATATGATAAAGGTTGACTCATCAACAAGTTATGCGACAACATCTGCTTCATTCGCAGATGGTGGGGATACTAAAGCTGAATGGGGATATTCAGAAACAGTTTTATCAAGTAAAGGTTCTACTTCATCAATTCAAAGTGATACAGGAACTTATACTAATGGTGATAAAGATGTATTATATGTTGATGCAACATCAGGTAAGTTTCAACCAACGACAGGTGATAGAATTCAGGTTAATACTGGTACTAAGATAGTTATACCAGCGGCGGGAGATAAGGCTGTTATTAAACTTACTGTCAATAAGAACGTAGGTACAGATAAGGACAGCATATTAGGAAATACACTTAATATAACAGGAAGTGACAAGGTCTTAAGAAAGATGGAATGTATTTCCTGTGTTGCAAATTCTGACAGCGGTTATGTTGATGTAGAATTTGAATGTTATCTTACAGGAGATGAAGGAGAGCTTACATTAGATGTTAAAACTAATACATACATCAGAAATCTTTCAATTGAATGTATAGAACTTAATAAGAAAGTAATAAATGGAACTATTACATCTAAATCAGATATTCCATCTGATATGCAGGTTGTAGCGACTAATAATACAACTGGACTTACATATACATCAGATATAACAGTTGCAGAGAATGGCAAGAGCGGTACATATTCAATTGAAGTACCAGCAGAAGATGAAGTTATGGAATATGAGATATCACTGAGCAATCCGGCATACCAGATTAAGAGTGGTATTTATAAACATAGTGTAAGTACAGAGACTGCTGCCAGGATTACAGCAGATTTAACTGTCATTAGCCTTGATACCTGCACAGTAACAGGTAAGATTAATGGCATTACTGAGGGTTATTATACAGAAGGCCTTGAACTTGTATTTACAACAACTGAGGAAACAGACTATGTTCCAGAAGTAACTATTGATACAGATACTTGGAAATATACAGCTAAGTTTGAAAAAGGTGTTTCATATAGTGTAGCCGTAAAGGGTGCTAATGACTATGAAGTAACTTCTGTATCAGATGGAATTAAATATTCAGAAGATGCAGAATTAGATATAACTGTAGGACTTAAGCCAACATATGCCGTTACAGTAAGTCTTCCGGAAGAACCTGATTTAACAGGCAAGAATGTAAAATACATATATATGAATAATGATGATGGATATGAATATGTATTTACAGATAAGGATGCTATTAAGTTAAGAGAGGGTTCATATACACTTACACTTGGTGGTGATTTCCTTGCACTTCCATACAAGGTAAAGTCAGGTAACACAGTTACAGTAAAGGGTGCTGAAGCATCACATAAGCTTATATTTGAGCAGGTTACAAGCTGGTCTTTTGTTAAGAGTGATGATGGTGATTATTATGATGATAATATTATGGGAACAACAGGCTACTACAATGGTTTAGCTATTGATGCTACAAAAGGTAAGTTAGTTCCTAATGGAGCAAGCCCTAATTCAGCACAGTTTACTACAGGAGCTAAGATAACAATACCTGTAAGTGGAAAGTGTACTATATCAGTAAAATCATATGCACCAGCAAGTACATATGCACTTTACACAATAGCGGGTGAGCCGGCATCAAAAGATGATGTGACAACAGTATATAATTATGAAGATGAGAGCGAAGGAACAGTTGAAATTGTATCAACAGGTTCAGCTTACATAGTTTCAATATCTATAGTATATGCAGCTAAGGATGTTGAATATAATGAACAGCCAGCTATGCCTAAGACATATGATTATGGTACAGCTTCTAATCTTGTTGTACAGCCTACAGGACAGAAACTTGTTCTTACACAGACAGGTGGTACATTAAATACAACTACAAACACTGATAAGTCAACTAATATCAATAATACAGTAAGCTTCTTTGGATTTGATGAGACTACAGATGCCAACAAGCTTACAGCAGATATAACAATTACAGAGTGTGGTTCAAGCAATACTAATGGTATATTCTTTGGTGCATTTAACAAGAATTATATAGACACCGTAGGAATACGTAATTCTAATGCACTTAAGATGGTTTACTCAAAGAAGCCATCAGATCTTGCAGGTGCTTCAAGTAAAGTGGATACAACTATTCCAGCAGGAACTGTTGTGACATTTACAGTTGAAAAGACAGACGATGCTCTTGTTATCAAAGCAACACCTAAGGGTGGAGAGACTAAGACAGCTACATATTCTTATAGTGCAAGTGATAATCTCTTATTTAATGCAGATAAGAAAAATACAGCAGTATCATATGGATTTGTATTAGCAGGTGTTAAGGCAACTATCCAGAATATGAAGTATATAGCACAGGACGGAACAGTTCTTTACGACCAGAATAAATGCTACAATGCAGTAGGTACAGCACCAGTTGTTAAGGAAGTTACAGCTAAAGCAGCTTATACAAGAGATTACATCACAGTAAGCTGGACAGATGAAGTACCAGCCGAAGGCGATGGCTTATATGTGCTTGAAGTATCAAGAGATAACGGAAAGAGCTGGGAAAAGGTTGCATCAGACATTACTGAGCCAACATATAAGTATTCAATTAAGGATGCAGGAGATTATAAGTTCAGAGTGGCTGGTAAGTTAGGTATTAATGGTGAGATTAATGATTATGTTGAATCAGATGCAATAACAGTAATAGCAGCACTGGATTCACCAAAGGTAAGCATAGCTTCAAGTGCAGATACAGTTGATCTTGTATGGGATGCAGTAGATAAGGCTGACCAATATGAGGTATATCGTTATTCATACGATGAGACAGCAGAGAATGCTTCAAAGATAGCAACAGTTACAGAATGTGCTTATAAAGATAAAGATGTAACAGCAGAGATGCCATATTACTATTATATAATAGCTTATTCACACGTTAATGGGAAAGTAGATAACTACAGTAACCCATCAGATACTTTATGGGCTGTTCCAACAGCAGGACATACAGGTAAATATGTATATGAAGATGATGCTGTTAAGTATACAATAACTAAAAAGTCATATGACACTGTATACAATGGAAAGATTACAATTGAAGGTGTAGTTGAAGAAAATGTAACAGCAACGCTTTATGTTAATGGCAGTGAAGCAGCAAAGACAGATGTTAAAGAAAAAGAAAGCTTTGCATTTAAAGACATTGCTATTGAAGAAGGAAGAAATGATGTTGAATTAATATTCACAGATAAGAAAGGTAACAAGACTAGAGAAACATTTAATTATGTATATCTTACTAATTACAACAAGGTTGTAGATAGTGCATACACAGGAACTGATGGTGAAGAGGTTAATGGAATACCAACTTATAAGACAGTTCAGGCGGCAGTAGATTCAGTTGCTTCTGATAACACGAGACGTGTAATTATTCTTGTTAAAGAAGGTGATTATGAAGAACATCTTGTTGTTAAATCTCCTTATATAACACTTATAGGTGAGGATAGCGAGAAGACAAGAATATATTATGATGTTAAGGAATTAGCTGGTGGAGATATGTCTTTAAGATGTGCTGTAAGAATAGATAAGACAGCAACAGGCTTTTCAGCAGAGAACCTTACAATTGAGAATACTTATAATTATCTTGGTGATGGTACTAAGTCAAATGAATCAGCAGATGCTTTAAGAAATGATGCCAATGAAACATCATATATCAACTTAAGAATACTTGGTTATCAGGATACACTTTGTGCTAATGGTGGCACCCAGTATTATTACAAGTGCTATATAGCTGGTAATGTGGATTTCATATATGGTAATGAGCCTAGAGCATTATTTAATGATTGCAAGCTTGTATTCCGTTACAATGCTAATAAGAATTCAGGCTATGTATCAGCTCCTAAGGCATCAGCCTCTGCAACATATGGTCTTACATTCTTTAACTGTCAGGTTCTCTCAGAAGAGGGATGCTCAGGAAGTAAGTATTATCTTGCAAGACCTTGGGGAGCAGATGCTTATATTACTTGGATTAACTGCTATATGGGTAAGATATTAAAGCCGAATGCTTCTAATCCATATACAGATATGAGTGGTAATTTGGCTGCTAATGCAAGATTTTTCGAATATGGAAGCTATGGTCCTGCATTTGCAATTAACAGTAACAGAAGACAGATATCTGCTACGAAAGCCAATGAAATGACTTCAACATCATATCTTGGCTGGGATCCATATACAATAGTAGGTACAATAAGGTATACAGGTACTGTTAAGACAGACAGCATAGACAGATATGTAGAGAAAGAATATGTATCAGATACTTATTCACAGACAGAAGGTGATGATACAGGACTTGCACAGTATGCACAGGAAGGTTATGCACAGAGTGCTAATGTAACAGGTGGTGGATTATTAAAGGAAACATCAGATAACTATTACACAACCGGCACAGCAGAAGAATTCCTTAATGCAATACAGAGTGTAAAGAAGAGTGGTAAGGCATCAGTAATCGAGCTTACAGCAGATATTGCGCTTGGTGATAAGGAAGTTAATAACTTTGACAGCTACAGCTCATTTATAACAGCACATAAGCTTGAGCCACTTACACACCCAACACTTTTAAAGACAGGTGTATCAATGCTTAAGCTTGCAGATATGAGTAATCTTACAATCTACTCTAAGAATGGAGCTAAGATTACACATACATGTGTAGATATAACAGGCTCTAATAATATCATCATAAGAAATATTGAATTTGATGAGATATGGGAGTGGGACGATTATACAGAAGGTGCTTATGATCGTAATGACTGGGATTATATGACAATAGAAAAGGGAAGCTCTGATATATGGGTTGACCACTGTACTTTCTATAAGTCATATGATGGAGTTATTGATGTTAAGACACCAGTTAATGACAGTAATATAACAATATCATGGTGTGAATTCCTTCCAGCAAGTGAAGATAATGTATTCTTTGATGAAATGATGAATGCTATGAAGGCTAATCCAGATAACTACCCATATTATAAGCATTTGCTTGAAGAGGGTATGACAGATCAGCAGATATACAATTATGCTTATGGTCAGAAAAAGACTCATTTATTAGGACAGTCTGATGATGATTCATCAGCTAAGAATATTAAACTTACACTTGCTAATAACTACTATAAGAATTCGATGGATAGAATGCCAAGACTTCGTTATGGTACAGCACATGTATACAATTGTATTATGGATGCACAGGATTTAAGAGAAATGCGTCTTGATATAGAAAAGACAAATCCGGAATTAGCTAAGAAAATTGTAAGTAATGGTGCATCATCTAACTGTGGAGCTCATATGTTACTTGAGAACTGCTATATGTCAGGTATAACTAATGCACTTATAAGTGGTAACGGAAGCAGTCCAGCAGGTTATATTAACGCATTTAATACAATATATATGATGGATGGAGCAAAGCAGGAATTAAAGGTAGCTCTTAATACTGATAAAGAAGGTGAAGTAGCATTAGTTCAGGATAAAGATGAATTCAAGAAAGACCTTCCTTATACTGGCTACACATTATATGCAGCTTCAGAACTTGATACTAATGTTAAACCATATACAGGTGCAGGAAAGCTTACACTTACAACATTACAGTGGGAGAAGACTTCTTACAATGAAGCTAAGCAAGAACATACAGAACATGTATGGAATGATGGTGAAGTACAGAAAGAAGCAACTTGTACAGAAGAAGGTTCAAAGTTATATACTTGTATAGTATGTGGAGATACTAAGACAGAAGTAATTCCAGCGGCAGGACATAATTATAGTACAGAATGGACTATCGATAAGGAAGCTACTACTACAGAAGAAGGAAGCAAGTCACATCATTGTACAGTATGTGGTGACAAGGCAGACATTACAGTTATTCCTAAGCTTGAGAATACACAGCCGGGCGACAACGATAATAAGCCGGGTGATAACAACAAGCCGGGTTCAGATAACTCTGATGTTAAGACAGATATTAAAGTTTCAGTATTGGTAGATGAAAGAGTACCAGAAACAGGACTTGTAGATTCAACAGAAGACATTATTAAAGCTATCCTTACAGAAGATGAAGCTAAACAGGCAGAAGATGGTGTAAAGGTTGATATTGCACTTACTGTAAAGGATAAGAGTTCTAATCTTACAGAAGATGAGAAGAAACTTATTAATAGTAACATTAAGGACAATCAGGCTGCTGGATGCATACTTGATATCCAGTTACAGAAGATTATAGGTTCGCAGAAGTCTGATGTATATGAACTTAACAGTGCAATTAATATTAAGGTTAAGTTAAATTCAGACCTTATTAATAAAGATTCTTCAAAGACAAGGAAGTATAGTGTAATAAGAATTCACAATGGGGTATCAGATATTCTTAGTGCCACATTTGATGAAGCAACAGGAGAACTTACATTTGCAACTGATAGATTCTCAACATATATTGTAGTCTATGAGGATGTTGCTAATTCTAATACAGAGGATAAGAGCAATGTATCAGGAAATGGCAGTGCGGCAGATAATAATGATGTGGCAGGAGACAGTGCTGCAACAGCAGATGATAGTGCGGCTACAGCTGATACTCTCTCAGTTACAAGAACAATAATTCTTCTTGCAGTTCTTATGATTAGTGCAGGTGTTATATGTCTTACATTATATAGAAGAAAAGAAAATGCTTAGAATTATATACTTAATAATATAAGCTGATAATATAAGTTAATAGTATAGGCGAATAGTATAAGTAAATAATATAAGCAGATAATAAAATGGCAGTCACATAAAGTGATACAGCATACTTTCTGGTATATCCAGCGGAGGGGTGTAATCACGGTGGCTGCCTTTTTATGTAATAGGAAATTCTAT